>JGI20187J14854_1000035_pt1 | contig 16426 bp, 13 predicted proteins | sample NGESurdeep072012_3_FD_14854 | JGI IMG/M metagenome (IMG submission 14854)
TCTTGGTCATAGCGACGGCCCCGTAAGACTTCGGTCTTCCGGGGCCGTTTCGCATCCGGTGCGATGTGTGCAACTTCCACGTTGAATGCAGCGCACCGTCACAGACAGATACCTCCCTCCGGACCGCGAAGCGTACGTAGCGGCTGAGCCGCCGACAGGCCGCCTCATCGTCATCGCGCCCACGCGGGCCGCCTGCGAGACAATCGAGCTCGCGCTCGGCCTGCGCATCCCGACGATTCTCGAGAAGCAGCACGGGGAGGAAATTCGCCAGCTGGCGTCAGCGGGGAAGGGATTCGGGATCGTGGCCGGCACGGGCACCGGCAAAACACTCTCCATCCGCCCGATCGCAGAGACGATCCTCGGCACCGACGTTCTGAAAACCGGGGTAGTGAATCGCGAGCGCGAAGCGACGCCCGAGACGCCGACCTGGAACGTGATCGTGGTCACGACGGGGATCGCGCGACGATGGTTCCAGGACGGAGACATACTTCCCACCGATACCCTGGTCGTCGACGAGATTCACCAGACGTCAGCGGAGCTGGAGCTGTGTCTGGCTCTCGGTAAGAGAGTGGGGTGCCGGTTCATCTGGCTCTCCGCGACCGTGGATCCAACGTTCTACGCGCGTTACCTCAATGCCGCGGCGGTGCTGGAGACGTCGGCGTTTGATCCCTCGAAAGCGGCTGACGTGAAGATCGTGCGGAAGGATCCGCGGACATTTCTCGACGACCGGTTCCTGCAGGCGGTGGTGAAGGAAAAGCGCGGAGTCGGGATGTTCCTCCCCACCCGGGCGGGAGTCGAAGAGGCGGCGGAAACGGTGGGAGAACGTTTTCCCCGGATCAACAGCGCGTTCTATCACGGTGGCGAGCCGATCAGAGTAATTCGCCCATTTCTCGAAGGCGAAGAGAAGAAACCGTATTTCCTGGCGATGACGGCGGCGGGGCAGAGCGCTCTCAACGTTCAGGGCCTCGACACTGTGGTCATCGACGACACTCGCTTCAGCAACGTCATCGAGCGCGGCAAGAACGTCCTCACCAGGCTCCACCTCGGCGCCAACGAGATCCTGCAGATGGCCGGTCGAGTACACGGCCGCGTCGCGGGCGGAAGGGTCTTCATACTCTCCGATCGCGACATTCATTTCTCGTCGCTGAGGCCGACGGCCCCCGAGTTCCAGCTGGCGGGGGACTCGGAGCGCGTCGCGATGACCTGCGCGGATCTCGGCGTTGCCGCCGACGAGCTGGAGCTTCCCGTTCCGCTCGATCGCGTCGCCTATCGCAAAGCCATATCGCTTCTCGAGCAGCGGGGCATCATCGAGAACGGACGGCTTTCGCGCTACGGAAAATCCGTCGAGGCAATGCCGGTGGATCGCCCGTGGGCGGAGCTGCTGGTGAACGCCGATGACGATCTCGTTCCTTACCTGGCCGTGATGAGCTCGATCGAGTCATTGCACCGAATGACGCGCGAGGAACGCGATCTCTCGGGTGTGATTGTGCCGGGCAGCGATCATCTCACGGCCTACAATCTCTACGCCGAGGCATTTGCACATTGCGGGTACATCGGCGAGGTATACGGGCTTCCAAGACACCTCTTCGACGAGAGCATCGAGGGCTGGGCAGAGCAGCGCGGTGTGCTGGTGAAGGCGATCGAAGACGCGGCACTCGCGACCGCGAGCATCTATCGAGCCCTAGGCATGGAGCTGCCGGCGAAAATGGTGAATGCGCGCGATCACACCTATCGGAAGTTCGCTGAGCTGCTCGCGCAGTACATGCCCTTCGATCTCGTCATCAACGAGCACACGGCGGACGGGACCGAGGCACGGGTCTCCAAGACGAGCGTGGCCGGGAGCTGGGGTGCGATTGCGGGGGACCTCCGATACTTTGCCGATCGCTCCGGCATTCCCCGCGCGGCGATCGAAGGGACGCAGATCCCGATGGAGCTGATCCATCGTTACGCGACCCGCGGCAGGGTCGAAGTAGTCTACGATCCGCGGCGAAAGCACGGTCCACTCATGCTGAAACGATCGCTCGACTATTTCGGCTTCGAGCTCGAGAGTGAGATGGAGACGGTGGAAGAGTTTCCACACGAGTTGGCGAAGGAGGCGCGACACGTGCTCGCGCAAGCGCTGGCGCGCGGCGAAGCGAAGCATTTCGCGGTGAAGAAGAACCGCGAAGCGATCGAAGAGATCCGTGAAGCATATAAGCGCTCCGGCGGAGAGACAAAGCGTCTTGGCTTGCCCGAGCTCACCGCGCTGTACGAAGACCAGCTGGCTCAGGTCAGCTCCACGGATGATTTCCAATCTGCCAGGCTCGGTGTGGACAGGGAAAAGTTCGTTCCTTTCGAGGTCCGGGAGCGCCTCGATCGTTTGCCCAATCAGGTGACGATTCGTGACCGCGATGTCGAGATCGACTACGATGTGGAGGAGCGCGATGGCGAGCGTCGCGGCGTGGCCAGACTTCGTCTCCCGGAAAAGGTCGCGCGCACGCTTACGGCGGCGGAAGTTCCGGCCCTGGATCGCCCGGTGCGATTCGTTGTGCTCCGCGGTCAGCGCGGTGCCGTGCGCGCCGACACGCTCGAGGACCTCCAAGAACGCCTTGCGCAGCCGTGGTCGCCAGACGAAGTGGAGGAAACTCAGGACGATCGCAGCATGTTGTCGTACGCCGAGAGTGAGGTGCGGCGGATTGCGGGCGAGTTTCGGCGGCATCAAAGAGGTGGCGATCACCGACATGGTGCGCGACACGGACCTCGCGGGGGACCACGCCCTTCCGGACGGGGACGCGGTGGCTCCAACGAGGGCGGACGTGCACGCGGTCCCGGCAGAAGCTCGGACCCCAGGCGCCGCCGTCGCGGGCGATAGTGAACGCGCACTGGCGCCGACTGCTCTCACTCGTATAATCCGCGCATGCCAGCACAACACTTCGCCATGCATTTCAGCGAGCATAGGAAAGTCATCGATGCGTGCATCGCTTCGCTTCAGCCAGCATCGGACGCCGCCGCGGAAGCCATCATCTCCTCCCTCGGCCGCGGCGGAAAAATTCTCGCCTTCGGGAACGGAGGCAGCGCGACCCAGGCCAGCCATCTCGTCGAAGAGCTGATTGGCCGTTTCAAGGAGACGCGGAGGCCGCTGCCGGCCATCTCGCTGGTTGCCGACTCGGGCGTCGTCACCTGCATCGCCAACGATTTTGGATATGGCGCTCTGTTCGAGCGACAGGTCGAGGCTCTGGCGACGATGGGTGATGCAGTCGTCGGAATCACGACGAGCGGCCGTTCCGAAAACGTGCTGCGCGGTCTCAAGGCCGCGAAGGACAAGGGCGCGGTTACAATCGCGCTATGCGGGAAGCAGGGGCTGACTGGTGCCGACGCCGATCATGTGGTCGCCGTGCCGAGCGAGGAGGGCGCTTTTATCCAGGAAGTTCACCTGATGCTCCTTCACGTCTGGTGCAGCGCTGTCGATGCGACAGTCAAAGCGGGCGGACTCTAACGCGCGGTTCCTCCGCGCAAAGACAAGTCCGGGCGTCTTGAACTGAGTACTAACCTCTGTGCCTCTCGTGCCTCCCGCCCGTTCTTTTGCCGTTAGACGAGACTGAGTCTCGGCCTCTCCTCGGGAAAAGCGAGCGCATCCTCCCGATAGCAAAGCCAGCCAGTCGTTTCGTCGGCGACCAGCTCCACCTCGGTTCCGAGGGGAAGTGTGAGATTCGGGACCTCGTGTCCGGAGGGGAAATCCATGAGAACTGGCACCTCGAGATCGGACACGAGATCGAGGAGGAAATCCTCGAACTCATCCTCTTCCGATCGATCGAGCGAGAGTTGGCCGAAGACGATGCCACGGACATGACGGAGCAATCCAGCTGCGCGCAGGTGGAGTAGGCGCTCGTCCACGACTGACATGGGATCGCGCGTCTCCTCGAGGAAGAGAATGGCGTCCCGGGTATCAATCTCGTAGGGAGTGCCGATGGTCTGCTGTACCAGAGACAGATTTCCCCCGGTGAGCCGGCCCACGGCTGTGCCCGGGCGCACCGCGCGCGCGATTCCGCGTCCGATCTCCGACTCGGGGCGCGGCGTGGAGAGAGCGGTCAGAAGGGAGAGGACCGTGGGGTCGTTCCCGCCCGGGAAAAGATCGTCGAGGGTCGGGCCGTGGAAGACACGCAACTGCGCTCGACGCATCAGCCAGAGATGCAGCGCCGTGATGTCCGAGTATCCCACGAAAGACTTGGGATTCCGGCGGAAAACATCGGGGTCCAGAAAGGGAAGGAGTCTCACGGCCCCGTAGCCACCGGTCGCGGCGATCACCGCTTTCACATCGGGGTTGAGCCAGATCCGCATCAGATTTTCAGCGCGCCGCTCATCTTCGCGTTGCTGGAAGCGGCGGAACCGGTCGACCTCGTCGCAGAGGATGACTTTGTAGCCGGCATCCTCCATCGCTTTGGCTCCACGAAGGAGCCACCCGTGCTGCGGGGCGTACGATGGAGCCACCACACCTATGGTATCGCCTTTGACGATGGGTGCAGGTCGACTCAGGCCTGGCGGCCGCGTGATGGCTGGTATGAATGGCGCGCTTCCGATGGGCGCCACTGTCTGTTCTGCGGGGTACGCTCCGAATGACTCGGTCATCGTCGTTTATCGAAGCGCATTAACGGTTGGTCACTGCTAGATTCAAGGTATGTCTGATACGTCGGTGAAGGGGCAGGGTCCGGGCGGGACCGCCGCTCCCACCACAGGGAATATGCAGGCCAACACCCCAAACGGAACCGGGGGTGCCACGTACTTTCGGAAAGGATTCGGGTTGAAATCCGAGATCCAGTCCGAACTGGCCTCGGACTATACTGGCCACCTGGTAGACCTGCTCAAGGACCGGGAATATACCCTGACTGCGGGGGATGTAACCATCCGTTTAGCGAAGGAATTCGGCTTCTGCTATGGGGTAGAGCGCGCGGTCGACTACGCATACCAGGCCAGAAAGAAGTTCCCCGATCGTACCATCTACCTGGCTGGCGAGATCATCCATAACCCGCACGTGAACTCGAAACTCCAGGGGATGGGGATCACGTTCCTCATGCCCGACAATGGCCGCATCGATTTCTCGGGGGTGAAGACGGAAGATGTGGTCATCCTTCCAGCCTTCGGGGTGACGATCACGGATTTCGAGACCCTCAGGCAAATCGGATGCGTGATGGTCGACACGACNTGCGGCTCCGTGCTCAATGTCTGGAAGCGGGTGGAGAGTTACGCGCGCGATGGATTCACTTCGCTGATTCACGGGAAGTACTACCATGAAGAGACACGCGCCACGGCCTCGCAGGCGGAGAAGTACGAGGGCGGCCAGTACCTCATCGTTCGCAATATCGACGAGGCGGGCCTGGTGTGTGATTTCATTGAAGAGCGCCTGAGCGCCTCGGCCCTGGTCGAACGCTTTGCGCACGCGACCTCCCCCAACTTCGATCCCGAGCGCGATCTCCGGCGCATCGGCGTCGCCAATCAGACCACGATGCTCGCCCGCGAATCCCTCGCCATTGGAGAGCTGGTGGGACGCTCTATGGCGAGTGCTCGGGGAAGCGATTACGCGAAAGAGAATTTCCGGACCTTCGACACGATCTGCAGCGCGACCCAGGAGCGTCAGGATGCCGTAGTTGAGCTGTTGCGCGAACCCCTCGACGTGATGGTTGTGATCGGCGGATACAACTCCAGCAACACGATGTCACTGGCGGCTCTCTGCTCTGAGACTGTTCGGACCTACCACGTCGAGGATGCCGATGACATCGATCCGGCTTCCGGCACCATCTGCCACCGTCCCCTCGGCGCGAAGGAAGACGTCGAATCTTCGGACTGGCTTTCGCGTAAGGCTCACGTCCGGGTGGGTGTGACTGCTGGCGCCAGCACCCCCAATAACAAGATTGGCGAGGCTGTTGGCCGGATTTTCGCTACTAGGGGAATCGACCCGAATACAGTCCGCTAGCAGCGGTTCCGGTTGTACCAGTTCGGCCTCGGATATCGTCTTACTATTGGAGGGTTTGGGTCCAAGTTGTAGCTTCTTGCAACGGCTCGAAACTCCTGTTTTGGGGTAATCGCAGGCATGGTTGCAAAGGACAGTGAACCCGTGGAGGTCGAATGGACGTGTATGGTTCGGATACCGCCCCTGACGAAGAGGCGGCTGGTGCGAGCGCTACAGAAGCAACGCCTGGAGTGGGGAGTTGGTTCCAGCGGGGATCCAGCAACGAATCCGCGCTGAACGACCGGGGTATCGCAGTTCCGGTCAACGCCATGCTCGACCGCGTTCGCGAGGCGGATGGTCTCACTTTCGAAGAAGAGGAAGGGGACTAAGCCACACTTCGTCAGAAGAAAAAGGCCACCATAACTGGTGGCCTTTTTTATTTCATCTCGTCAATCGCGCGTCGAAGAGTAGCCGCCAGTTTGCCGGCGTCGTTGTCCGCCCAGAAGTGCATGAAATAGAGTCGCGGCTCTTCTCCAACCATGTGAGAGTGAAGCGCGGTAACATCAATCTGGCCGGCGCGAAGGATGGGAATGATGCGGTTCACTTCACTCGAAAGCATCACGAAGTCGCCGGTGATCGCCGCCCAGCCACGTCCGGTCGGCTGAAAATTGATCGCGGTCGAGACACCCATCGATGGAGGGACGACCTCGCCATCCATTGTAATTGGCTCGCGGCGCGGGACGCTGACCTGATAGACACCGCCGTTCACTTTTCCACCGTACCCGAGTGTCCGATGGATCAGTGCAGTGTCGAGCTCTAGCGCCGGCGCACGCTCGGGCGGCGAAGGCGCGGGAGTTTTCGTGAGGTCGAGCGCGGCTCGAATCGCCGCCGCGATCCTGGCAGCGTCGCCGTGCGCCGAAATGTGAACGTACAGGACCCGAGGCGATTCGCGAAGGAGGTGGTTGTGCACCGCGGTTTGCTGAACGCCTTTCTGCTGTAATGCGTCGATTACGGCCGAGACTTCCGTCTCGATGAGAACGAGATCGCCCATCACCATCGCCTCGTTTGTGGCCGTTCGCTTGAATGCCACCCATGACCCAAGCGCCAAAGCCGGTCTGACTCTCACGCCGTTGACAGTCACCTTTAGATCGCTGCGTGGGAAACCGTACTTCATCGCGCCATCGGATTGAACCACGCCCGGTCGACCGATGGCGCTTGTTACCGCGGACCAATCATCGGGTGGCTTGCTCTGCGGGCTCGCGGCGGAAGCGAAGGCAACAACGGCGACCGATGCGACTGCAAAACTTCTCAACATAAATCCTCGTGGTCGAACAGAGAGGGATTGCATCAATAATGGTTCCGGCACAGCAACAATATGGCGAACTTCCGAATGTGATCCGACCAGCCGCACAAAAAGGCCGCCTCGATGCAGCGAGGCGGCCTTTTTGTCGGGTGGGCCTATTCGCCCGCCGCGCGCCGGCGCTTGGTTCGCCTCGGCGCCGCGGATTTCTTCCTGCTGATCGGCACGACACCGACTTCGGCCGCCGGCTCGAGCTCGGCCGGAACGGCGGGCACGGTGTGCGGCTGCTTGTAGACCTGCCGCTTGCCCTCGTAATTCTTGAAAATCACTTCGTCGTCGGTGATTGACTCCAGATACTCGGGCAGGAGTGGCACCTTGCCGCCGCCGCCCGGGGAGTCGATGACAAATTGCGGAACAGCGAGGCCAGATGTCCATCCACGCAGGGCCTGCATGATCTCGAGACCCTTCTGCACCGTCGTGCGGAAGTGCTCGCCGCCTGCCACCTGGTCCGCCATATATAGGTAGTAGGGCCGCACGCGCGCCTTGAGCAGCTCGTGCATCAGCTTCATCATCACCTTGGGGTCGTCGTTCACGCCTTTGAGGAGCACGGTCTGGCAGCCAAGCGATACGCCGGCTCTCGACAGGCGATCCAGCGCGGCGACGGCGGCCGGTGTCAGCTCGCTCGGGTGATTGAAGTGCGTGTTCATGAAGACCGGGTGGTACTTCTGCACCATCTCGCAGAATTCCGGCGTGATCCGCTCCGGCAGGTGCGAGGTGATGCGGCTCCCGATGCGGATGATCTCGATGTGTGGAATCGCGCGCAGTTGCTGGAAAAGGTACTCCAGCCTCCGATCGCTCAACATCATCGGGTCGCCGCCGCTCATGATGACGTCGCGGATCTCCGTGTGCTCGCGGAGATACTTGAACGCGGAATCGTACTGGTTGAGCGGAATCTTCTCGGGATCGCCGACCTTGCGGCGCCGCGTGCAGAAGCGGCAGTAGGTCGCGCAAATCGGGCTCACGAGAAACAGCGCACGATCCGGATATCGGTGAGTAATGTTCGGCACGGGCGAGTCGCCGTCCTCATCGAGTGAATCAATCACGCCGTCTACCACGTCGAGCTCTTCGACCGTCGGCACGTATTGATTCCACATCGGATCGCCCACTTCCTTGATCTGCTCGAGAGCAGCAGGAGTGATTCGCATCTGGAAGTTGTCGAAAGCCGGCTTCAGCGCCTCGACGTCGATAACGTCGTGCCCGAACTTGTCCGCCAGCTTCTCGAGACTTGCAATGCTCTGATCCTTGATGATCTGTTGCCAATCGCTCATGCGTGCATCACTCCGGCCCCAATAGGGGCGTTGTAGATGATCCGAACATCCTCGGATCGGGGCGAAACTCCGGCGCCGAACGACTCGATGCCAGATTCCTGCAACCGTTCAAGCAACATCACGCTCAACCTAGTCCGGACAGCCTGAGTGTTTTCGCCCAGCGCTCCGTGTAGTTCTCTCCGCGCTTCGCCAGCGCGTGATCGCAGATGCGCCGGATCAAGTCGGAATAGCCGATGGTCGCGACGCCAGCCATGCGCGCCAGTCCAGCGGTCGGCGAAATGTCCGGATTAGCGTTCACCTCGAGCAGCCACGGGCGACCCGACTGGTCGATGCGGAAATCGCAGCGGCCGTATCCCTCTCCACCGACCACGCTCCAGGCGGTGCGGGCGATGGCGATGAGTTCATTGGCAAGATCTTCGGAAAGATCGGCGGGACAATTCGGCTTCGCGCCAAGATCTTCATCGCTCCCGGTCTCCCACTTGGACCGATAGGAGACGATGTGCCACATCCCGCGCGGCATCTGGGCGAAATCGATCTCCGCGATCGGCATGACTTCGTCGCCGACGATGCCGACGTTCACCTCGCGACCCGGAATGAAGCGCTGAACCAGCACCTCGTCCCAGCCCTCGAACATCGCTTCGATCCTTGCCGAGAGGCCGCGCATGGTCCTTACGACCGACCGCTGCTCGATTCCAACGGAAGCATCCTCGGCGACCGGCTTGCAGATCGCCGGGAATCCGACGCTCGTGATTTCATCGCCGCGGCGGACGTGGCTCCAGCGCGGTACGGGCAATCCGGCGCGGTCGAGCACTCCGTTGACGATGTTCTTTCTGAGCGTGAGGGCGGTCGTCCAGCTGGAGCTTCCGGTGAAAGGAATTCCAAGGAGCTCGAGCACCGAGATGACCATCGGCTCGTATATGGCCTCTCCGTCAATGCCCTCGACGAGATTGAAGATGAGATCGAACTTTCCTTTGCGGACGCGCTCGACCCAGCGGCCGTCGTTGCTCACGGGCACGCGCACGACCTCAGTCGACCAATCGAGGAGGGCGCTCTCCACCGCTTCGATGGAATCGAGCAGCTGAACCTCCGGAGCTTTCCCGAGGGCCGAGAGGCCGTCGAACAACAAGGCAATCTTCATCGTGTTCCTTTGTCTGGTATCGGTTACGCCGATGCGCTGGCGGCGAGCGCGGGAGCGCCCTGAGCTCCGCTGGTCCTCGAGAGAGAGTGATCGAGATCCACCCCCTGCCGCGCCGCAGCGTACTTCAGACAATTCTGAATGAGCTCTTCATAGCCGATCCCTGCCGCTCGCGCGGCCTTCGGCAAACACGAATTGTCCGCTGGATCGGGAAGAATTCCCGGCAGCGGATTCACTTCGAGAACGTTCGGAACTCCGGAAGCATCGAGACGAACATCGATTCTCGCCCAGTCTCTGCAGCCGAGCACACGGAAGGCGTCGAGCGTTACTCGCTCAATAGACGCCTGAAGCTCCCGCGTGATACGCGCTGGGCATTGGAAAATATCGAGCGGATTTTCTGGACGATCCCAGACGAACTTTGCATCGAAGCTGTAAATCGGGAGAGCGCCCTTGGGCAGTGTCTCGAAATTCATTCCGACGATGGGCAGCACCGTCGCGTCGGCGCCGTTGCCGAGAACCGCGCAGGTGAATTCCTTCCCTGGCAGATACTCCTCGATGAGAACGGGCTGCTTGTAGCTCTCGAGGAGGAACTCGGTTTGCCTGAAGAGGTGCTTGAGGTCAAAGCAGAGATTGCTGTCGGTGATTCCCTTCGACGACCCTTCATGGAGCGGCTTGACGAAGAGAGGAAGGTTCAATCCTTCCGTAGCGCCTTTGAAGTCTTTGAGTTTCTCGACGACCGCGAACCTTGGAGTCGGGATGCCGTGGAAGGTCAGCGTCTCCTTCGTTCTCGCCTTGTCGAGGCAGAGCGAGAGAGTGAAGGGATCGCTTCCGGAGTAGGGAATTCCGAAAAACTCACAGATCGCCGGAACATGGGCTTCCCGGTTTACCCCGTGAAATCCCTCGGCAATGTTGAAGAGGATGTCGGGTCTGACCTGGCGGAGTCTCTCCGGAAAATCCTCTTTCGCCTCCAGGCGCACGACTTTTCCAAGGCGGGAGAGAGCGGATTCCACGGCGGCTATCGTCGCGGGGCTGTCCCACTCGGCGAACTCGTCCCGAGCGACTAGCTCCAGAATGGAGAGATCAACTCTTTTACTAGGAGGCTCTTCATCGGGGCGGAGAAGCTCCCCGTCTTCCTGACGGCCGCCCTCTGATGCTGGGCTGGTGAGCTCTGTTGGCTCGGGCTTTTGATTGTAGGCGAGTCCGATAAGAGTCATCGACACCCTACGAAAATTCAAACGATCGAATCATTGATCACGAGTATATAAACGCAGACCACCAGGCGCAATAATTATTCCGCGTTTTGGAAAAGAAAAAAATTCCAAGAAAAACTTTTTTTGGAGGTCGGAGATTTTTTCTCAGACTTTGTGGTAGACGATCCGGGCAGCCTCTCTTCGATCCTCCGCCTGGTAGATCTCGAAGTCCGAGAAAAAAGCGGGAGTCTCCCTATGGAGAAGCTTGAGCATGGCGATGGCGCAGCGGCGAATTTCGAGCTCGGCTCCCTCGCTCGATCGAAGCTCCAGCATCGTTCTCCAGGCTCTCGCGTTGGCGGTGACCACGATTTTTGTCTCGGTGGAGTTGGGAAGAACTCCTCTCGCGGCCTCTCTCGACATCTTCCGGCGATGGACCTTGTCGGCGACCCAGCCATACCGCTCCATCAGGTGCTCGACGAGTCGGACGTAGCTTTTCTGCGCCTGGTCGATCTGGGTCCGCCACTCAGTTTCGAGCGCCTCGTCTCCGACGATCGCCGGCGGGACGACGAAGTTGGCTTCCGACTCGTCGACATACCGCTGACTTAGCTGGCTATAGGCGAAGCCGGCGCGATGGCGGACCAGCTCGTGGGTGAGCGAGCGACTAACGCCCTCCAGCAGGAGAGAGTAGTTCGCGTGCTCGAGAACGCTTCCATGTCCCTGCTTCTTGATGTTCTCGAGGTAATCACGTGTCGCGCGGTTGGCCGGGTTCTTCTGGCTCATGTAGCAGAGACGGCCGGCAAACTCCGCGAGCCTCTCGCCATCGGTGCTCTCTCCGAGCCAGCGGACATTCAGGTGATCCGGCTCCAGAAAGACCGGGCGGGCGAGGAGAGTCACTACTGGCTCGGTATAGTACAAGAGTGGCTTCTTGGTAAGCGTTGGACAAAAAAACTACTAACTGAAGACTAGCTGCCACGGGCTGTTGGCGGGCCGGCTGGTGGCTCCGTGCTTTTTTCACTTCGCAATCAACCGCCGACGAGCGGCAGAAAACTAAGACTATCCGCCGATCAGCGACAGCCGGAAACGATCGTACGCTCGCGCTGTCACCATGTCGTCGAGCGCTTTTCTGGCCCGCTCAGGCAGTGGAGCAAGCAGCGGGTCGTACTTGATGTCGGTGATCGCTTTCTGCTCCGGAAGCGGAACCTTCACTCCCGGATTGAAGATGTTCGTCGGGTCGAAGGTTTTTTTGACCAAGGCAAAGGCGCGGATCGCGTCCTTGTGCCAGACGCGGTCGAGCAGCGGCGTCCTGATTCTTCCGTCACCGTGCTCTCCGGTGAGCGTGCCACCGAGGCGCGAGGTGAGCTTGACCACATCCTCGAGAAGGCCCGAGACTTTTTCGCGCCAATCGGGCTGCCTGACGTCGATCAGCGGGTTAACGTGCACGTGGGCATCGCCGGCATGACCGAAGATCACTCCACTCACCTCGCGCTCGGCCAGCGCCTTCCTCACTCCCTGGACATAGTCCGGCAACTTCGGCAGGGGGACCGCGCCATCCTCGATGAATTGCATCGACGTCGAATGCTCAAGCGCGGAGAGGATCGGGCTGGCCGCGTGCCGCAGCTCCCAGAGATCGTGCTCCGCCTCCGATGTCAGCGCGACATCGACATCCCTGGCTCCCGATTCACTGAAGGCCCTCGCGAGTCGCTGCGCTCCCGCCGCGGCCGCGTCCGGGCTGTCGCCCTCGACTTCTGCCAGTAGAATTGCCGCGCTTCCCTCCATCCTCTGGCGGAACTTCTCGTCGGCGCTCCTGCCGGTAGCGGCATATGCGAGAAAAGTTCTGTCGAGCAGCTCGCAAGCGCTCGCCCCTGCCTCGACGGCGTTCGTCGCCGCCGCTGTCGCTTCCTCGAGGGATGGAAAGGATCCGAGCACACTGCTGGTCGCCACTGGAAGCGGAGAGAGCGTGAGCTGAATCCCGACCATGATCGCGAGTGTCCCTTCGCTCCCGACGAGAAGGTCCACCAGATCCGCTTTCGTGGAGTAGTCGTGAATCGCGTATCCCGAGGACTCCTTGCGAACCCCGAGATGGAATATCGGCCGCCGCTTGTCGCTCGCTACGATCTCGCCGTGGACATCTCGCAGAAACCGGTTGATGGCCTCGATTCTCCTCGGCGCCGGCTCGCCGCGCGTGACGATGGCGCGATCCCCATCGCTGAACACGCAGTCGATCGCGTTCACCCAGGCGCGGGTCGCGCCATAGCGGAGACTGTGGGCACCCGAGGCGTTGGTCGCCACCATTCCACCCAGCGTGCAAAAATCCCCGCTCGACGGATCCACGGGAAATCGCAACCCCTTTCTCCTCGCGGCCACATCGAGCGTCGACCATAGAACTCCGGGCTCCGCCCAGACCGTCCGATCCCTCTCATCGATCCTGCCTAGATGATTGATGCGCGAGAGATCAACGACGACTCCTGTTCCAATGGCGCCGCCTGACATGCTGCTTCCGGATCCACGCGGGATGAGACTTGTGCCAGTCTCGGCCGCCCACTTCACCAGCACCACGACATCCTCGGCGTCAACGGGTACTGCAACGGCAGCCGGAATCGCGCGCCCAATGCCCGCCGCCTCGGAATAGACGGCGCGCGCCAGCTCGTCCTCGCGAAAATATCCGCGGAATCCCGGAAGGCTCACGAGTCGAAACCCCTAACGGAACGAATGCGCATCCTTATTCGGGAGAGCTTTCGCTCACAATCCGAGACTGCTCACGCGCGGGGGGTTGGACGAGTAATCGTAGAATCCCTTCCCCGATTTCCTGCCAAGCATCCCGGCCAGCACCATTCGCCTGAGCAAGGGAGGGGGCGCGTACCGGCTCTCCCGATATTCCGTGAACATGATCTCCGCGATCTTGTAAACGGTATCGAGGCCCACGAAATCGAGGAGGGTGAACGGTCCCATCGGGTGTCCAGCGCCCAACTGCATACCCTTGTCGATATCCTCGACCGAAGCGACGTTCGATTCCAGCGCCTTGATTGCGTCGATCATGTATGGAATCAGCAGCAGGTTCACGACGAATCCGGAGCTGTCCTTCGCCCGTATCGGCTCCTTCCCGAGGGCTCGCACGAAATCCAGGGCTCGCTGTTCCGTCTCCTCGCTCGTCGTGATCGTGCGAACGACCTCCACCAACTTCATCAGCGGCACCGGGTTGAAGAAGTGGATGCCGAGCATCCGATCGGGGCGTCCGCTTGCGGTCGCCATTGCGATGATCGTCAGGCTCGAGGTGTTCGAAGCGAAGATCGCATCGGGTCGCGCTATCTGGTCGAGCTGGGACCAGAGGCTGTTCTTGACCTGGAGATCTTCGACCACTGCCTCGATAAATAAGTCGGAGTCCGCCAGCTCCTTCAGGTCGGTGACGAATCGCAGATTCCCGAGCGTCGTGGCGCGCTCGGCCTCCGTCACCTTGCCGCGCTCGATGCCCTTGGCGAGCGACTTCTCGATCGCCAGTCGCGATTTCTCACCAAGGGCTTCCGAGACTTCGCGCACAGTTGTTGGGAATCCAGCCGCAGCCGAGACCTGGGCGATCCCGCTTCCCATCAGGCCTCCGCCAAGGACACCGACCTTCCTGATTTTTTTCATCGAGCTGCTCAACCTCTCGAGCGATTACGCTCTAATCTATCGTCTGGGAAACCGCGCTCGCGAAGAAATCACTCCAAGCAGTCCGCCAGGCGTTTCGAACTCGCCGTGCTCGAGCCGATCGAGGATCTGTTCCAGCGCGAGCTGGACGCTCGAAAGCACACCGCGGTGCGACCGTGCCATCCTGTACGCCGCGAGCGTGCCGCCGGCAAAAGGAAGCACGGCAAAGCCGGCCGCAATGAAGAGTGGAATGTGGGCGACGATGAGCCCGAGGCCGAGGATTCCACTCGCCGCTGCTCCCATCGTTCCCAGAAACCCTCCGATTCCAACCCGACGCGCTCTGCTGGCGTGAATATCGGCGTCGAGTCTGACGACGACGCGCGTGGCATCAACCGGCATCACCGTCGCGGACACCTGGCCCGCATCCATCAAATAGAAGCCGCGGCCACTGACGTTGACTGTGCGTCTCAGCTTGCCGAAGAGCCCTCGCTGGGGCTCCCACGTGATCCGATCGGCGAAGCGGCGCTGCACCTGAAGACACTCGTCGCGCAGCATCCAGGCGTCGATCGTGGCGAGAATGTCGCGAGGCGTCCCGGGCACCGTCCTCGTCGCGGTAGCGAAGCTCGCCCCCGCGATCTGCGCCACGAGACCGCGCTCCTCGGGGACATTGACGCGCGTTCTCTCTTCCGCCAGCGCCTGGTTGATGGTCGCCGGATTGAGCCCGACTTCGTTTCCGATGTCGAGGAGCTGACTCTCGCTGATCAGATCGCTGGATTCGGGAAGCGCGCTCGCGCCCTGAAGCTCCGCGGCTCGCGCGAGCACGCGCTCGAGCGCCGGACGGTCCAGCAGCGTCTGCCGCGACGGAATGGGTGCGGGCAGTGGAGACTTCTCATCGGCCATGCAGAATTATATCTGCTCCGTGAACTGCTGTCCGGTGTCGCGCTCGAAGTCCGCGCTAAATCCCCCCAAGTACGACATCGAGCTGGCGGACAAGGGCATCGCGAATGGTGTCGGTGAGCGTGAACGTCGCCGTAAAGGCCGCCTGGACGTTCGAGCCCACCGGCCGGTTCACCGACTTCAAATAGTAGCGCATGTAGCCGTCGAGAATCTCGGGCGACGTGCGCTGAATGAGCAGCGCCCCGCCGCGCACCGCCGCCGCGCTCTGGTAGCGCTCGCCGAGTCCAGTGCGGCGTTGCTCGGGGGTGATGTTGTCGTTGACAGCAGTGCTCGCGATTCCACTGACCGCCTCGTGCGCGATCACGTAAATCGCTTCCACGGCATCGCTCGGCCGCTCAGGAAACGAGACCGTGATCGTGTTCGATTGCTTGCCGTTGGTCAGCGACCGGCCTTCGCCGTCGAGGGGCAGCGAGAGCAGAACGGTTCCCTGCGCCTGTTGCGTGTTGTTGAGGAATCTCTGCATCCTCGGCCGGTATGTTCGCTGCCAGAGCGTATCGACCAGGTCGAGCACGTTGCTGCGCTCGCGCTGCTGCTGGACCCAGTAGGAGTGGTAGAAACGGCTGCTCTCATCATCGAGCGACTGGACGAAGAGGCGCAGCCAGTCCCGGTCCGCTCCGGTCTGGAAGTAGGCGGCGAGAAACGCGATCGCGCCCGCCTGCTGCTGTGATGAGGCGGCGCGAGGATCGCCGTTAGCGCGAACGAACACGTCGACGGTCTGGGTGAGCTCGCCCCACGTCGCGAACGAGAGCGGCACGAACTGGGCGTTGATCAGCTGCGGATTGAGCGCGAGTCTCGCGCGGAGCTTGTCGCGGTTGGCATCGAGCTGTGAGACCACATTCGCTCTGTTCTTGAGAACGATCATGTCCGTGCTGTATCCGCGCTTGAAGAAAGGCACGAAGGTGGTGTCTTCCTGCAGCACCGCGAATCCATGGAGCCAGAGATCGACGTGCTCACGAGTCTTGATGGGCC
>JGI20187J14854_1000040_pt1 | contig 15990 bp, 19 predicted proteins | sample NGESurdeep072012_3_FD_14854 | JGI IMG/M metagenome (IMG submission 14854)
CGCCCCGCCGAAGATCGTTTGCGTAGGCCTCAACTACCGCGCGCACATCGAGGAATACGGCGAGAAGCCCCCGCCGTTCCCCGATCTCTTCAACAAGTACAACAGCGCGCTCAACCGCCACAACGGCACGATCGCGGTTTCCAAGTGCCCGGCGGTAAAGTTCGACTACGAGTCGGAGCTGGTAATGATCGTCGGCAAGACCGCGCGCAACGTCTCCGAAACCGACGCGCTGAACTACGTCTTCGGCTACACGACGGGCAACGACTTCACCGCACGCGATCCGCAGCAGCGCGTTTCGCAGTGGATGACCGGCAAGACCCCGGACGAGTTCGCGCCGATCGGCCCGTGGCTCGTCACCGCGGATCAAATCCCCAACCCGCAGACGCTGCAGATCCAAACCTGGGTCAACGACGAGAAAACGCCGCGCCAGGACGCCGGCACCGCGCAGATGATCTTCAACTGCGCGCACATCCTCAGCTATACGTCCACCTTCATCACGCTGGTCCCCGGCGACGTGATCTTCACCGGCACGCCGAGCGGGACGATTACGGGTTACCCGAAGGACAAGCAAGTCTGGCTCAAGCCGGGCGACCGCGTCCGCACGACGATCTCGAAAATCGGCGAGCTGCACTTCGTGTTGGTATAGTGGTCGGGCGGTCCGGAACCGGCAACCCGTTCGTCGGCCTGCGGGCGTTCACCGTGGCCGACGCCGAGATGTTCTTCGGCCGGGAAACGCAAGTGGAAAAGCTCGTGGCGCGCCTGCGCGCGACGCGTTTTCTTGCGACGGTAGGCGCCTCGGCGTGCGGGAAATCATCGCTGCTGCTCGCGGGTTTGGTCCCCGCGCTGCAGCACGATTGGGGGCCGCGCCCGCGGAACGCGTGGCGAATCGCCGCGATGCGTCCGGGCGCGGCGCCGGTGCAGGCGCTGGCGAGCGTTCTCGCCAGAACGCAAGTTCTCGGGACGCAGGCCGACGACCCGGAGCTGCCGCGCGCGGCGATCTTGCAAGAACTGCAGCGCGGCGAACGCGGGCTGGTCGATCTCGTTTCGCGAGCGCGGCTGCGCAGGGATGAGAACCTCCTCGTCATCGTCGACCAGTTCGAAGATCTCTTCCGCTATGGCGCCGACACGGATCCGGCCGAGCACGCGAGCGAAGCCGCGGCGTTCGTCAAGCTGCTGCTGACCGCGGCGTCATCGAGGGAGCTTCCGATCTACGTCGCCATCACGCTGCGCTCGGACTTTCTCGGCGACTGCGCTCGCTTCGGGGGCCTGACGGAAGCGGTGAACGACGGCGTGTTCCTCGTGCCGCGCTTGACGCGCGACCAGATGCAGCGTGCGATCGAGCAGCCGCTGCTGCGCGCGGGCGACGCAATCTCGCCGCGCCTGGTCGAGCGCCTCCTGGACGACGTCGTCGCCGACTCGGACCAGCTCTCGATACTCGAGCACGCGCTCATGCGGACGTGGGACGCCTGGGACAAGGACCACGCCGCCGGCGAGCCGCTCGACCTGCGGCATTACGAGCTGATCGGCGGGCGCGGCGCGCTCTCCAAGCACGCGGACGATCTCTACAACAATCTCGACGCCAAGCTCAAGCAGATCGCCGAACGGCTATTTCGGTGTCTGACGGCGCGGGACAGCGAGAATCGCGGCGTGCGCCGTCCGACGTCGTTCAGCGCGGCCTGCGCGATCGCGGCAGCCGAGCCCGGTGACATCGAGCGGCTCGCCCGCATCTTTGCCGCCCCCGACGTGTCTTTTCTCACGGCATCGGGACCGCTGTCGAATCCGAAGACGGTCCTCGACATCTCACACGAGAGCTTGATGCGCTTGTGGGGCCGTCTGCGAGCGTGGGTCGACGACGAGGCCGAGTCCGCGAAGACGTACCGCAAGCTCGTGAACGACGCGACGCTGAAGCGCCCCCGCTGGATCGACCCCGAGCTCGCCGTCGGCGAGGCGTGGCTGGACGAGCACCGCACCTCGATCAACGCGGCGTGGGGCGCGCGTTACGACGACGCGCTCAGAGACGTACCCGCGGATGAGGCGACGGCATCACGTGTGGCGCGCGATCGTGTGGCGCGCGAGCGCTTCGACACCGCGCTTGCGTTTCTCAACGCCAGCGCCGCCGCGCCACGGCGCAGTGTCGGGTTGATCATCGCGTTGGTCGGTGTCTTTGTGGTCGTTGCGGCGGCGCTTGCGATCTTCGGTTTCGCGCGGAACAACGACGCGATAGCCGAACGGCACCGTGCCGAGGAGTTGAACAAGACGACACTCGCCGCGGAAAACGCCAAGGCGGCGGAAACCCGGCGCTTCGACGCAGCAGCCGCGCGGCTCAGCACCGTCAGCGCGAACCAGCGCGCTCTCGCAGCGCGATTGGCGAAAGCCGAGGACGAGAAACGCCGACGCGCCAGGGAGCAGGCGACACCGACCGCAACGCCGACCGCGCAGCCGTCAGCGACTCCCAATCCGACGATTGCGCCCCCGAGCCCGCACCCGGCCGCGCCGTCATCACGCGCCCGCACTGCCGCGCCGGCGGCCGTCGGTCACGCCGCCGCGGTGGTGCACGGCGCCAACGCCGGCCCGTGCAGCCGCGCCGTCGAACAGCAACGGATCGCAGCGGACGCCACGATCAGCCGCCAAGCCTCGTATGATGCAGCCGTCGCGGGACTCGCCGAAAATGCGCAGTGCGGCGATCGGGCTGCACGTGTCGTCAATGAAGGATACCTGCGCTCGACGCTGGCGGCGGCCGAGCACGAGCTGGGCGTGGGCGACTGGAGAACCGATTTCAAGCGCGCTGACGAGCTGCTTGCGCGATGCCAGACGATGCCGGAATTGCAAGCCACGAAAGCGCCGGCGGACTGTCTCGCGCAACGGCGGTTCAACGAGCGTGCCGCGGCCGAATTCTAGCCGCCTGCGCGCCGGACGGGCAACGCAGGGCCGGGCGCGAACGCAGCGCGTGAGGGCACGTGGCGGAATCGGCAGACGCGCTGGATTTAGGTTCCAGTGGGGCGACCCATCCGAGTTCGAGTCTCGGCGTGCCCACGCGCGTGGCCGATAATGTCCTTGACGCCCCTCCCGCGGGTCCGGTACACTCCCAGGGTCGCGCGGAAGTAGCTCAGCGGTAGAGCATCGCCTTGCCAAGGCGAGGGTCGCGAGTTCAAATCTCGTCTTCCGCTCCAATTCGATTCTGACGGCGGGCGCTTGCCCGCCGTCCCCGCTTCCGGAGGTCTATCGCACTCGTGCCCTCGACGCTGAAGTCGCTCGACCCAACGCAGGTCGAGCTCGAGATCAGCATCACGCCGGAAGAATACACCGCGGCGCAAGATGCCGCGTTCCGCAAGCTGGTTCGCACGGCGAAGATCCCCGGCTTCCGGCCCGGCAAAGTGCCGCGCAAGATCTTCGAGAACGCCTACGGCCCACAGGGGATCATCGAGCGCGCGCTCGACGACCTCCTCAACACGAAGTATCCCGCCGCGCTCGAAGAGCACGGGATCGACCCGCTGACGCGCCCCACCGTCGAGGTCGTCCCGGCCGAAGACGAGAGCCAGCCACCGCACTTCAAGGCCGTGGTCGCCGTGCGCCCGGAGTTCGAGCCCAAGGACTATACCGGCGTCGAGATCACCGACACGCCCGAGACGGCCACCGCAGAGGACGTCGATCGCGCGCTGGAGTCGATGCGCCGCGATGCCGCGACGCTGATCCCGGTCGACCGCCCCGCGAAGCTGGGCGATACCGTCACGATGGACTATGAAGGAAAGATCGACGGCGTGGCCTTCGAGGGCGGCACCGCGACCGGCCAGGAGACCGAGCTGAACGAGGCCCGCTTCATCCCGGGCTTCGTCGACGGCATCGTCGGCATGAAGGCCGGCGACACCAAAGACGTCTCCGCGAAGTTCCCCGACCCGTACTCTAACGAGGACCTGGCCGGCAAGGACGCGGTGTTCACGATCACCGTCCACGAGATCAAGGAGCCCGAGCTGCCCGAGCTCGACGACGAGCTGGCCAAGCGCGTCTCGCGCACCGAGAGCCTGGCCGACCTGCGCGCCGAGGTGAAGCGCCGGCTCGACGAGACCGTGAAGCGCAACGCCCGGCGCCACTTCCAAGGCGAGATCCTCGACAAGCTGCTCGTCGCGAACGACTTCCCGCTGCCAGACGTGCTCGTGGAGCGCGAGCTGGGGAACGTCCTGGGCGAGACGCGCCAGTACGTCATGCGCGCCGGCATCCCGTGGGAGAACTACCTCGAGCAGAGCGGCAAGACGGAAGAGAGCCTCCGGCAGGACGCCCGCCCCGAGGCCGAGCGGCGCGTGAAGACCACGCTGCTGGTCGAGGCGATCGCGAAGAAGGAAGGCATCGTCGCTACGCAAGAGGACGTCGAAAACGAGCTCGCGGCCCTTTCCGCCCAGTACGGGCAGCCGCGTGAGAAGATCATCGAGGCGCTCCAGGCCAACGTGCCGGCGCTCATCGACGGCATCGTCCGCACCAAAACCATCGACCGGCTGATCGAGCAGGCCAAGCGCGCCCCGGCGAGCGCGCAGCCCGCTGCAACTGAAGTCGCAACACCCTAGGTCACGGAGGGCGCACACATGGGACATCTCGTACCGATGGTCGTCGAGCAGAGCGCACGCGGTGAACGCGCGTACGACATCTACTCGCGGCTCTTAAAAGAACGTATCATCTTCGTCCACGGACCGATCGACGACGGGATGGCATCCCTCGTCCTCGCGCAGCTCCTTTTCCTGGAGCGCGAAGATGCCGATAAAGACATCGATATGTATATCAACAGTCCGGGCGGTTCGGTGACCGCCGGGCTCGCGATCTACGACACCATGCAGATCATCAAGCCCGACGTGGCGACGATCTGCGCCGGCATGGCCGCGTCCATGGCCTCGGTGCTGCTCACGGGCGGCGCCAAGGGCAAGCGCTACGCCCTCCCCTACGCGAAGATCCTCATCCACCAGCCTTGGGTCTCGCAGGTGGGTGGCCAGGCCACGGACATCGAAATTCACGCCCGCGACCTCATCGCGACACGGCGCTCCCTGGCCGGAATCTACGAGACCACCACGGGCAAGCCCGTCGAGCAGATTCTCAAAGACATCGAACGCGACTACTACATGACTTCGGAAGAAGCCAAAGAGTACGGCATCATCGACGAAGTCTTCAAGAAAGAAACGCGCACCATCGCATCCAACGCGCCAGGCCTCTAGGAACACTGCATGTTTCGGTTCGGGGACGAGAAAGGTCAGCTCAAGTGCAGCTTCTGCGGCAAGTCGCAGGAGCAGGTGCGCAAGCTGATCGCGGGCCCCGGCGTCTACATCTGCGACGAGTGCATCGAGCTCTGCAACGAGATCATCGAGGAAGAGCTCTACAAGAACGTCGATGAGAACTTGCGGCTGCGGAACATTCCGAAGCCCAAAGAGATCAACCACATCCTGAACCAGTACGTGATCGGTCAGGAGCGCGCGAAGAAGTCGCTCGCGGTGGCGGTGTACAACCACTACAAGCGCGTGAACGCCGGCGGGTCGAGCGGCACGGGCGCAGACGAAGTCGAGCTGCAGAAGTCGAACATCCTGCTCGTCGGCCCCACCGGCAGCGGTAAGACGTACCTCGCGCAGACGCTCGCGAAGATCCTCGACGTCCCGCTCGCCATGGCCGATGCGACGTCGCTGACCGAAGCGGGCTACGTCGGTGAAGACGTCGAGAACATTCTGCTCAAGCTCATTCAGGCCGCCGACTACGACGTCAAGCGCGCCGAGAAGGGCATCGTCTACATCGACGAGATCGACAAGATCGCCCGCAAGAGCGAAAACCCGTCGATCACGCGCGACGTCAGCGGCGAAGGCGTGCAGCAGGCGCTGCTCAAGATTCTGGAAGGCACCACGGCCAACGTGCCCCCGCAGGGCGGCCGCAAGCACCCGCACCAGGAATTCATCCAGATCGACACCACCAACGTGCTGTTCATCTGCGGTGGCGCGTTCGACGGGCTCGAGAAGATCATCGAAGGCCGCGTGGCATCGAACTCGCTGGGCTTCCGCGCGAACCCCGAGACCAAAAAAGAGCGCCAGCACACCAAGATGCTGCAGCAGCTCATGCCCGAGGATCTGCTCAAGTTCGGCCTGATCCCGGAGTTCATCGGCCGCCTGCCGATCGTCGTGACGCTCGACGCGCTCGACGAGCTCGCGCTTCGCCGCATCCTGGTCGAACCGCGCAACGCGCTGGTGCGTCAGTTCCAGAAGATCATGGCCATGGACGGCGTGGAGCTGACCTTCACGAAGGAAGCGCTCATCGCGATCGCCATCAAGGCGCAGTCGCGCAAGACGGGCGCCCGCGGCCTGCGCTCGATCCTCGAAGAGATCATGCTCGACGTGATGTACGACCTGCCGTCGATGCAAGGCGTGAAGAAGTGCGTCGTCAACAAGGAAGTCGTCGAAAAACGCGAAGCGCCGGCGTTGATCTTCGCTGATAGACCGAAGGACCAGAGCGCGTAACCTGTACCGGTAAGGTTTAACGCATTCTCGCCCACTGGCGGGGCACGCTTTGGACGGCTCGGGCAGCGGCACGCCTCTAGCGTCTGTAGACGCAGCAGGACAGCTATGCTTCAACAAACGTGAGTCATTCGACACAGACGTGTGGGAACGGTCGAAATATTCGGTGATGCCGGCGTTACGACCCGGACTGAGAGTCTGCGTTCAGCGTTCCCTCACGCCCGCGCTTTGGATGCGCTCGACTAGACTGGGCGTTTATTCGAATTCGCTGTCCGGTTCCGACCAAGCAAGAGCGGCGACGGGAAGGGAAATCGCGAGTACGATGTTGACGACGGGGAAGAGGGCGCTCAGCGTAGGCCGAGCCGAACTGCGCGAATACCACAGCAGCAGTTCGGCGGCACACGCAAGAATCATAACTTGAAAGGCTGCGCTAAAGGCTTGACTGTTTCGTAAGATAGCGCGCTCGTCGGGCCGCAACGATTGTTCCCGCCGATACCAGCCGAGCAGCACCAGCCAGGAGAGAAGGCCAAGCGCAAGGCCCGCGAGGCCATAGTCAAGCCCTCTGACGCTTGCTGCCGTCAACGAAGCGGATGCGTAGGCCCATGCGATGACATACCACGCAAAGCCGCCGTACCCGATGATTATGAGCGCACGGCGCGCTGAGCGACGGTTGAGGGCTCGCGGATAACGCCACAGCACCGCGAGCGGCGCACCGATTATGACGATCACAATGCCGATTTCAAGCGCGTAGAGGGAACCGTATTGTGGGCCCCGTCCGGTCGGGCCCCCAAACACGATCCACGCGGCGACGAGTAAACCAAGCGGCACAACGAAAACCCGAAAGGCGCGCAGCGTCATCAGAATCCCTCCCGTTCGCCGCGGTGACTCTCGCTAGCGCGGCTGTCGTCAAACATAGTGCGCGAAAACACCGATTCAACCGGCAAATCGAAATAAGCTGCGATCCGCATCGCAAGATGCAGCGAAGGTGCATACTCTTCGCGCTCGAGATATCCGACTGTCTGATAATTGACCCCGAGGGCGTCCGCGAGGTCGGCGCGTGACAGGCCCCGCGCCTGGCGAAGCGACGAAATCCGGTTATGTAACGGGGCAGAACTCGGCCGGGGCGCCATGTTGTATAAATACAACATTTGTCCGGTTCCCGCAACCCTTGTTGAAAACCCAACCGCGCTAGGGTATATTGAGGCCGGATGCGACGCACGGTGCCTAGGACACTGAGTCGAGTCGGCACGACCGACGAACGGATCGACGCCGCGATCGTGCGCGGACGGTTTTACGCTGGGCCGCGCGTCGTCGCAGGGCACTATGACGATGCGACCGACGAAGTCGCGATTCGCTTCGAAAACGGAGCGCGGATGGCATTCCCGCGCCATTTGCTCGAGGGCCTTGGCGCTGCGTCCGCCGATCAACTGCGAGCGATCGTCATCGCTGGTCCCGGAACGGGACTATACTGGCCGCAACTCGACGTCAACCATTACGTCCGCGGCCTCATGGACGGCATTTTCGGTACGCGCCAGTGGATGCAAGAACTTGGGCGGCGCGGCGGAGCGACGAAGACGCCGGCGAAGAGCGCCGCCGCACGCGAGAACGGCAAGAAGGGCGGCCGGCCGAAGCTCACGGAGCGGCCCGCAAATCCAAACGCAAAGAAACGACGCCGCGGCAGCCGACCGTAACGCGATGATGCCGCTGGCGACGAACGTACGGTGGAACCGTCGGAAGATTGATAGTCAGCGACGTAATGCGACGTTGGGCCATGCGCAGGATAGAAGAAATGACATATCAAGCGGTATTTGAACAAGCTGATGATGGTTCGGTGTTCGTGTATGTTCCGGACCTGCCTGGCTGCACGAGCTGGGGCGCGACATTGGACGAAGCTCGGGAGCACGTACGCGATGCGATTGCGTTGTGGCTAGGCGTCGCGCGGGAGAATGGAGAAAACGCTCCCGTCCCATCGACTATCGCGTCTGCGCCGATCGAGGTTGACGCGGCGTAGAGCCGATGGCTGCTGCTCGCGCGGACAGCGGCCAAGGTCCGGTCGCTCATCGCGTGAGATCACGATGGTAGTTGGGATCGAGCAATACGTGATTTTCGGCGTATCCACCCCAGTCCAAGACCTCCCGAGGCAGCGCATGCCGTCGTTTCTCATTCGCATCATTCCGTCGACCTTGGAAATGGAGACAGACGCCCTTCCCCCGAAATTCTTAGGCGACGCAGCGACGGCCTATCGCGCCGGTGATCGACTTGTCGTCATAAACGATCGTGGTGAGCCGATCAACATCCCGCTGTAGAGGTCGACAAGGTGAATGCTAGGGTACGCGAATCCCTCCGAGTCGCACTCAGCCACCTTGCACCTGTAGTCCGCGCTAAGCTTGCGGCCATATTCGTCGCGGGGTCCGCGGCCGACCCAAACGCTAAACTCGGGCTCGACGTTGACTTGTGGTTCCTCATCGACGCAGACTGCCAGCAGCGCCAACATCTGCTGTTGGACGCCTCGCGTGTGATCGATATCTTTGTGGGGACTTCAGGAACCCGGGTGGGTTGCATAGAGTTCTCACGGAAGCCTGCGCACCTTGCCTACCGGTGTTGAGCCGCACCGGTGACGTCAGCGACGGCGGAAACGACGGCAGACGGGTGGTCAAGCTGGATGCTGTGCATCGAGCCGGCGACGACGAGGTGACGCCCTACCGTGGACAGCCGAGCTATACGCTCCTGCAGGTTGTCTTCGGTTTGCCACGCGGCGCGTTGCTGCGCTCGTGTAAAGGAGCTGTGCTCCGCTTGGTTCTGCTGCAGATTACCTTGCTCGGACTCGCTCAGAACGATGAGCGGCAGGGCGCCGTATCGGCGCTGCTCGGCGCGCACCTCGGCGGAGCTCTTCGGAATGGCCGCGGCCTCCAACGCGACGTCGCGCCAGTAGGACGCCCGCGCCTTGTGTTCGCCCTCGACATCCGCCACCGCGCATTCAGCCGGACTGACCTGAGGGCAACCGGCTGCCTTCACCTGCTTTCGGTATGCCGCGAGACCTGGAAACATGGCGCACGTTCCTCGGGATACGTTCGCTGCACACGCTTCGAGCTGCTTATCGCGATCACGCACCGCCTGCGGAAGCGTCGGCAAGACCTTCGGCATCTGCTCTTCTTCGTACTCCGACGTCGGATCGACGAGGACGAGGCCGGCAACGTCCTTCGGATAGCGATCCGCGAAGAGCCGGACGTAGAGTCCGCCGATCGAATGGCCCACGAGAACGTACGGCGGCGAGATGCCGGCGCCGCGCAAGAGAGCGTGCAGGTCGCGCACGACGGCAGCCGCGTCGCGCGAGGTCGCCGCCGGGTCGCTGAACCCCATGCCCGCCCGGTCAGAGGAGCACACGCGCGTGCGACGTGCGATCGCAGGTTGCACCTGACGCCAAACGGTCGCATCGTCTCCGAGACCCGCTTCGAGAATCACCGTCGGCGAGCCGGAGCCCGAACAGATGATGTTCATGCGACGACCGCCCACGTCGACAAGACGTTGAGCGTGCACGTATGACGTCGCACTGAAGGGCGCTTTTGGCGGGGCGGCGCCGACCTCCACGAGCGCGATCGCCCCGATTGCCGTAACTCGAAGTAGGCGGCGCATTGGCATGACTCTCCTGTACAGCATTGTCTCGGGAACACATCGCAACGCATTGCGAACGTGGGGCTTTGCGTCAAGCGGCCGTGTCGCCGCCGAGACCCCGTCGACGGTACGCGCTCTTGATCGACCATACGCGCTTTTCCATAGAATGTGCTCGGGAGCGATTCCTGCATGTCGGAATGAGGGCGCGTCGAACGCACGGTCGCGTGTCAGCGGAAGCTCTGCACGACGCCGTTGCATACCAGCGCCCAGCCGTCGACGCTGACGAACAGCAGCAGCTTGCACGGCAGCGAGATCACCGGCGGCGATAACATCACAATGCCGAGCCCATGAGGATCGCGGTTAAGACAAACCCGGACCGCATTGAGACCGCTCCGGGCCTGAGGATTGCTATTTATCCAGAGCCCAAGAAGTGTGCGCGCCGATTCAGGCATCCGAAGTGAGGTTGTTTGAAACCACGGCTCGGATTGAGCTCGGCAGCGAAGGGACTCGATGTCGTCTAGTTCCTTAAGGAGTACCGCCTCGTATGCGATAGTGCAAGTGGATTACTCCGGTGCCGACACGGCGCGTCTCAAGGAGTTCGAGATTCAGTCGTAAGGCGGCTCGGAATGCCGGCTTTCCGCCGCCGAAGATCACCGGGTTGAGAAACAGGTGACATTCGTCGACGAGATCGGCTTCGAGCGCAAGCCCCGCAAGCTCGGCGCCGCCAATGCTGATGTCGTGCTCCGATTCCCGCTTGAGCTTCCGAATAGCCGCGAGGTCGAAGTCCCGCTCGACACGCGTGTTGCGTGTCGTAGCGCCTGTCAGCGTTCGTGAAAAGACGATCTTCTCGGGCTTCTGCCAGATTCGTGCGAAGTCGCGGTGTTCGGGCGGATAGCCTTCCACCGGCGCGTCCCAGTAGGCCATCGTCTCATAGAGTCGCCGCCCATAGAGATAGGTTCCGACGGGCCGCAACAACTCAATGACGAACGGGTGTACTTGATCGGGATTGTCCCAATCGAAGGCACCCGTTTCGTCCTCGATGTAACCGTCGAGTGACGTATTGGTGATGTAGATCAACTTCGACATACCAAAGGTTTCGTGCGGGATACGCATGATAACATCCTCCGCGTTGTCGCGTACACCCTCGCCAAGAGCGCGCACTTGCTGGTACATGCCAATTCGTTGTGCGAGGCGCGGCCCAACGTACTCCCGACGTGACCACCGACTCACAGATCGATGCAGCGATCGCGCGCGGTCGGATTCACGCTGGCCCGCGAGTCGTTGAAGCGCGCTATGAGGATGCGACCGACGAAGTCGCGATCCGCTTCGAAAACGGAGCACGCATGGCGTTCCCACGCCATTTGCTGGAAGGCCTCGCCGCTGCGTCTGCCGATCAGTTGCGAGCAGTCGCTATCGCCGGTCCGGGAACGGGCTTGTATTGGCCGCAACTCGACGCCAGCCACTACGTTCGCGGTCTCATGGATGGCGTTTTCGGTACGCGACAGTGGATGCAAGAACTCGGGCGGCGGGGTGGGGCGACAAAGACGCCGGCAAAGAGCGCCGCTGCGCGAGAGAACGGCAAGAAAGGCGGTCGACCGAGGCGTACGGAGCCGACCGCACAACCAATCGCAAAGACACGACGCCGCGGCATCTGACGGTGCCGGCCGGCACCGTCGAGCGAGATGTACCCGTCCGCGGATGCGCGCGCTGCGGCGATCGTCCCGCGCCTATCCGAGATTCGTGCTCAGTCGGATGGAATGAGGAGATGTATTCGTCGCGCGAATGCCGCCCAGGAAGCGCATCCCGACGACTCTCTATTGGGGCATGCCTTCGTGGGGAAGGCCGCATGTGGTTCGTGCTTGCGCACGAGCATCCATAACGTGGTGACCCATGCGTCGTCCCGCACGATCTTGTCGAACAGCCGCAGTTGCGCCTCCGACCGAACGCCGTAGTGGGTGAGCTGCCGAACACGACACCGCTCGCGCGGCACTGAACCCATCTGGATGCATCCGAAGAGATTGTCGCTGCTCCGCAAGCTGTAGCGGTCCTCCGCGCCGTTTCGCCGGCGGTACACCAACGTGTCGCCTTGCACGTACGCGATCGCGGTCGTGATGATGGTGGCATACGTGCCGACGCGCGTGTTGCGGTACAGCGATAGAACTGGCGCTGAGGCCACCGGAAGCGCGTATCCGGTTTCGTTGAAAAGCAGAAGATGAGAGGCCGGCTGCAGCTCGCGGTCGGGTCGGCCGAGAAAAATGCTTAGGATCGTGCCGGTGAATCGATCGCTCGTCGGGTCGGCAGCTTCAACCCTTGCCTGAAGCAGCACGCCGCTGGCTAGAGCGACCGCTTCGCCGCTGAGATCGTCGAAAAATGATCGACGCGCGGGAGGCTCCGCTGCGCGTAACGCCGCTAGACTGCTTTCGTCGGCGATCATGCGCGAAGGTGTCGGCTGAGCGGCACCGCTCGGCGCGACGGAGGCGGCAACGATGCACACCGCTCCGACGAGGTGTCTAAGGCTCACACGCGGTTATGCGTTCGACCGCGACCCCAATGCCTGCGTGATGCGCTGCGCCGCGGCTTCCGGCGTGTCCGGCGGGTCGACCGCCACGAACAGGTGCTTGAAATTGCTTTCGACGACGTCGATCACCAGCACGCGCTCGTCGCCGGCGTAATCGAAAAAGCACAGCTCGCCGTGGTACAGAAACGTCCCGGCCATCTTGAGCCGGCCGGCGCCCGTGCCGATCAGCTTCAGGGTTTCCCAGAAGCTCGGCGGCTTGTCCGTGCCGGCGCGCGTTACGTTTGCCAGCGGGATGTGGAACGAGCCGTGCACGGCCCACAGCACCTCGGCGCCTTTGAGCTCGATGTGCAGCAAGTCGTCTTGGATGCGAACCGTAGCCATGGCGCCCTCTACCTCCAAGGGAAGGGGCAGTTTCGGGGGTACAACCCGCCCATGGCAACGCAGGCTACACTGACCGTGACCAGCTCCGTCGTGCGCGACGGCCAGACGATCCCGCAGAGCGCGGTTTTCGACGACTTCGGCTGCACCGGCAAGAACCAGAGCCCGGATCTCCGGTGGTCCGGCGCACCGGACGGCACGAAATCGTTTGCCGTCACAATGTACGATCCCGATGCGCCGACGACGGTGGGCTTCGTGCACTGGGTGCTCTTCGACATCCCCGGCGACGTCACGTCGCTCGAAGCCGGCGCCGGTGCGGACAAGCACGCGGGCGTCCGCGCGACCCACGGCTTCACCGACTACGGCGTCAGCCGCTACGGCGGCCCCTGCCCGCCGCCCGGCGATCCGGCGCACCACTATCACCTCACCGTATGGGCACTCGACCTCGACAAGCTCGGCGTCGACGAGACCACGACGTACGCGAAGTTCCGCTTCATGATCCGCGGACACGTCCTCGCGTCGGGCGAGCTCATCGGAACCTACGCCAGCCCGGCGGGTTAGCGCCGCAGCACGTTCACGCGGCGAGTGCGGCCACGACGGCTTTCCGTACCACCGGATCGGGCTCGTCGTCGAGCGCACGGCGCAAGATCGCTTCGGACCACGGCGAGCGAATAGCGGCGAGCGCTTCGACGAGCGCGCGCCGGGCCGCGGCATCGCAGCCTGCGGCGCGACCATCGATCGACTCCGGCCACTTTGGCGTGTCGGGAGGTGCCGGCGGTGGCTGCGCCCAGCGTTCGAGCGCAGGCAGCGGCTCCCAGAACTCGACGGACGGCGACGGCTCCCAGCGCTCGGTCGCGGACGGCGCCGGCGGCGGCGCGCACGACGTCATGACCGCCGCGGGAGCGCGGCTCGGCGCGAAGATCACGACGGCCATCAACGCCGTTGCGAGCAGCGCGAGCAGCATCGGAATCTGCATCGTCAGCATGCCAGCTCCGCGAACTGCGCGTATCCGCGCAACGCCGCGGTAAGCGCCATGCCCGCGTCGTCGAGCGCGCGGTCGGACGCGCGGGCGAGCGCGTCGTCGAAGAGCTCGAGCGGGACGCCTTCGTAGCGCGCGAGGACGTCGTCGAGCGCGATCGCGTACCGCGCCAGCGCCGCGCCCAGCGAAGGATCGAAATCGCAATGCGCCGGCAACAATGCGACGAGGGCGCGCAGCATCGCCGGCGACCCGAAGGGGGCGTCGACGAACGTCGCGAGCAGTTCGCGAACGCGCTCGCGTGTAATGCGCGCGCTCGCGCCGTCGCAGCGGTCGTCGCCGGGCGGCGCGTCGAGCAGCTTTTCGAACAACCCGATCATCGCGCTCCGCAGCACGACGTCATCCACATCGTCGGACGCGATGGCGAACCCCGGGATGCGCAGCTTCACGAAAAGCCGGTCGAGCACGTCGCCGAGCGCAAATCGCACGCCGTCGAGCGCCGCTGCGACGCCCGGATCACCCGAGGTCTCGCCGTCCGGCAGAAGCATTCGGAGGGCGAGGATGTGCGCGACGAGCCCGCCGGCCGCGTTCAGCCGCCGCGCAACCTCGTCGAGGCGCCCGGCATCCAGCCGCAATCCGAACGTGAAGGCGTCGTCGCGAGCGATGAAACCGCCGGTGTCGGGCGCTTCGATCGATCGCGATTCCCCGGAGATGTCGGGTGCGACGACCGATGAGACTGCGTCGATGACGCACGCGTCGACGTGATACGGCAGTCCGGCGGACTGCGGGGCGAACGCGTCACGACCACGGACGTGCACTGCGATCGCATCGCAAGGTCGCTCCCGGCCGTCGATGTCGAGGACAGCCTCGACGATCAGCGCCTCGTCGCACGCCGACGGATCCGCCAGCAGCGTCCACGCTGCAGTTACCCGTGTGCCTGCCGGGACGCCGCGGAGCAACAAGCCGTCGCCCGCGAGCGGCGAACATCCGGTGCGGTCGAGCACCGCACAACCGCCGAGCACCGTCGAGCCGGGCACGTACGCCGCACCGGCTACGTCGCGAACGCGAAGGGCGAGCGTCTCGACGGAATCTTCGACATCGATGTCGGCGGATACGGTGAACGGCGCGCCGGCCGAAACCTCGTCGGGACCGTGCAGCGCGGCCTGCACGTTCGCAGGCATGCCCGCCGCGTCGAACTCCGGGGGCTCGTCGTCGCACGGCGCACAACGCTCGCGAACGGGAACGGCGAGCTCCGTCCGCGCGCGCTCGCTCACGGAATCGCAAGCGACGACCGACAGCAGTAGCGGCTCATCGCCTGGCGCCGAGTGATGCGCGCGACCGACGAGTTCCACCACGGCCGCCGAACCGGGTGCGATCGTCCGCGCTACGGCCTCCGGCTCGACGACGATCCCCGGCCCGGTGATGCAGAAGAAGAGCTCCTCGGCGAGGTCACCGGCGTTCACCACCTCCGCCATGATGCGAATCTCTCCGCCGGGCGCGACGCATCGCGGCACTTCGATTGGGCGCATGCGCACGTCGCGCGTCAGCTCCGGCGTGAATGCCACAGCCGTTTCGTGCGATCCGGCACTTGCGACGATCGTTCCGCCGGCGCAGCCGCCCGGTATGGTCGCGGACAGCGTGATCCGCGCCGTGCTGCGCGCCGCCAGGGGCATGACCACGACGTGACCGCCGCCGGAACGCTCCACGCGCGCGAACGGCGGGTCGCCGCCGGCGCGCCTTCCACCCCGTGCAGCGACCGGGACGCCGTCCACCACGATGCTGCCGTCGATCGCGCGCAACGGCGCGGGCAGCGCGATCCGAACGCGCACATCGCGCGCGTCCACCCAGCCGTCGTTGCGCACGTCGACGGCGACATCGGACCGACCGTCGCGACGGCTGCACCACGATGGACGGTGCGGCGATCGCAGGCTGCATGACGATGATGTCGCGCACCGGCAGCATGCAACGACGCCCGACGCCGAACCGCACCTCGCCGTCGTCGGCCGCAAGCACCGCGATCGGCTCGACGATCC
>JGI20187J14854_1000047_pt1 | contig 14985 bp, 15 predicted proteins | sample NGESurdeep072012_3_FD_14854 | JGI IMG/M metagenome (IMG submission 14854)
CCGCCGCCTTTGTGCTCATGAAACACCTTTCTCTCCGGCCTCCATCTGAGGCCTACGAAGGTGCCCGTTGAACCGGGTCAGGTCCACTTTGACTTTAGAGCCGGATTACACAGTCCTCGTCGGAGAGAACAATTCCGGGAAGTCAAATATCCTTGACGCGATGTATGCATCGCTGCGTGTTAATCGCACAGTCAAGCAGGGCGCCTTCGAGCTCCACGACTATCATTTGGCTGATAGCGCCGCGATGGCCGGTGATGCAGGGCAAATAGTGCTGACGCTTCGATTCGAAGAATCTGCACCCGACGATTGGGACGACGAATTCCTAGCAGCATTCAACGACGTATTGGCACTTGACGCCGCGAACGGTCAGAATCGAGTCGTAATACGCGTAACGAGTTCAGCTCCTGCGTCGGGCGAGGTAGAGACGTATGACTGGGACTTCCTGGACGCAAATGAGAGTGCGCATCAGAAGAAAAACATCGCTTCATTAAACAGACTTCAGACATTGCGACCATTCTTTCACCTTCCTGCGCTGCGGGACGCGGCGCGCGAATTCTCGAATCGATCGTCGCTTTTCTCGCCATTTGTAAATGATCCGACCTTTGACGACGAACTCCGAAAAGAATTGATAGACGCGCTGTCTGAGATTAATGAGAAAGTCCTTGACGCGCATGAAGCGTTTACCGTGTTGCGCGACAATATCGCGACTGGTAACGCTCTGTTGGCGGGCGACGACAGCGGGGTTGTGATCGAAGCCGTGCCATCTCGATTGTCGGAGCTTCTCGCAAATACGCAAGTTTCGCTCCAGGACAAAGGCGGGGCCACCCTGCCACTGGATAGACAAGGCTCGGGTAGCCAAAGCCTTGCAGTCTTCTCACTATTCAAAGCGTTTGTACAGGCAAAACTCGCATCGAAGCTTGACCCCCTCAGTCGGCCGATTCTAACGATTGAAGAGCCGGAGGCGCATCTGCACCCGTCTGCGGCCCGATCGTTATGGCAGCTGATCTCATCGATTAACGCACAGGCGCTTATAACTAGTCACTCCGGCGATTTGCTCGGCGAGGTCCCTTTACGATGTGTGCGCCGATTAAAGCAAACGGGGAGCGGAGCGAGGGTGTTCTCCGTGAACGTAGGCCTCTTCGGACCGGAAGAGCTGCGGCATATCAATTATGCCGTCCGCGCCGCTCGCGGGGAGCTGTACTTTGCCAATCTGTGGCTTCTTGTTGAGGGACGCTCGGAAGCGATGTGCATACCGGAGCTTGCGCGGGCGATTGGCACGGATCTGATTTCGGGCGGTGTCCGGGTCATAGAATATCAGCAGGCAGGTGGCCCGGGACCGTTTATCAAGCTTGCTGACCAATTGGGCATCGGCTGGCATTGTCTCTGTGATTCTGATGATTCCGGCAAGGGCAATGAGGCCAAAGTCGACCGTCTATTGAATGGGCGGCCGCGCAATGACCATGTCACGGTACTGGGACCAAGCAACCTCGAGGGATTCTTTTGCAGCGAAGGCTTCGTCGAGATCTACGAGGCCCATGCCGCGAACGAGAAGCGAAAGGTGATCCTCCACGCAAGGGGGACTCCTGATTACGCGCACGCCATTGCTCTTGCTATTATTGACAGGCGAAAGGAACGTGCTGCATTGGAGGTTTGTGCGGAAATTGCGCAAGACCACGGCAAAGCGCCTATGCTGTTAAGGCGGATGTTCGAGGTATGTTTCCGCCTCGCGCAACTATGAACGCGGAGACTCTAAACGCCAATCAGCAGGCGATAGTGTCCTTAGGTGATGAGGCAGTACTCGTAGTTGCGGGACCTGGAGCAGGCAAGACGACCGTCTTACAGCGTCGCATTGAACGCTTACTTCTTGAATCGAGTGGCAAGTATTCACGGATTCTTGGAATTACGTTTACAACCGTTGCTGCAAATAATCTTCGGTCTAGGCTGGACGATCTCGCCGATGATCAACTCGCCCGTGTTGAAATCGGGACGTTTCACGCATTTGCCGCTAGGATTCTGCAGCAACACGGTAGTCATCTGGGGCTTACACCTAACTTTACAATCGCGTCCTCAAATGAAGATCGAATGGCGATCGCCACCGAGGTGCTGGACGGGCTCGGCATTGGCGGGGACGCCCGAAAGCTGTTGCCGCTGCTTTCACGATTATTCGAGCGTGGGGCAAATCCAGATCAGCTAGATGATTATCTTCAAGTCGGTGACGTAGATCCGCGGCTTCCAGAAATCTACAAGGGGTACCTCGAAAGAAGTATCTCGCGCGGACAGCTTGATTTCTCTTTGCTGATTTACCTTTGCAACACGCTTTTCGAAGCAGTCCCGGCTATCCCGAAGCAATTGCGCCGAGTCTATCGCTACATCTGTGTGGACGAATTTCAGGATACGAACGACGCCCAGTTTCACCTTCTCGATTTGTTGATAGGAGACAACTCGAAAGGGCTGCTCTTTTTAGCTGACCAAGATCAGATTGTCTACCAATGGAATGGCGCCTCGCCGCGCCGGCTCAGGGATGCGCAAGAGCGCTTTGCCATGGCCGTGATGCTTCTCCCAACCAGCTTTCGATGCCCGGCCGTGATCCTCGAGGCTGCGAATCGCCTCATCGCTCGTAATGTCTCGCGATTCGTGGCCGGTACTTTCGACACGGCCGCGTCAAACGAGGGCCAACTAACCGTGACGTCTTTTGATACGGATATTATGGAGTCGGATTGGATCGCGGAGCAGCTGCGCCTACTTTCGGTTGAAGATTATGGAAAAACCGCGGTACTAGCTCGGTCTCGGCGCATTCTCGAGCGAGTGCACGCTTCGTGCGAAAAGTTAAATGTCGCGAGCGTCATCCCAACGGCTCGTTACGAGTTTGAGTCAGCCCCACTATCAATGCTTCATAACATGCTTCGCTCCGTCGTATCGCCTGCTAACGAAGCGGCGTTTGAGCGGGTAACAGGGGCGTTTTATGAAATGACGGGGCGCGCCGTAGACCCGTCCGCGCTTCGTGCCGAGGCCGAAGCCCTATCTCTACTACCGCTTCAGGTATTCTTCACGACGATTCGTAGCTTTGCCACGTCTCCTGAATTCTTCAGTTTATGCGATGCGGTTGTCAACGAACTGATCGCGCGATCAAATCATCGGTCAATCAGTCAGGCATTCTTTGGCTGGGTAGACGCGCTTCCGCAGAGTCGCGCGCGGACGGCATATGCTGCTACGTACCCCGAGGAAAAGGCGATCTGGCTTGAGTTTGAGAGATTACATCGCGGTCTCCGCAGTGAGGCGATACCGTTGGCGCAGTTCTTAAGGACACTGGACTTAGAGTCAAAGGTCCCCCAGTACGAGAATATGGTGGTGTTGTTAACTGCTCATGCAGCAAAGGGGCTTGAATTTGAACGGGTATATTTGATCGGCGCGGCTGAAGGGCAATTTCCGGCCTATCAGGCCGTCCAACTCGGCGAGGCATCAGAGCCAATGGAAGAGGAACGCCGAGGGTTTTTTGTAGCGCTTACGCGCTGTCGATCGGATCTCACGATTTCGTATGCGCGTCGATATGGCAATTGGGCAGCGGTGCCCTCTCGATTTCTAAGTGACATGGGGCTCCCACAGTGAACGCGGTTCCTCGTGCTGCGAGGGCCGGCCGTTTATTCAGTTAGCCGCGTGCGGATACGCTTCGCAATTTCCAAAAGGAATCGAGTCTCGCCTCGGAGTTGCTTTCGGTCTATCGCAAGGTCTTCATGTATGATCTTGCTGCGCAGTCGGTAGAGGTCTACGACCTCCTGTGCCTCACGATCATCAATGAGGTCAGCCTGACGAGCGATGCGAACGATTTGTTGCATCGAAGGAGCGCGACTGCGGTTTAGATACGTACTATCGTCGGGAACCGGGATATTGCGCAAGGCAGATTCCAGCAGCGAGAAGGCAGATATGAAAGCCGCCCGGGCTTCGCCCTTCTTCAAGAGTCGCTCGGGCTCTAGGAGGCGCCTTTCATCAGTTCTCTGAGCAATTGTTGTAAACCAGTCATCCAATATGTTGAGAAAGGTTTCGTATCTCCCAGCCGTTAGATCTGGGCGCCCGAGCCACAAGAAGGTGCCATCAGGTGTCTCGGCGTTCACTTCATTTGCATCGCGTATGACAGCAATATTTGTTGTGGTCGCCCGGTTTCGAATATACTCAACGTCTAAGATTGAGCGACCCGACCCAATATCGATCACGATCGCGCTAGCTCGTTCGATAAGACCGTTCAGAATTGCAGTGATGCTATCGCCTGGAATCAGCACGTCGGCAAGTGACATTGGCGCAAACCCATGACGCTCGGCAATGGGATACAAATTCTCTTTATAGAATGCAACGAGGGGTGCCGGCGAATCGAATAAGCAAATTCGAGACGAGGCGTCCGTTGACGCCGCTGAAGCGATAATCTCAGCCTTCGGGTCATCAGCAGTGACGATGCTGTGTTCTGTACTGTAGTTGTTCCAGTAGGCTTCGATCTCCTTAAATACCTCGGCGAATATTGAATCGGCATCTCGAAGTGATCCGGGAAGAGCGATTACGCGGACACCTCGCCTCCAAAATTGGTCTATCATCTGCTGGGAAGGCGAGATGGCAAAGGTGTATGCGCGCCGCCTTAGCTTCTTCAGCCGAGTACCGATAAGCTGCCAAATCATCCGGAAGTGGGGGTCGCTCAGACTGTAACCGACAAAAAGCAGGGTCTTCTGAATCAGGAGCGACGCTACGAAAGTGGCTAAGAGGGGATAGCGGCCGAGGAACTCGTCATAGTCGTCCTCTGTGGCCACGAGGTGAATCGGGTGTCTAACATCACCGTGCATCTTGAGTAACGTCACGCTCTTCGTGCTCATCTGGATGTTTTGAGAAAGTGGTTCTTCCCCAATGATGACATGACAGTACTTTGGAACTTGGGTATAGGCGTCTTCTAATAGCATCTCGAAGTTGGTTGTGACTACAAAGCGAAATGGGATTTGCGCGAACGCCTTGTGAGCTGCCGCCGGATGAGAAGTTCCTACGTACAATAGCCTAGTAAGTTCTTCAACGAGTTTTGATTTGTCGAATGCGTGAACGTATGTCGAAATCGCGTCAAGCGCAGTCGTATAGTCGTGCGCGTCGCCGATCTGATCGGATATCGCGCGTCCAAGCGTGTCCCAGTCGGGGATGGTCCCGCCGCCATCCACCGCGGCGTTTCGAGAGAATCCGGCGCCGACGAATGGTATACAATTTCCCGCGACCAAGTCGTCTAAGAACGGTTTTGGTAGTAGTTTCAGGTATTTCGGCATTGCAGTGACCCCGAGTCTGCGGGTAATCTAACTTTCTGGTAGGTCGATTTCGCACGGCCGGACATGTCAGGCGCGGATCTACTCGAGGTGGAGTCCTTGCGGACGATCGACCACGTCGATAACGAAAATATCACCTAGTGTGGACAACGAAGATCGGTGACCGAATTCGTTCGGCCCGGTTTTCGGGCATCGTTGGAAAGGTTGCGCGGTGGCGAAGCATCGCAGACGTCTCTTCAAAATCGATCAGCAAGCCGCGTGCAACGTCGTCTATCAATATCCGCATCATGGCCCTGAACTAGAGGCTTGGTTGGAACGCTATTCAACCCGAACGAGTGGATTCCTCGATAGCGGCGTCGGAGGTATATAACCCGCAAGGAGATGCGGCAACGCCTTCCGGGGCGGGCCGCGCTCGCATGCGTTGCAATAATTCTTATTCATGCGTTTCGTCAACCGACCACGTGCATGGCAGTAGGTTGATCGTTGCTTCGAAAAAGATGGAAAGGTGCATCCGATTCGATTTGCTCTCCGCGCCTTTGGGGCCGTGGCTCTTTCCGCGCTCGTCGTTACCTCGCTTCCGCATGTTGCCATCGGGGCGACCCCCGTGGGGCCGACTGCGAATGCGCCAGTGCTCGATCCGGGCGACCTTGATCCCACGTGCAAAGCGTGCGACGATTTCTACCAGTTTGCGACCGGCGGATGGCTCAAGAAGAACCCCATCCCCGCCGGCCATGCGACGTGGGGCAGCCTGCCGCAGCTCGCTGAGCAGAACCGGGCCGTCGTCACCTCGATCCTCGAGGACGCCGCCAAGAACACTTCGGCGCCCGCGGGTAGCGACGAGCAGAAGATCGGCGCGTTCTACCGCGCGTGCATGAACGAGGCCGGCATCGAGAAGGCCGGCACCGGGCCGATCGATCCGATGCTCGCCGACGTCGGGCGTGTCGCGTCGATCCCCGCGCTCGTCGATGAGATCGGCAAGCTGCATGTGGTCGGCGTCAACGGCGGGATCAACTTCGGTTCCGACTCCGACACGAAAGACTCATCGAAGCAGATCGCGTCGCTGGGCCTGGGCGGGCTGGGCCTGCCCGACCGCGACTACTACCTCAAGGACGACGCGCGCTCGCAAGCGATCCGCACGTCGTACCGCACGTACGTCGTCGCGCAGCTGACGAACCTCGGCGATGCGCCGGCGACCGCGGAAACGCAGGCCGACGCGATCATCGCGCTTGAGACCGCGCTCGCGAACGCGACGCCGACGCGCATCGCGATGCGCGACCCCGCCGCGACGTATCACCCGATGCCGGTCGCCGACCTGATGAAGCTCGCGCCGCACATTCCGTGGTCGTCGTACTTCGCGACGTACGGCGCACCGTCGTTCAGCACGGTCGACGTCGCCATCCCCGCCTACGTCACGGCGTACGACAACTTGGTCGCCACGACGCCGCTCACCACGTGGAAGTCGTACCTGCGCTACAAAATCGCCGACTCGTTCGCGAACTCGCTGCCCAAGCGCTTCGCCGACACGAGCTTCGCCTTCCGCAGTACCGTGCTGAGCGGCATCAAGGAACAGCTGCCGCGTGCGCAGCGCTGCAGCGCCGCCGCCGACTCCTCGTTGCGCGACGTGCTCGGCAAGGCCTACGTCGCGCGCACGTTTTCGCCCGCCGCCAAGGCGCGCGCGCTCGCGCTCGTCGACAATCTCCAGGGCGTGCTGCACGACGACATCGAGACGCTCGACTGGATGAGCGCGCCCACCAAGAAGTACGCGCAAACCAAGCTCGGCGCGTTCACCAAGAAGATCGGCTATCCCGACAAGTGGGTCGACTTCTCCGCGCTGTCCGTGAGCGACGGCCCATACGCGAACAACGTCATGGCGGTGCGCCGCTTCGAGGTCGCGCGCAACATCGCGCGTCTCGGCAAGCCCACGGACCGCGGCCTCTTCGGCATGACGCCGCCGACCGTCAACGCGTACTACAACCCGTCGAACAACGAGATCGTGTTCCCGGCCGGCATCCTGCAGGCGCCGTTCTTCAACCCCAACGCCGACGACGCGGTGAACTACGGCGCGATCGGTGCGGTGATCGGTCATGAGATGACGCACGGCTTCGACGATCAGGGTAAGCAATTCGACGCCGAGGGCAACCTGCGCGACTGGTGGACGCCGGCCGACTCGAAGAACTTCGCGAGCCGCGCGCAGTGTATCGTCGACGAGTACAGCGGCCTCGAGCCGATCCCCGGCGTGCACGACAAGGGCGAGCTCGTCCAGGGCGAAGCGATCGCCGACCTCGGCGGACTGACCATCGCGTACAAAGCCTTCGAGCGCACCCCGCAAGCAAAGGCGCACAAGATGATCGACGGCTACACGCCCGAGCAGCGCTTCTTCCTGTCGTACGCGCAAGTCTGGCGCGCAGCGCAGACCGAGGCGGAGATCCGCAGCCGCGCGATCACCGACCCGCATCCGAATCCGAAGCTGCGCGTGATCGGCACGCTCTCGAACATGCCGGAGTTCCAGGCAGCCTTCAAGTGCGCCGCAAACGACAAGATGGTGCGCAAGAACGCCTGCCGCATCTGGTAATGCGACTGGCGTTCGTCGGTATCGCGTGCGTTCTGGCGTGCGTGCGCCCGGCGGCCGCAGCTCCGCCGGCATGCACGGCGGCGGGCGTCTTTGTTGCCGGTGACGTGTCGGCGTTGTACTTTTGGGACTTGTACGACCGCGCCGGCGAGATCCGCGGCTACCTCAACTATATCGCGTGGAACAGCGATCTCGACCTCGTCCCTTCCATACGCCAAGTTGGGGCGCTGAGCGGATCGCGCCATGGCAAGACGGTCCTTCTCGCGGTGGTTGATCCAACGCGGTCCGACGTCGTCCGTAAGGTCCATGCGACGTTGCGGTGCTGGAAGTCGGCGGCGCCTAACTCCAGCGGCAGCGCTCTCGTGTTCCCGATCGGCCCGCGCGCGTATTTCGATGGTCAGCCGTTCGTCCACATCAGCCGCTCGGAATTGGCGATAGTCTTGCGAGCATTGGCCCTCGGCTTCGGACCGTATCAGGCAGCGTCAGTAAAAGCGGTCCGGCGGGAGATCGCGCGCGTCGCAACATCGCGGGCGAACGAGCGCGCGATACAGGAGCGTTTACGGGGCGGAGCTTCCGCGATGCTCCGCCGCATGGCGTCGGTCACGCCGCAATAGAAGCACTACGCGTCTATTTCGCGCGGCGCGGCTTCTTCGCGTCGAAGTAGCCTCGAAGAATGCGCTCGACGACTGCCGATGGGTTGAACGCGCGGCCCGACTGGCGGTCGCGTCCCTCGGCAATCGCTTCGTTCTCGATGAGGCGGATGAGGTCGACCGGTAGGCGGTAGCCGGTGGTCTTCTTTTCCACGATGCCAGCGTTCTTGCAGGCAGGAGAAAGTGCCGCTTTGCCAGAACGCCAGCGTTATGAAAGGGAGTCACGACGGCCGCCGACAGGTCGGGTCCGACACGGGTTTGCTCGCGCGGGCCACGCGCATTGTTCACGACGCGACTGAGGTCGATTGGTCCCGTGACCCCCTGACCGGATACGAAGCCGAGGTTCGACGGACGTGGCTCGCTCAGCAAATGGAACGCGGCCCCTTCGGCCGCATCGAAATCGCGGAGCTGGCATTCGGGATGGACGACATGGGCGCCGATCTGCGCGAGGCGCTCGACGTGCTCTTCATGATCGCAGAGGTTCGGGCGGCTCGTGGTCAACTCAGATCGCTGCGGTCCGCGCGCGAAGAGGTGAACCGCCGCGAGTCGCGTCTGTGATGGCGTTGGATCCGACGATTAAGAAGCGGGCGCTGGCGGCCTTGAAGGGTCTCAAAGCGCGAAAGCTGAGCATTCCCGACGAAGCCGCAGCTACTCGCCTCATTGCGGCTGAATTCGTAGCTGCTTCGCAATCGATCGAGGGCGACCAAGTCACACAGGCTGATGTTATCGCAGCGGCGGAGGAGTCGCGCCTCAGAGCGCGGCTTTGCTGAGGTGGCCCATTCGGGTATAATGTTGGTCCAGATGGTTCAGCCGGCGACGTTCGACGACGTCCTCTAAGCGTTCGGTGGGCGGGCTCTCCTCGGAGCGGGCGACCTGCGGTCGTACTTCGACTTCGATCGCGTCATTCACGATGGTTTACCGGTATCGGCATTCCGCTATGCTGTCGATTCGCTCGGGCAGCCGGAAAAGACGGTCGTTGAGGGCATCGGAATTTCGCGGACGACGCTCGGCAGACGTAAGCAGGCTGGGCGACTTGGATTTGTGGATTCAGAGCGCGCTGTGCGTCTCGGCTCCGTGATCGCGCTCGGGAAAGTCGCGCTCGGCTCGACACGCGCTGTCGGTCGCTGGCTGCTCAAAGCGAACAGCGCGTTAGGCGGCGAGATTCCCCTTCGGCTGCTTCAGACCGACGTTGGTGCGCGCCAAGTCGAAGGCGTGTTGGGCCGAGCGCTGCTCGGCGGCTTCAGCTAGTTCATTCTTGTACGGAGGCCGCTGGTTGAATCCAGGAGGCATGGTGGCTCACGGTTTGATTGCGTACGTCACGGTGCCGGCGGCGCGGACTTGCATCGCCGGAATCGTAAGCGCAGGCGACGGTGTGTGGTTCGACCCCGTGTAGAACGGTACGAATTCGGTTGGCGGCGTGCCGTCGTAGGTCTGCGCTAGGTCGACGCGCAACAGCGGGCCGAGGCTCAGATGTTGCGGCGTCAAGTTCCGATTCGCGCTGGCCTCCGCGTCTTTGAGCGCGATGTCGCGTGCTTCTCGATATGCCGAGGCGCGGTCGTTCAGCGCGTAGCGGATCCCGGGCACGTCCACGCCCCGTACCGACGACATCGCAGCTGCAACGTTTCCCGCATTCGGGACCGCGTCGACCGTGACATCGATCCGCCGCTGCGCAGGATAGAGGTAGCCCTCGCGCACGGGTGGCGGCGTACCGGCCGGCGCAGTCGGCGGGCGTAGCGACCAGGTCGCGCGGATTTTGCCGCCGGCAATGCCGAGCGTGCGAAGCTTCGCTTTGAGTGCTTCGAGGACCGCGTCGTTTTTCGCCGTTGCGCCTGTCGGAAGATTGTCGTTCGTCGCAATGCGCGCCTCCACGTAGGCAACATCGGGAGCTCGCGTCACCGTTGCGTCGGCGAATATCGAAATGGTTCGTGCACCGGAGGCGGCCGTTGCATACGTGATTTTTTCCGGAAAGTCGACGGTGTACATCACGTCGCTCGCGATCGGGCGGCAATCAACGATCGCGGTTTGAAACGACGACGCCTGTGCGGCCTCAATTGCTGCCGGCTTGAGGACTCCGAACGGCGAGCGCAGGATCCGCGCCCCGACGATTCGGCTAGCGGCATCCAGCGAAACGACGACGTCGACGCGTCCGTAGAGGTCTTGCTGTTCGGCCATCGGCGACACGATGCCGCGCACTGCATGCACGACACTTGCAGGGACGTTCGGGCGCACGCACGCAGCCGGGGTCAGTGTCGGCTTCGGCGTGCTCTCCTCGGCAGCGCCGAACCGCCCGAAGCCCGCGAGGGCGAAGATGACGGTACAGACGACGATCGCCGCCCGAACACCCCGAGGGAACGCCCAACGCACGGCCATCCTTGTCGTCGAGTCGGTCATGTCCTCAGATTAGCCACGGGTAGGGCTTGATCTTGCGGAGTTCGGCTTCATAGGCTGACCGGCGTTCGTGGGTAGTCATCACGTCCGGTTGCGGCCGTTTCGATCGCCTGCATCGCGGCGAGCGCGACGTCTTCGCGCCACGGGCGCGCGATCAGCTGCGCGCCGATCGGCAAGCCGGCGCTGTTGCGTTCGACCTTGTTCACCGCGGCGTACACCATGTCGCGCGACGCCGCGCGCCCGTCTTGTTCGTCCGCGCGAACGCGCGTCACCGGAACGACGCCGGCGGGGAATCCGAGCAAGTTCGCCAGCAGGTTGTAGCTGCCGAGCAGGGCGAGGTCGCGCGCCGCACCATGCGTATACGCCGGTACCGCGCACGGCGGGCACAGCACCACGTCGAACGGGCCGCCTATGTCGTCGAAGGTTCCGCGCAGATCACGGTCGGCGACGTGAAGGAGTCGATAAAAGCCGGCGATCTCATGATCGTCCCCAAAGGCGTCCCCCACTCGATTAAATCAGACAAAGGCCGGTTGAAGACTCTTCTGATCACGATGCCGCCGCGTCCCGGGGCCGACGTGCACTTTATGAACTAACCGCGCTCCGCTGCGCTCACTGTTTGACCGAATACGTCACGGTCACCGCGGCGCGGACATCCACGTCGGGGATGCGGTCGGATTCCGTGAAGCCGCGCGCGATCGGGAACCGGGAATACCGGACGGTCGTGCTCGGCGCCTGCGTACGATCGCTCGGCGTCACGACGATCTCTCTCTGCGGGCCGAGGCGCCATCGTTGGCTACTCACCGCGTCACGCGCGGACTTTTCGGCGTCCTTGACCGCGATCGTCAGCGCGTCGCGCAATGCGGATGCATTGTCGTTGAGGACAAAGCGGATGGTGACGCCCTCGGCGAACGACAGGGAGGATGCGACGGCGGCTGCCGCATGGCCGGCGTTCGCGACGGTATCGACCGTCACCGTAATCTGCCGCATCGCTCTGTATCCGAAGCCGGGCCTTGTCGCACCCGGCCCGGACGGCAACAGCGACGATTGCGCGATGATCTGGCGCTCACCGATGCCGAGCGCGGCGAGCTTGGCTTTGAGCGCGTCGAATAGCGCGTCGTTCTCAGCGGACGCCTTCGCCGCAACATCGTCGAATGTGATGATTCTGGCTTGTACGACGGCGGAATCGGGCACGCGGGTGACCGTACCTCGGCCGACGACGGTAACGACCCGTTCGCCCGAGCTCGTGGTCGAAAACGTAGCCTGTGGTTCGAACTCGACGGAATAGATGTAGTCGGCCGCGATCGGTCGACAGTCGCGGATCCCTGTTTGGAACGTCGTTCGCCGCGCCGCGGCGAGCGCGGCTTGGTTGAGCACCGCGCTTGGCGAGCTCTGGATGCGTGTGGCCGTCACCTGGCTCTCGGCATTCAGCGAAACGACGACCTGCACGGTGCCGTAAATGCCTTGTTGCGCGCCGAGCGCCGGTGTGTCGGGTTCCACCGCCTTGATGACGCTCGCTGCAACGTTCGGACGCGCGCATATCGCCGGGGTCGGCGTCGGCCTCGGCGTGATCTGTTGCGCGCCGCCGACGCCGCCGAACGCGGCTAGCGCACCAGTTGCTGCGGCGACGAGGATCGCAGCGCGCCCAGCGACATGTGCCATACTCAAACGTTTTCTACCGGGGTCCGCGGGTAGCCCTCGCGTGCGCACGCGGCCGTCTCGATCGCTTGCATCGCGGCGAGCGCGACGTCTTCGCGCCACGGGCGCGCGATGAGCTGCGCGCCGATCGGCAGCCCCGCGCTGTCGCATTCGACCTTGTTCACCGCGGCGTACACCACGACCACGTCGACGGAGCCGAAAATGTCTTGCTGTTCGGCCATCGGCGAAACGACACCGCGTACGGCATGCACGACGGTCGCAGCGACGTTCGGACGTGCGCACGCGGCGACGGACCAGCCGAAGATCACCGCGACATGGGCGGCGGTCACGGTTTCACCGTGTACGTGACCGTCACGGTGACGCGCACTTCCAGATCCGGGACATGGACGTCGGGGTCCTTGAAGCCTCCGACGACCGGAACGCGGTAATACAGTACGATCCTGCTCGGCGCGCTAGCGCGATCGTCAGGCGCCACGACGATTTCTTTGCGTGGGCCGAGGTGCAGCCGTTGGCTCGTCACCGCTTCCCGCGCGGCGTCGTCGGCGTCGTTGAGGGCCGTGGTCAGCGCCGCCCGAGAGGCGGCAGCATGGTCGTTGAGCACGTAGCGGATTGCGACGCTCTCGATTCCGGACAGCGATGCCACGGCAGCAGCGACACGGGCGGCGTTTGCGACGGTATCGACCGTGATTCCAATCTGTCGCGACGCGATGTACCCGGCAGGCTCGGAGGCCGGCCGATACGGCTGCACGGAGGGTTGCGATACGATCTTACGATCGCTGATACCAAGCGTGTTGAGCTTCACTTTGAGCGCATCGAAGATCGCATCGTTTTTCGCGGATGCGTCCGCGGCGGCGTTGTCGCCGGTGACGATCCTGGTTTGCACGACCGCGGAATCAGGCGCCCGCATCACCGAGCCTACGCCGATGACCGAAACGATGCGTTCGCCGGAGGTCGCGACCGAAAACGTCGCCTTGCGTTCGAAATCGACGCTGAAGATGTAGTCGGCCGCCCTCGGTCGGCAGTCGCGGATCTCCGTCTGGAACACTGATTGCCGCACCGCGTTCATCGCCGCCTGGTTGAGCACCGCGCTCGGGGAGCTCATGATGCGTGTTCCCACCACGCGGCTGTCGATGTCGAGCGATACGATCACCTGTACCGTGCCCTGAATGCCCTGCTGTGCCGCGATGGCCGGAGTATCCGGCGCCATTGCCCGGATCACGCTCGCAGCGACGTTCGGACGCGCACATGTCGGCGCGGTCGGCGTCGGCCTCGGCGTGATCTCTTGCGCCCCGCCGGCGCTGCCGAGTGCGGCGAGCGCGCCGATTGCCGCGCAGGCCAGGATCGCTGCGCCAGGGCCGTTGTTCCGCATCGGTGCGTGCTTCGCGCGAGCGCCGCGCGATATCCTAGCGCGCGACGCCGACCGGCGTCCGCGGATACTCCGAGCGTGCGCTCGCAGCGGTTTCGATCGCCTGCATCGCGGCGAGCGCGATGTCTTCACGCCACGGACGTGCGATGAGCTGCACCCCGATCGGCAGGCCCGCGCTGTTGCGTTCGACCTTGTTCACCGCGGCGTACACCATGTCGCGTGACGCCGCGCGCCCGGCTTCCTCATCTCCCCGAACGCGCGTCACCGGGACGACGCCTGCCGGGAATCCGAGCAAGTTCGCGAGCAGGTGATAGCTGCCGAGCAGACCGAGGTCACGCGCCGCGCCGTGCGTATACGCCGGCACCGCGCACGGCGGGCACAGCACCAGGTCGAACGGACCGCCCTCGGCGGTGTTCAACGCGTGGAGGAACAGCTCCCGATAGTCCATCTGCCGCTCGACGAGCTGCCAGTAGTGGTGCGTGTCGCCGTATCCGAACGCGCGCAGCTTGTCGCTGCTGCCGCGCTGTCCCACGGCGTTGAGCAGCGCGCGAATGAGGCCGAGCGTGCGCCGCGAACGCTGCGCGAACATCATCAGCGGCGCGATCGTTGGATCGATCTTCTGCCCGCGCGCGAGGGTGCCGAGCCCGCGGCCGCCGTCGGCCGTCAGCAGGCCGAAATACAAGTCGATCGCCTTGTCGATGTCCGGCGGCGCCCACGCCGTGACGCGCGCGCCCGCAGCGGTCAGCATCTCGGCCGCTTCATGAACGCCGCGCCGCACGGCCGGTCCGGTCGCGAACGCGCCGTCGTCTTCGAACACGGCGACGCGCAGCTTCGCGACGTCCACCGCACGGTAATCGCCGAGCGCGGGCGCGGGCTCGAGATCGTCCGCGCGCCCGGCGGCGATGACACTCGTGCCGAGCGCGACGTCGGCGACGGTGCGCGCGAGCACGCCCACCTGGCTGACCACGGCGCGCTGGCCGAACGGCACGCTGTACCGCCCCTGATCGGGCGTACGGCCTTGCGTCGGCTTCAGCGCTGCAATGCCGCAGAAAGCGGCGGGGATGCGCACGCTGC
>JGI20187J14854_1000056_pt1 | contig 14490 bp, 21 predicted proteins | sample NGESurdeep072012_3_FD_14854 | JGI IMG/M metagenome (IMG submission 14854)
CCGGCATCATCCTGATGGCGCCGCCGTCGCTGCCGTTGTGGCAGGTGTCGATGGGACAAGTGCTCGCGGGCGTGAAGCCCGCCAACCGCGCGGCGATGGAAAAAGAAGAGCTCGCGGCGCTGGACAAGCTCCGCCACAGCGATGCACGGAGCGACGCGTGGTACCGCTCGTCGATGGACCTCGATCCGGTCGTCGACATCGCGCGCGTGCGCTCGCCGATCCTCATCCTGCAGGGCGAAGGCGACGCGCAGGTGTCGCCCAAGGATCTCCCGCGGCTCGCGAAGGCGGCGCGCGCCGCGAACCGCGACGTCACGGTGCGCACGTTCTCCAACGACAACCACCTGTTCGAAGCGATCGTCTCGAACGGTCCGCAAACGCCGCAAGCCGCCGTGCAGCAGTACCTCAGCGTGCCGGCGCGCATCGACGCCCGCGTGCTCGACACGCTGTCCACATGGCTAGCCCGCCACGTCCGCGGGTAGAATCCCGGCATGAACGTTGCCGCACCTGACCTCAACACCACGCCGCCGCGCAGCGGGCGCCAGAAGCTCGGCCGCTATACGTGGTTGGCGCGACTCGCCGACAAGGTGCGTGCCGACCATGCCGGCACCGAAGGCGAGTACATCGCGTACTGCGGGTTGTCGACGGGCTTTCTCGACCGCGCGGGCGTCTCGGTGGACGACTTCGACAAGCTGATTCGCGACGGCGCGAGCGACCCGGACCTCACGCGGTATTTCGACGAGCACGTATCCGATGCGCAGCGGGACGCCGCGAACCGGTACGTGCTCGACGACATGAAGTCGCACCTCGACAAACAGGACGCCGAAGAAGGCCGCTAACCTGAGATACTTCGCGGCCGCGATGCTGCTCGCGCTGGTGAGTTGCTCGCGGCTGGAGTAAGAGTTGCCTCGTATACCGATATATGGTATAAAGAGCCGTGGAGTTCGCGGATCGCGCGACGGAGGATTTCTATAACGGCGTCAGCTCGGCGGCTTCGCGAAGGCTCGTTCCGCCTGACGTCCGACGCCGCGCGCTCGAAAAGCTCGACTCCATCGCATATGCGACCTGCTTGGACGATTTACGATTCCCGCCCGGTAACCGACTCGAAGCGCTGAAGGGTGACCGGGCCGGACAGCATTCCATCCGCATCAACGATCAGTATCGGGTCTGCTTTCGATGGACCGACGCCGCCCCGGTCGATGTCGAAATCGTCGACTATCACTGACTTCGCCGAACCTCACGGAGTCACGACACATATGGTTCTACGCATCCCAACCCACCGACGCCCCACCACCCCGGGCGAAATCATTCTACGTGAGTTCATCGAGCCGCTCGGGATCACGCAGACGGTTCTCGCTCAGCACTTGGGGATCACCTATCACCGTCTTAACGAGATCGTCAATGGCAAACGCGGTATCACCACCGACACCGCGATGCGCCTAGAGCGCGTCTTGGGACCATCTGCCGGATTCTGGCTTAACGCTCAGTATGCGGTCGATCTTTATGACGCAATGCACTCGCCTGTCGCAAAGATAATTTCGAGACTGAAGCCCTTGCGCGATAAATTTGCCACAGAACAGCCCATCCGGGCGCGGCGGGGAGCGTAGCTCAGTACTTTGGTCATCATGTCCATAACGGACCGCCCTCTGTAAGGCAGTCGTGAACTGTCTGCAATGCATCATCACGGTGCTTCCGCAGCTTCACGCCCAAGATGACCTCGGCGAAGTCTGACGCTGCCTGAAGATCTTCCGCGACCGCGCCCTGACGTCGGGACACGACGGCCAAAAGCAGAATCGACACCAGACCGTCAGCACAGCAAGAACTCTCGAACGTCAGATATGCTTCACGCAACGATCGCTCGGGTTCGTTTCTCGCGTCACGCGTCCAATCGATGCCGAAGCGTGAAGCTCTCGGGAGGTCTTGTCGAAGGGTGAGCCACGATCGCGCCCGGCGCAAACGAAAGGAAAGCGGCTTCCGGCGCACCTTCACACGAGTTCGCGCACTTCAAACGTTCCGACGCCACTCTCCCGGTGGCGAACGGTTAGCTCGACATCCATGCTAAGGCGTCGGATCACGTCGATCAGCCGGTCAGTGGAAAATTTCAATCCTCGTCCGTGAGCGAGGCGGGAAATGTCAGCCTGATTCAATCCAGTGACTTCGGCAGCGCGTGTTTGAGTTAAGCCTTGGCGTTTGATTTCACCGTTGATCACGTACATTAACCGTGCCTTGGCTTGCCGTTCCTCCGCATTCGCAAGGCCAAGGTCAGCGAACACATTTCCGCTGCCACGCTCGAATTCAACCTTTTTGCTGCTGCGCATGATGCTCCCGTGCTTGCTTGAGACGATCGCGGATTCGGTCGAGATCTCGCTTCGGGGTCTCGGCACCTTTCTTCGATTTCTTCTGGAACGCGTCGAGAACGTAAATGACGTCACGGATCTTTGCCGTGTACGCTGCTCGAAATGTGCTGTCGCCCCTCTCATTATCCGCGACGATCTCCAGGACGTCTCGGAGATCGCCCTGCATCGGCTTGGCGTAGTCTGCCTGAAGGCCATGTTGCGCCAGATCGAGCGCATAGCCGAGGTCGTCTTGGACCTCCTCCGGCATCGCTTTTAGGTCATCTAGGTGTTGGCTCCGCAGAGGTTGTCACCGAGCCGGGAGAACGGCGGCAGGCCTCGCTCAATTGACGACCGGGCCGCATAACGATTTCGAGATCGGGGAACCTCGCTTCTCGCTGGTCTAAAGCACCTGCGAAGTGTCTTCAACCCCCCCGTGTCGTCATCACGGTCGGGGTGATCACGATGTAGAGGAAGGTACGCTGGCTGCGATCGTGACGCACACGGAAGAGCCCGCCGATGACCGGAATCGATCCAAGGACCGGAACGCGAGCGGTGTTGTTGAGCTCGTTCTCCTGGACCAGTCCGCCGATGACGAGCGATTGGCGATCGCTCAAATCGGCCATGGTCGTCGCTTGCCGTTGGCTGATCTGAGGAACGCCTTGGATGAAGCCGGTCACCGACGACACGTTCGCAATCACGCGCGCATGGACGCCGTTGTCCGCGTCGACCGTCGCGACGATCTGCAAATTCACGCCAACGTTGACGTACTGCACCTGCTGCTGGACAAAGCCCGACCCCGAGCCGGGAAATGCGATGTTCGTGAACACCGGAATCGAGTCGCCCGTATTGATCGATGCCGGCGTCCCGCTTTGGGCGAGGATCGACGGCCGAGCGATAATCCGTCCTTGGCCGCGCTGCACTTGCGCGTAGATCGCACCCTGCAGTGAGGCCGTCGCATTCGGCTGCGCGAAGCTCTTGATGGAGAGCGTACCAGTTGCCAGCGGACCGCCGCTCGAGAAATCGATTCCGACGTCCTTGGCAGCCGTCTCGGTGAGTTCGACGACAGTCGCCTCGAGGAGCACGCTATTGACGGGCGAGTCGACTAGCGCGATCAGCTTCTTGAGCGGCTCGGTCACAGACACCGGTCCGCTCACAATGACCGCGTTCAAGCGGCGGTCGATCGAGACCGACTCGGAGATGCGCAGACCGATTTGCGGCGATGAGGCGCTCTGCTGGAGGGGCACGCCGGTCAATGTCTGCCCGGGCTGTAGCCCTCCGATCCCCAGCGAAGAGGAGATACCACCGAGCTGCTGCGGATTGGCCAGCCCTGCAAACGGATCCGCGAGATTGGCCGCACCCAGTAGCCCAGCGACCTCATTCACGTCCGCGTACTTGAGTCGGATCATGCTGACGTCAGTCGCAGACGGCGGCACGCCGTTTTCGGATTTTGCCGGCTGATTGGGTTCCGCAACCGCGAGGAGCACGAAGAGCGACTGCATCGACGGCGTCACGTTGATCTGGACGGGTCGCTCCGACGTGAAGATCAGCGCCAGAGCCGTACCGTTCTGCACGAAGTCGATGGCCCGGATGAACGAGCCGGCCGCCGGAATGCTGCCAACCCCCGGACGTCGCGTTGCGCCGAAGAACTGCACCGACACTCTGGTCGTCCCCGATCCTTCGATTCGGTACTGCGGCGTCTGGGGCACGAAGTCGAGCTGCACCCGCAAGAGCGACGGGTTGGGCTGTGCGATCGTGAAGCCGTTCAGGGTCGAGCCAACCGCCGCGTTCGCGGGCACGAACGTCCACGCCAGCAGCATTGCGCCGAGAAATGCGAATCGGCGAAGCCCGGCGTTAGAGATCATGCATCACGCCGATCGCAAGCGGCGCATGGTGCTTTTCGACGACCTCTAGCGCGAACGGCCGGTCGAAGACGACCGTCCCCGTCGTATGTGGAGCGCCGAGAATCGTGTCCGCGATGGTGGTCGCCCGCACGCCGACACCTTCTTCGTCGACGCGCAGTTCGGTCGCCTGCAGCACTTCGTCGAGCTTCAGCCCGTGCTCTAACATCGAGAATGGCTGTGTCGCCGCGGAGAACAGGTCGGTGATGCCGAGCCGTTTCAAACGAGCGGTCAGGTCGTTCTGGCCTTGACGCATCAGCCGAGGAATCGTATAGCGGACGACGGTTGCGCGTCCGAGCATGTCGTTGCGCGCAATGCACTGCACGGCGGCGTCGGTCGAGCCTGCGCCGATGATCGCGAGGCGCAGTTCGCCGCCGTCCGAGAGCGGGATGCTCGTTCGCTCGCAGCTTCCGTCGCGTACGATTCTCGCGCCGGTGCCAGTCATGAACGTTACGGTCGTCTCGCGATCGCGCCCGTGAAACGTGCCGGGCTTCGAAAACCGCCGGTTGACCGGGAATTGCCAAGCGGCGGAGTACACAAGCGCGCTAACCGCGGCAAAGCGCAGCGGTTCGGATAGGTGGACCCGAAGGCCGCCGCGCCGCGCGACCCACGCAGCGATGTCGGCATTGAGCGGGACGGGCCGCACGAAGACCTCGGCATGCCGCTGCAGCGCGTCGGTCGCGTCCTTCCGATAGGCCGGGCCCCGCTCCAACCAGACCGAGACTGGCGAGTAGTACTGGAAACTGCGGCATGTGATGCCGAGCGCGGCGTCGACCTGTACCCGGGCCGGCGACGTCATCACTGGCGCAAGGGCGCACAGCACGCTTTCGACGCCCACGGGTGAGATGACGTCGGACGGCGCGGACGTTGCGAGGAGTCTCGCGTCCGCGCCGGGGACCGGCGGGTACGATACCGCCGCCACCCCCGCGCGGGCGCTCGGAAAGGTGGCGAGAAGTGCCGTTGCCACGAGCCTCGCGAGAATGTGGGTAAAGCTCAAGACGCGCTCCTTTCCGAAGTGAAACCGCGATTCCTTATTTCATGGTGCCGAGTACTTGCCCCGTGTACGCGTCGACGTAGATGTTGCTTCCGTCGGAGATAGTGAATACCCACGCCGGCGTGCCGACATTGTCGTTCGGGTCGTCGAACTGACCGGTCCATAGGCCCGACGTATACGCGTAGACGCTAATATTCGGCGGCAGCGAAGCCGCAGCGGTCGCCGCGGTGATCGACTGCTGGCCGACCGAGAGGACGTGTCGCCCTCCGCCGGCGCTGCGCGTACGCCACATCCGGAACATGTACGAGACGTTTGGGTTGTCGGTAACCGTCGTCGTCCATTCAACGCAGTATGAGTGGGGCCGCCCAATCTGGTCGTACCACACGTCGTATCCGCCCGTGCAAGTGCGCTGGCGGGTCTGCTGGTCGTCGACAGTCACGCGAATCGCGTCGTTGCCGAACGGCTGTCCTGAGTGGCGCCACGTGAACGTGTATCCGAGCAGGGTCGCGCCGCCGCTCGGCGGGTCAACCTGCGAGGACACGTCGGTCTCCGTGAGGACCGCATCGGACGGCATCCCCCCCGGCCCGTTCTGCACCGCTTGGACGGCGGCCGCGTATGCATCGTCCTGCGTGAACACGAAATTGTTGGTCTGAGCGTTCCCGTGAAAGCTAATCGCGCCGGTTCGCAGATCGTGGGTGACGGTGGAGCCGCCCTTTGTCGCGGCGGAGACCGATCCGTCGCTCGTGTAGGTGTCGGGGCTTCCGAAATACGCCTGCGCGTTGTTGAGCATGGTGCCGTCGTCGAGCGGCTCGCGCGTGAGCCCGGACGGGCTCAGGGTGAACGTCTCGTTCCCCACCGGGACGACTTCGCCAGCGAAGTACCCGTTCGTGTCGATCGAATCGTAATACCACACGAGACCCGACGGATGGTTGTTCACGTTCGCGGAGTCAGCGCTCAGGACGTCGGCGAGGTTGATTCCGTCCTCCCAGAAGCTCCATTTGTCCGTGACGCCAACGTCCTTGGCCGTGTTCTGCCAGGCCGAGTGGATGCTCTCTTGCGGATTGGTCGTCGTCAACCGCTCGGCGAGCCGATTCGCAAAATCGACGCCGGGTCCGACGGTGATGTCACAGGTGGGGCTCTACAACTCAGTTGCCCCAAATACCAGGTGAACAGAAAAACCGCCGAACGCACGATCCATGCGAGCCAGGCTGGCACTATATGACGCATAGGAGGCAGACCGGAGGATTTGGCATAGTTCGCGTCGGTATCGACGGGCTCAACATAGACGCTCGCATCTACGACGCGCGCAATGAAAACCTCGTGTACCGTGACCTTTTCCAATGGCGTGTAGGCAAACTTGAGGGAAGGCTGTGGTGGCACGATTCGAAAATGACGCGCTTCCCCAATTATTGGGGGCCGTTCAATGGTTACTCGGCGCCGCAGGCTGGCGGCGGACAGGATTGAGGTACGAAATGATGATAACGCGGGCTCTCGTCGCCGCCGTACTGCTGGCCGCTTCCGTGGTAGCACCCGGGTTGGCGAAGTCGTCGCCTCCCGGGGTGGCGCTCCGCCTCGATTACGCATGGTGGCAGAAGGCGAACCCGCAGGCACGAGCCGCCACTGTGCGCGCGACTATTCTCGCATCGATGACAGGGTGGGAGTTAGGTGTTTCCGCTGCCCGAAGCGAGGCCGCGGAAGCCCTCGTCGCCAGCGATGCGAAAAGCGCGATCGTTGCGATAACGCGCGCACCGATACCGGACGGGCCCGTGTACCCCCGGCCGCTGTCGTATTACGTGGCTGCAGTTGGCTCCTTCTATGCCAAGCACCCGAAAGCGCGCAAGTATGAGGTGCCGGACGTCGTGTACTCGTGCCTTCAGGCGAAGTTCTTGAAGGATGATTGCAATCGGATGATCGGGGGCGGAGTCAACTGACGGCAAACCGATGAATTGAGTTCAAAAGGCGGAGTTCCGGTTAAGTCCGACGTTTCGGTCCCAAATGGCGGAGTACCGGATATTCGCTCCGGTGCGCCATCACTTGAGCAAGCAAGCGACCCATCGCTATTTGACATCCCGCGGGTGGGAATCGCGCGAGAAGCCCCGTCTAACCCCGCGCTTGTGGCGACCCGACTCGTCGGAACCGATGAACAGGGCTCAAGTCTCTACCTCCACCAGCTACCTCCACCAAGTGCCGATTCTGTCCATCTATGGCGATCATGCCGCCCGATCCGCGAGGGAAGGCCCATGCTGAGCACGGCTGAAGCTGACTGTTAATCAGCGGGTCGTTGGTTCGAGTCCAACTCCGGGAGCCAGATTTACGAGGGAAAGCCGCCGATCCGGGCGATTTTTTCATCGCCCGTTATCGGAGCGGCCCACATTTGGCCCACATGATCCGTCGAAAGCACGCGGGGTCCAAGCGACGCGTATGGGTAGCCAACGTCGTGCGCGACAATCTGCATCATTGATGTGCTCAACGGGGCCGAAATCTACTATCGGAGTGCATTGCGCGATAAACTGGGGACGTCCGACCGTGGTGATACCGTCGTCAGCAACAGAGTTTGCCGCGCTAGATCATCGGACGTACATCCGATTTCAACCACCGCGGACTCCTCGCGGAGCCCTACTATCTGCAACAAGCACTTGCTCCGCAGTTTGGTGAATCGGGTAATGTTCGTGCTTCTTGCGCTACGCGCCTCACCTATTTGACCATACGACCGGCAAATGTATCACGGTACGGAACCGTAGGCCTCGACGGATAGACGTGAACTCTATCGAGGTCCGACCGATGAATCGACGGACAAAAACCGTTCCAAGCGATTGTCTTAGTTAGGATCTCTAGTGCCGTTGTAACGCGCTTGATCGACAACCTCGGCAATAGCCGAAATCACGACGAATGGGTGGGACAATTGAATCGCATGGGGCGAACCTGCAATGATGAAATGCGCGCCTATCCCGGATAGTCTGGCGATCTGTTCTTCGGCTTTATCCTTGGCGACCCACATCGCGCGCTGCGCGGCCACCGATATCGGACGACCACTGTAGTCGATGTCGCCTTCTTCTGAGTCCGTGAGAACGATGAGCGGAAGATTGCCGTAGGGACGCTTCGCCGCGCGGACCTCCGCCGCGCTTTTGTCGGTAGCCTCCAGCTCGAGCGCCTCGTCTTTCCAAAGCGACGCGCGGGCCAAGGCTTTTCCGCGCACTTCTGCAAGGGCGCACTCTGCGGGTGAAATCGTCGGACAGCCTGCTGCTCGTTGACGCTGCCTATACGTTGTAAGACCACCGGGAAAGAGCGCGCAGGTCCCCTTCGATACATTTACCGCGCAGTCGCCGAATTGCTTGTGAAAACCATGCATTTGTTGCTTGAACCATTGAGGGGGTTTCTTCATGATCGCTGTGACGATTTTCGAATTGTCAACGCCAAACTCTGAATCTGGATCGACCTCGACAAGGCCGACAACCTCGTTCGGGAAACGGTACTGATAAAGTCGCGTATACAGGCCGCCGCTCGACCATCCGACGAGGACGTAGGGCGACGCGATTCTGGCTCGCTGGAGGAGCGCGTGCAAATCGCCGACGATCGCTGCGCCGTCTCGCGGAGAACCAGCGGGATCGCTGAAACCCAACCCGGCTCGATCGTACGAGCAGACCCTGGTTCGACGTGAAATAGTCGGTTGCACTAACCGCCAGGCGGTCGAATCTGCGAGCAGTCCCGCCTCCAGGATCACCGTCGGTGAACCTCTTCCCGTGCAGATGATGTTCAGCCGGCGTCCACCGATGTCCACTAGGCGCTGAGCATGAAGATACAAGTTGACATTGTACGGCGGCTTGTGTGGGGGCGACGTAGGCGACGGGGAGGCCGCGATTTGTGCCATGCCGGCTGCGCTAATCAGCGCGGTACGAAGAAATAGGCTAAATGCGTTCACGCGGCTCCCTTAATGAAATGGGGTTAATCAGAAACTTTTGGTGCGGTGGATCGCGGCCTGGTAGAGGCCCGCGCCAAGACACATTGTGGGAATGGAGCCCCAAAGCACAATCCAGGCGGAAAGTCGCGCCTGCGAATGCGGGTTGCCTGCCAGCGCTGGAATGACGAAGCACAAAACCAGAAATAGCGATGCGAAAAAAGCAGCGCGCACGCCGTCGGTGCGGACCAGCCGTGCAAGGACCGCGCCGAAAGCGACAGCGTCGGCGTAATCTACGCAAATCCAAACGTATTCTGGGATTCGGTCAATGCCAAAAAGGCTCTGGAAGACCATTCCGATCACCGTAGTGACCAGGAGCATCGCGAACAGTACGGCGAGCGAAATGAGCGCGACGCTAGTGCGGCGAAGCGTTGAACTCTTCGATCTTGAGTACGAAATCAGCCACGGTATTGAGAGTAGTATTTGCGACCAGTACCAGCGATTCGCAGCTTTTGTCCCGCTTGAGGATACGACGCGAAGATATTCCTCGTGCAGGTCGCCGGCAATGATCTGGTATTCGCTTGTGGGTGCGGCTGCTGCAAGAATCCCTTGAGCGACGACAGGTGGCTTCATACGGCGGCGCTCCGTAGCGATACACCTGCGTGAAGCTGTTTCAGAGCGTGCCGGGCATGTTTGAGTGCTGAAACGCCGTCCGCCTCGACCTTGAAATGACGTTTGGCTTTACCGCCGCGCTCAGCGGTCGGCTCGCCGATCCAAGACGAAACCAAGCCTTTCCGCTCCAGACGATCGAGTGTTGCGTGTACTGCGCCGATGGCGGGTGAACGCCCCGTTACGCGCTCGATTTCGGCGCGAATCATCGCCCCATACGCACCGTCGCCCAAACGGAGGACCGTCAGTAGAACGATGTGCTGGAATTCTCCGAGAAACTCGCGCGTGGCCATATTGTCGACATTGTAGATAATATCCGATCTTCTGTCAAGCGTGGTATCGGGAGGCTTTCTGGACGCCGAGATAGGGCTGGGCCATTGAGCGGATCGCCCCTACGCGCCGCTCCTTGACGCCTGTGCCGCCCAGCGCGACGGATAGCGGCGACGCTCGCTGGCCGATCCCGGATGGACGGGTTTCGCGACAGGTGGCTTCTGCGTCATAGCGCGACGATTGCTGAAAATACTGGAACATGCTGGCGGTCGCCCGGAAACGGTATTCGCACAACTCGACGCAATGAGTATGCTTGACTCGCTCGCGAGAACACGAGCGGTAGCGAGTTGGACGGCCAATGGCTGCCGCCGCGGTTCGCCAGGTACATAGCGCGTTGCCGCGATGGCGCGACAGGGCAAGGGCTGCGCCATTACCCGGGCCTCCAGGCGAGCCCATGGCACAACGCCGCCGCATTACCGCTCGTTCGTGATCTCGAGGCGCACGCCGCCGAGATCGCCGCGGAGTTCGAAGCCGTGGATCGGTCGCACTTCCATGTGGAAACCGAACGCATCGAGCGGTCTGGCGCATGGGAGGTCCTGTTCTTGTTCGAGCGCGGCAAGGAAAACGAGCACGTCACGGCGCTCTGCCCGATAACCACATCGATACTCAAATCGCACCGGGTCGTCAAAGGCCTGGCGGGGTTAGCATACTTTTCGCGGATGGCTGCAGGGACGTCGATCGCGCCCCATCAAGGACCGACGAACATGCGGCTCCGATGCCATCTCGGCATCGTAGTTCCCCCTGGTTGCGAGCTGATCGTTGACGGTGTCGGCGGTGCTTGGCATGAGGGCCGGTGCCTCGTCTTCGACGACTCGTTCGTTCACGAAGCGCGCAACACGAGCGGCCGCGATCGCATCGTGTTGATCGTCGACATCTGGCATCCGGATCTTACCGACGACGAAGTGTCATTGCTCGAGGGCCTTCACCGCTACATCGACGCGAGCGCGAACGGGCTATCTGAGTATTGGCGCAAGAACAGCGCGGCGCGCGGCGACGGTAATTAACCGAAAGGAGTCGACCTGGGAGTCATTGCCAAGTACGAACGACACTTCCATGCGGGTGCACTGCGCCGACGGTGTTCGGCGGTTACAGTCAGTCGTGCTCTTTGTGTTGTGGTCGCTGCAGTGTCACTCAAGAGCGACCGCAAACATGATGTAAAATAGCCACACGACGAAACGACACCGTTGTTTCACCGTCTTACAATAAAGCGGCCCAACCGGTGCGTCAACACCGACCAGGCCCGTCACCCGATGGAGTGGACCACCGAATGACAAGCACCCAATTCGACGCGCCCGCGTCGAAAACCCGGCCGCGTGGCGGCGGCCGTCCCCCGCAGACGTACCGCGACGGTATCGCCTTCCGCCTCGTCCGCGTCATCTGGCTCACCGCAATCTTCGCCCGCCGCGAATCGGTGACCATCGCGGACTACAGGCGCCGCTTTGGCGTCTCGCTGCGATCGTTCCGCCGCGACGTCGCACTGCCGCGCGAAGCGGGCTTCTACCTCGAGACCATCGCGTCCAACCAGTACCGCATGCTCTGCTTCGACCGCGATTCCGACGCGCCATGAAGAACGTCGTACCGAGCAGCATAAATCCGGGTTGTGCGCCAGCCCGTTTCGGATTTCGGCGAACTTCTGAATCGCCGTCGCGACCTCGTCACTGATCTCGTCTTCTGCTGGGTCTAGTTCATTCAGCGGTCTGACGGTGACTCGCGTGGTAAGGCTCTTATCTCCTATCCGTATGCCGGCAACGTCAAATCGGTGGCCCCCGACCGATATCCGAATGCCGGCATGCGAATCGGGTTCGCGCCACGCGCTCAACGCACGAGGCCCGGATCGCGGGGTTTCTTAGCCCTGCGTTGAATTCGCGGCCGCGATGGTCACAACGATTTCGCCGCTGCTCCTCGCTGCTTCCCTTGCGTTGCCTATGTCCTTTGTCGCGCCGAAGGGCTGGGTTGCGAAGGTTCCGCCAGCGGAAGCACAACTCAGCTTCATTTGGCTGTCACCGAAATTTGGTGTTAACGGAAATGGGGAGAATCTTTCCGTGAAAACTTATCCAGCTTCGGCCGGCACCACGCTTGATGCGGAGGTGCGCCGCGTTATCGGCGAGCTGTCGCAGGAGCGAGAGATCGTCAATTCCCACGCCGAACTGACGTGCCACGGCCAACAAGCAGGTTGGACGTTTGATGCGCGCCTGTCGCTACCGAACGGTAAGGTCATCTCTCAGGTCTACCACTTGACAATTGTTGGCGCCCAGAACTACGGGTTCATCTTCACCCACGCCGCGGGCGATCCCATCGACCCGGCGATCCGCAAGTCGATACAGTCAATTTGCCCCAGCGGCAAGTTAGCTTCGTAACCGGCTGTTCCACGCGAAATGGTTCCGACGATCCGGAGCAGTTCGAGCACCGGGTCTCGCTCCGTCGGCATCTAGGCGAGACGACACCGAAGTTCGTTGTGTTCTATGGTCTGGAAATGACCCAGTGCACCAATTTCCCGTATCTTGAGCATTGCCGGAAGATCGCGCGGCACGAGTTCCGCGTAGACGAGCCGGCCCGCATCGGACGGACGGTTTTCGTCGTCGAGAAGCACCCGACTGCATTCGGGACAACCACGGAGCATTGGATGGATCTCGGTCGTCGCGTTCACGCCTTATCGAATGACGGGGCGGCGACGATTCAAACATGAATGAGAACGAGCGTAAACCATCCGATGTTCACCTTGAAGATGCTGAGATTATCGGTCGGGCCGTCGCGTTGCTGTTAGTTAACGAGGATATTGAAGCATGCTCCGAGCTGACAAAGCTGCCCACTACAGATCCGATCCAGAAGCTTACAGTGGGAGCAGAGCCGGCGGCGGAGCGGCCAACCAGACTGAAAACCGAGCCGCTCGACAACGCCCTTCGTGTCCGAATTTACAAGCGCGACGGGTGGCGGTGCCGTTATTGTGGCCGTAAGTTGATCGTCCCGGGCGTGCTGGAGCTTCTTACGACACTGTGCCCGGGCTTCAGGGGTCTCGCCCCGGGCCACCACATGCCCGTAGCAAGGACCGAGCCGGCCGTAGAACGTGTTTATCCCAATGTCGACCACGTCCATGCCGTGTCGCTAGGCGGAGCGTGGCGCGACGAAAGCAATCACGTCATGGCGTGCACACCTTGCAATACGCGCAAGAGCGACCTACTTGGATGGACTCCCGGATCAATCGTCAGTGACGAATGGGACGGGCTAACCTCTGATTACCGTCCACTTGCCGAGCGAACGGGCGAGATCAGCCCGTATCACGTGCGTTGGCTCCGACTACTCGAACGTAGATAAACGAGCCAATCGCAACCCAGACGGTCGTCGCCATAAAGGGCAAATACCTCTACCGATCGGTAAGCATGCTCACGATGCGATTCTAGTATTCTGAAAGATTCATAGTTGTGACCGACGGGGCGGTAGCCGAAGCAACGGTCATTATAGGTGTAGCGGTGCGGCAAGCAAAATCATCGCCGGTCGGCTCAGAGCGTGTTTTCGCGAACGATCCGATCGATCATGGTGGCCGGTAATCCCGGCGCGAGCATCTCCATGATGACGTCTCCATGCTTCCAGCGGCGCAGCGGAAGCGTCCCCGTCTCATGACGTAGTCGCCCATTCTTTCCACTTCCAATCACGTCGAAGTGAGCGGTGGGAGGGCCGCTAACTGCCGTCGTCTCGCCGATGAGGATCCGGTAATATCGGCCGCCGATCTGGGTTTGGTAGAACAGCTCCACGCGCGGAGCCGGGTGTTCGGTGCCCACGCCGGCATATTGAAGAATCGTGTGCGGGGGCAATCCGGCTGGCGCGACGACCGCAAACGGCATGTGCTGCTGGGCTTGTGCGATCGTGAGCCGGTCGGCGCGATGAATCATTGGTGGTAACGGTTTCGACGAGCCGTGAAACGTGAAGAGATGCGCGTAGCCGGCGCGTAGCGCGCCGGAGGCCTGAGCGGCGACGCCGGCGCTTACCAGAACACCGAGCGCCGCGATTGCGTACACGAAGCCACGCGACCGAGGGCGCGGCCGAACGGGCGCGGCCGTCGTCGGGCTCCACGCACCCTGGGGGCATTCGGGAACGGCTACACGCGCAAATCGCCGTTGGAGCGCCGCTTGGAGGATCTGGCCTTCGTTCATGATACAGTCTCCGGTGCCGTTGATGGTGCGGTCGAATCGCAGAGAAGTGGCCGTAGGCGGTGGCGGGCAATCATCAGTCGGAAGCGCACGGTCGCTGCGGGTACGCCGAGTGCGCGGCCGACCTCGCTGCTTGTCAAACCGACGAAATAGTGGAGCTCGAGTGCGAGCCGCAGCGGCTCGGGCAGCATGCCGATCCCGGCTTCGAGGTCAAGGCGAGCGCTCG
>JGI20187J14854_1000066_pt1 | contig 13355 bp, 9 predicted proteins | sample NGESurdeep072012_3_FD_14854 | JGI IMG/M metagenome (IMG submission 14854)
TGGGGAGGTCGCATCTCCAACGAACAGATCTGGATTCTGACAGCGTACGTGCGCTCACTGTCATCCAAGGATCTGAGCACCGAGAATTTCACCGGTAAAACGGTAGAACGAACCGGTCACTGAGCATCTTGTTCGCCATTTGTGGGCGGCCGTAGTCCCCTACGAAGGGCTCAGGATCACCAGGAATGCACCCCACCTTAGGCGCTGCTCAATTCGCTAAAATCGGGTGACGCGGTGGCTGAGTTCTTGACACGTAAAACGATGCTCGCAGTAGAGTAGCGAGTTTGGATAAGCAAAATCAGAAGCAAACTGAGGTGCGTAGTATGATCAGCAGAATCTGGCACGGCTGGACGACACTTGAGAATGCCGCCAAGTACGAATTGCTGCTTCGCGCAGAGGTTCTGCCCGGAATCCATCGAATCGCGGGCTACAACGGTGCGTATCTATTGCGACGCGAGGCCGCCAATCGCGAGATGGAATTCATCGCGATCACTCAATTCACAGACATAGATGCGGTGAAGTCATTTGCCGGAAAGGACTACGAGCGGGCGGTGATCGNNCCNGNNGCCGCAAAGTTCCTGACTCACTACGATGAGCGCTCGGCACACTATGAGACGCTGCTCACGCCAGCGGATGTGAGAGCACTGGCCGCGCGGGCCAGCGGAAGGCACAGAGTTATCTAGGACGAGGGCGGAGCCGGTGGTACTCCCCCGAAAGCGTTGATGATCGCGAGCCCCATGTTGGCAAGCGTGAGCTGAGGCTCGTTGTCCAGAATCCAGCGCTGATCCTTGTTCTCCTTGGTCATCACGCAGGCCACGACGCGGTTGCGCAGGTACCAGAGCGTACACTCGGTTCGAACAGCGTCCGTCTCGCCATCCTTGTGTGCGGCGCGTGCTCCCTCCAGATAACGCTGAAGCATGAAGTCCGTCGTGTTGTGCTCGAGGATGTCGAGCATCGCGGAGTCGGCAGCGGGATTCACCGCCTTGCCCAGCGCCATCAGCTCGAACAGATGCGCCATCTCGTTCGGAGTCGTCACGCCCAGTCCGTACTTCACCGAGCTGTCCATCGCGACGCTCGAGTTGCGGAGGAAGCTCTTCGAATGAACGCGGGTGTGCTGGAGCCCGAGGGAGTCCATCTTGGCCCAGACGCGCCGGATGATGATGCGATCCAGCAGCAGATTGGTCGCCGTGTTATCGCTGATCGTGGACATGAGCCACACCGCGTCGTGTACGGTTAGCACCGTCCCGTTGTGAAGGAACTGGACAACCCCCGAACCCGGCACCTGATCGATCTTGAGCACGGTGAGCGGATCGTCGAGAGAGAGCTGGCCTTTCGCCACGAGATCGTACACCGTCACGAGAATCGCGACCTTGATCAGGCTGGCGGTGGGAAAGGTCTCGTCTCCACGCCTGTTGATGCGCGCGCCAGTCTCGAGGTCGATGACGCTGTATCCGACGACGCCGTGGTGCGCGTCCGCGATCGAGTCGAGCTTCCGGCGAAGAGCAGCAGTATCAGCGTGAACAATCTGCAGGCGTCCCACTCCCGTCTGGCCAACGCGTGTGGCGGCGCAGGCGATCACACCGGCGAGAAGGATCGCGGCGTAGGTGGCAACTATTCGCAGCGTGCGGGAATGAGTCATTGGTCGGATGTTCAGTTCGAAGCTGCTGTCGCTGTGGCGACAGAGCCTTCTGGGTCGAGCGTCTTCAGCACTTCACGCCACGCGAACTTCTTTCCGCTTCCCCTCACCCAGTAGTCCATCCACGCCATCTCGGCGACCGATTTGACAAGCTGATTGCGGGGATCCGGGATTCCGTGCGTGTTGCCGGGATAGACGTACATCTCGGCCGGCACTCCGAGACGCTTGAGCGCCATGAACAATTCCTCCGACTGCGGGCGCGGCACACGCGGGTCACCTTCGACGACGTGGATCATCGTCGGGGTCTTCGCGTTCCTGATGTACTTGAGCGGCGACTGATTCCAGTACGCATCGAAGTCATCATATGGCAGCTTGTTGCCGAGATAGAACTGCCGGTTTCTCTGGACGTCGCTCTCGGCGTACATCGAGATCCAGTTGGACGTTCCGGCTCCAGTGCTGATCGCCTTGAACCGGTTGGTGTGCGTGAGAATCCAGTTCGACCAGTGTCCGCCGGCGCTCCAGCCGAGGACTCCCATCTTGGTGCTGTCGACGATTCCCTGCGAGATCAGGTGGTCGACGCCGGTCATGATGTCTTCGTACCCTTTCTGGAAATAGTTGCCGACGATGTCGGTCTTGTGCTTCTCGCCGTAATTCGTCGAGCCGCGATAGTTGGGCATCAATACCGCGTAACCGGCGCCGGCGTACGTCTGCGCGCCGTAGCCGCCATTGAAGCCGAGCACGTCGGCGGACGCAGGCCCGCCGTGAATCGCGACGATCAGCGGGTAGCGGGTACCGGGTTGATAACCAACGGGTTTGATGAGAATCCCGCCAACTGTCTTTCCGTCCGTCGATTTCCAGGTGATCTCCTCCTCATCTCCCAGGGCGAAGCCGCGGACCTGCGGATTGGCGTCGGTGAGCTGACGCCAGTTCGCGCGCACGGGGATCTGATCGACCGATGCGACTGTGAACAGCGTCGCGGGCGTGCTGGGATCGGCGTAATTCAGCAGCAGCAGCCTGGAATCGTCGTCCTCGTTGGCGTTGAGCGACGCGCGGACATTCGACACCTGGCGAACGGTGTTCTTGTCGATGTCGAGCGCCATCAGCTGGTTCGTGGCCTTGATGCCCTCGTTGAAGTAGATGGTCTTGCCATCCTTCGACCAGAAACCAATCGTGGCATCACCGTCGAAAGTTCCACCCAGTTTCCTGAGCTGCCCGGCCCGGTCGTCGACGCGCCGCAGGTAGACACGATTGTTGGTCATGTTGTACTGCGTCATGTCGTCCGGCGCCGAGAAGGCGATCCACTTGCTATCGGGTGAGAACTCGAGATCGCTCTCGCCGACTTCGGTGTTGTTCGTAATCCGCTCGATCCCGCCGGTGGAGGTGTCGAGGAGATACAGATCGGAGTAGATGTCCTGCTCGGTGATGTTCCTCATGTACCGATTGGCCGAAGCGCCGTGGTAGCCGATCCAGCGTCCGTCGGCCGAGATGTTGAAATCGGTGACAGTGATAGTCGTGTCGCGGGTGAGTCTCGTCGCTTTCTTCCCATCGACATCGAGCGCCCACAGGCTCGATAGGGGAGTCGCCATGTTCCGGATGGTGACGTTGAATTTCTTCTCGATGCGGAGCTTCTCGTCCTTGTCGAGGGTGTCGGCGGTGACGAAATAGATGTGCCTGCTGTCCCGAGACCATTTCCACAGACCTACGCCCGCCTGCTGGTGGGTGAGCTGCACCGGCTTCGCGGAGTCGATCCCGGCGACCGGCAGGGCGTAGAGCTGTTCCTCGTCGGCCTTACCGCTCCGGTAAGCGAGCCATCTCCCATCTTTGCTGAAGTCGAGCGTCGAGACGCCATCCTTGGCGTCGCTGATTTTGCGGGCCTCGCCCCCGTCAGGTCGCATGATGTAGATCTGATTCTGGCCCGCCGCACTTCCGCCACCCGCTCCAATGCTTCCGCCTGAAGGCGCAGAAGCTGCATCTCTGTTCGAGAGAAAGACAAAAAACTTTCCATCGCGCGACCAACGCGGCGACGTCTCGTTCTTGTCTTTCGTGTAAGTCATTTGCCTGGTCGAGGCGAGCCCGTCCTTGACCGAGACGAGGTAGATATCGGTCTGACGCCTGGCCTGATTCCAGTCCGGGGTAGAGAGCGTGTAGAGCAGCCATTTGCCGTCGGGACTCGGTGTCGGCGATCCGAGATCCCGTTGGTACTGTCTGTCCAGGAATGTGATTGGCCGGAGAGCGGCTGACGAAGCGGGTTTCTGCGCCAGCGCCGCGGCGGGCATCAGCATGGCGATGAAGAGGGGATGGGTGCGCATGACCTGGGTGGCGAGAAGGAAATTGCAGCGGTTAATATAGGTTCGAAACCTTGTCGGGACTCATGCCCAACGCACAGACCTGGGGCCAGGGCCATGACCTATGATCTGACGAAGTTCGACCTCGGTGACATGTTAAAATGCAGCCTCCGCTTGCGCGAGGCAGCCTCGGGTGCATTCTCGCGGTTCGACGATGCGAGCGTCTTCAACCAGACACTTCTCTCTACCGTTGGTGCTGCGCGAACGTAATAGAAAAAAAATGGTCATGCGTACGGTTTTTGCCTGACTCAGCCGCGAAACGAAAGATGCCGCCACAAATCGAGCGGCTCTTTTTTCTTGACCCCTGTGATGGGGGGAGGAGAGGGACAATGTGGATGAATGGATCGAGACACAGGGTGGCGACGCTCGCCATCGCGGCGCTGGTGCTCGCCGGATGCAGCAAGAAAGAGAACAACGCCGCGGATACCACGGCCGCTTCGAGCACCATATCGGCGGATACCTCGGCGATGGCGGCTGCGCCAGCAGCGGCGACCTGGACCGACGCCAACATCGTCGCGCTTCTGGATGAAGCGAACATGTCGGACAGCGTTGCAGGCGCCGTCGCGGCAACCAAGGGGACTGCCGCCGCTGTCCGCGACTTTGGAAAGCGGATGATGCGCGATCATCACACGCTTCGCGCGCAGGGTCAGGCGCTGGCGACGAAGCTGGGTGTGACTCCGCTGCCTCCATCGGACGACCCTGTCACGCCCGCCGCACAGAAGGAGATGGATACTCTGAATTCAACGGCCAAGGGAAAGGATTTCGACAGAGCGTACATTGACGCCGAGGTCGACATGCACAAGGCTGTGCTCGATCTCGCCACCAAGGCGGCGGGGCAGACGCAGACCGCCGAGCTGAAGAACCTGATCCAGAAGGCTGCGCCCGTGATTCAGGGCCACCTCGACAAGGCTGAATCCATTCAGAAAACTCTGAAATAACCTGATCGGGAGAGAGTTGGTGAGAACAGCGATAGCCCTGCTGCAAGCAGTCGCACAAACGATTCAGGACACTGCTCTCACCGGCGGGCCCCCTGGGAGACCGGGAGGCCCGCCACCCGGCTTCTCTTTCACCGAAGCGTTCTTTCAGCTGCTGGAGTTCGTGGGAGTCTTCTTGTCGATCGGCGCGATCGGATTCCGATTCGGAATCGTGAGGCAGATTCAGCGAATGTCAGACGAGGCGAAGGCAATCCTCCGTGCCGACAACGCCGCCATGCTCGGCATTGCCGGCATCATCCTGATCGTTCTATGCGCTCTCGGCCAGCCGTATGTCGATTCGATCGCGAGTCACAAGGCGTTCGCCGAATCCCTGTCCAGGAATATGCCGCAATTCGAATTCAGAATGACGATGCTGGCGCTCGCCCTGATTGGGTTTATGCTCGTTCGNGCATCGTCGTCTGCCGGGTGGATGCTGGCCGCGATCGGGACTCTCCTTTTAGTGCTGCAACCCCTCTATACGGGCAAATTCGGCAACAAAGTGAACGCGGCACATATCTTCGCCGCATCCACCTGGCTGGGCACGCTGTTGGTGCTGGCGCTCGTCGGAATCCGGGGCGTAATCAGGAGCAGCAGTGCCGGTGCCCAACGCGCAGAGCTGGTCGCCGATCTCGTGAATTCCTTTTCGCCGCTCGCGCTCGTGGCATCGGCGATCCTGGCAATCACGGGTGTCACTACGGCGTGGCTGCACTTGAAGCGGGTCTCGTCGCTCTGGACAACGAGCTATGGGCTGGCGCTCGACATCAAGCTCGTGTTGGTACTCATCGTCGTCGTACTGGGCGCATGGAACTGGCGGCGCGTCCGTCCCTCACTTGGCGGCGAGGGATCGGAGCTGATCATTCGCCGCTCCGCGAGGATGGAGCTGACGTTTGCCGCCTTCGTGCTCGTTGCTACTGCGGTGCTTGTGAGCCTGCCGTCGCCGAGGTAGCCGGCCGCGGCGGAGCGTTTTTCACGTATTTGTCGAGCCAGTTGATGTACTCCCACAACAGGTGACGCTGCGTCTCGCGCGCCGTGTAGCCGTGCGGCTCGAGCGGGAGCTGAACGTAACGAACGTTGCCGCCGTTCCCCTTGATCGCCGCGAAGAGGCGCTCGGACTGGATCGGGAAGGTCCCCGAGTTGTCATCGCGCTGACCGTGAATCAGCAGCACCGGCACTTTGATCTTGTTCGCGTAGTTGAACGGAGACATGGCGTTATAGATGTCCGGCGCTTCCCAGTACGTACGCGGCTCTGACTGGAATCCGAACGGCGTGAGCGAGCGGTTATAGGCGCCGCTCTCCGCTATTCCGGTGCGGAAGATGTCTGAGTGCGCGAGAAGATTGACGGTCATGAAGGCGCCGTAGGAATGTCCTCCAACGGCAACGCGATCGCGGTCGGCGACTCCCATGTCCACGATCTTGTCGACTGCGGCTTGGGCGCTGGCGACGAGCTGCTGGATGTAGCTGTCATTGGGCTCTTTGCCGTTGGCACCCACGATCGGCATTGTGGGTCCGTCGAGAACGCCGTAGCCATGCATGAGCAGCATCAGATAGTTCTGCCGGCCAGGCCGCTTGAACTCATACCGAGATCCCGCGAGCTGTGAAGCAGCATCGGCGGACTGGAACTCGCGCGGATACGCCCAGAAGAAAAAGGGGAGCCGTCCCTGCGATTTGTCGTAGCCTGGGGGAAGGTAAAGTGTCGCCGACAGCTTCACCCCATCGGGGCGTGTGTAGGTGATCAGCTCGCTCTTGACGTCGGCGAAGTAAGGCGCTGGATCACCGAGCTTCGTGATCTGAGTCAGCGATTTGTCGCTGAGATCGCGGAGGAAAATGTTTGGCGGATCAGTCGGCGACTCGCGCTGGGTGATGATGCGACCTGCATCGCGGTCGACTACCTGAAGTGCCCGCTCGTAATTGGGAGCAGTTGATTGCCACAATCTGTCCGTCTTGCCCGTCGTCAAGTCGAAGCGATCGACGAATGGCCGATCGCCCTCGGGTGAAGCGCCGTCTCCCCTGAGATAGAGGTATTTGCCATTGCTCGAGCGAAGCGGCACAAAACGATCGCTCGCGGGATCGAGCACGTACACCCAGGTCCCTGGATTCGAATAGCGCTCCTCGGCGCTTCGATCCCAAACCAGCTTCGGTGTGCCACCGCCAGGCGCCGAAGGATCGATCATCCAGACGCGCTGTCTCGCGCCACGAGAGAGCCGGTCGGTCAGGAACGCAGTGGTGGGAGAAACCCATGTGATTCCACCGTAGCGGTATTCGGTTTGAACGAACGGTGTCGCCGCTCCAGTGAATGGCGCTGACAGGAGAGAGACCTGGTCTCGCTTCGGAACGACGGTGCGGGGATTTCCTTTGTCGAGTGCTTCGACCAGCATGAGGGTGGCCGGTACGTCGGGACGCCAGTTGACGACTCTGATTCCGGGCACGACCGCATCGCGTGCGCTCGGCGCTTCTTCCGCGACATGGGAGTTCCTGATTTCGCGAGCGATCTTTCCGTTCAGGTTCCAGACTTCAGTGCGGGAGGGAAAGACATCCATCGGCACCTGATAGGAATAAGGGCGCTGCACTGTTTCAACGAGCAGATAGCTCCCGTCGGGGGACGGCGTCGCGCGGGTGTGGATTCCCGGCGATCCGATGGGTGTGATCTTCCCATCGAGCGCAACCAGAGAGAGCTGATCGTTGAAGTAGTAGTCGAAGAGGGCCTCGTCGCCCGGACCTTGGAGCAGATATTCGTAGGTGCGGGCAGGAGCCGAGAGTCCGTAGGATTCCTGCACGATAACGCCAGTCGGAACTTCGGATGCTCTTGGCGTCGCGCCGTGGTTGGCGGGCCACAGTCTGCAGACGAGCGGCGCCTTTCCGTTGAGCCAGTTGCAGCCCGCGTCGTCAACGATATTTCCTCGCGCGGTGGTGAAGTTTAGCGTCGACGGAGTGAGGCGTCGCGCCGTGCCGTTGCCAATGTCGGCGACCCAGAGCGAAGTGCCCGCTGGAGTCGTCGCGGTGAACGCCAGATTCTTTCCATCACGCGACCAATCGAGGTCGCGAATTCTTCCCGATAATCCGGACGCGGTGATGTGACGCTTATGCCCGGTCGCGGGATCCAGAATCTCCACCGACATTCCACCGTTGGAGACAGTGGTGTAGGCGAGCTGATCTCCGCTTATTGACCAGGCTGTGGATCCAAGGCGTCCGCCGGCCGGCACCTCCAGCTGATGCTCGACCTTTCCATCGATGCCGCTCACCGTTCCGGAGCGAATGCCAATGTTCTCGATCCGGTAGTCCGGATTCGCTCTGATCTTGCTGCCGGCGAGGTAGTAGGCTGAGTCGGCCATGTCGCTGATGGTGACTGTCCGCGGGTCGCTCACCGTGACGAGAACCCACTGTCGGTTCGGACTGATCGAAGTGATCGGATTCGCGGGCGCCTCGAGGATCTTCACCAGATCGGCGGGCGGCGACTGGTACGTCTGCTGTGCCCAGGCCGGGATGAGTGGCGCGAGCATCAAGCACGCCGTCGACAGAACGCGACGATACGAGAGTCTGTTCATTGGATTTCGGAGGTAGACGGGGTCAACGTTGGAAGGTGCCCTGCAACTATATAGATACTTGCTTCGTCGGTGCAGTGTTGATCAACGCTTTTCGATCAGCATGCTGACGCTCCCGCGCGGACGCAGCGTGATCTTCGGCTCGACCTCCGGAGGTGCACTTCCCAGATAGCGCAACTTCCATTTCTGGGCGATGGTCACCAGGATCAGAATTCCTTCCATCCACGCGAACTGCTCTCCAATACAGATGCGCGTGCCGCCACCGAAGGGGAAATAGGAAAACCGGGGACGCGCCGCCGCGACTTCCGGCAGCCATCGCTCCGGATCGAACCTCTCGGGGTCGGGATGGAAGCGCGGATCGCGGTGAGTGATGTACTGCGACATGATCACCATCGAGCGCGCCGGAATGCGATATCCACCCGCCTCGAAATCGTTGATTGCCCGCCGTCCCACGGCCCACGCCGGCGGATAGAGACGCATCGACTCGGCGAGTATCATCCGCGTGTAGGGCAGATTCGCCAGATCATCGGGCCGCGGCAGCCGAGGCCCAAGCGCATCTACTTCCCGATGGAAACGTGCCTCGATCTCGGGATGCTGTGACAGCAGGTACCAGGTCCAGGACAGAGCGTTGGCTGTCGTCTCGTGACCGGCAAGGAAGATCGTCATCGCCTCATCGCGTATCTGCGTGTCGGTCATTCCGCCGCCGTCACCTTCCGTGTCCTGTGCGAGAAGGAGCATGGAGAGCAGATCTCCCCTGTCCTCCCCGGTCGCGCGGCGCTCGTCGATGATGCGGTAGATCGTTTTGTCGAGACGCGCACGTGCGGCCTCGAATCGCTTGAGGTAGGGAAGCGGGAGCTTCTCGAGTAGCTCGCTGAAGGGAAGAGTCCCGATGTTGAATGCCTCGAAGGTGGTCGTGAGCGCTTCTCCGATCTCGGCTGCTTCCTTCTCGACGTCGGCGCTGAAGAGCGTCTTCGCCACGATCGCGAGAGTGAGTTTCATCATCTCGTCGTGCATGTCGAGCGACCGTCCGTTGGTCCACGACGACCTGGTCCGATCTGCGTACTCGACCATCGATCGCCCATACGCGGCGATGCGATCTCGGTGAAACGCTGGCTGCGCAAGTCGCCGCTGCCGCAGATGGAATTCACCTTCGCTGGTAAGAAGTCCCTCGCCCAGCAGCCGCTTGGCGCGTACGAGTGCGCGGCTCTTGGTAAAATTCTTCTGATTCGTCACGAACACGTCGCGGATGAGATCCGGATGGTTGAACAGGTAAACCCGCTCATTGCCGACTTTGAAGAACACAATGTCGCCGTACCTTTTCGCGGACTCGATCATGAAGGGAAGCCGGCGGCGCGCGAACCTGATCAGCATGTGACCGGGGAAGCGAGCGGGTGGCCCCGGCGGGGTGCGACTATCTGGCACTTTGCGCGGCATCGTGTGAGCGCGACCAGTGTGATTCGAGCCATCTAACAGTGGCGCCGCTGACTACGGAGCTCAGGGCGATCGTTGCGGTCACGTCGCTCGTCCAGTGCTGATCTTCATAAACACGGTCCCAGGCGACGAGGGCGACAAGACCGCTGCAGAGAGCAGTGATGGGAGCCGACTGCGTCTGCATGGAGATTGCCTGAGCGATCGACGTGATGTGCGCTACGTGCGCGGAAGGGAGCGAGTGCCAGTCGCCGGAGGCGGTAAAGGGTTGAAAGCGATGCGAATTCCCTTCTACGTGGGGCCGCTCGCGACCGATCACAGGCTTGAGGGCTGATTCGACGAGGTCGGAGACGACGTAGGCTGCGGCGGTGTTGAGCGTTCCATTGGCGAGCGACTCGCGCCCAGTCAACAACGCGGTGACGTAGGTGAGCGCCATCGCCGGGATGAGCCGCCGTGAGGTCCCGAGTGGATTTACTGATTTCGCGAAGTGGTCGAGAGATCGAGTATGTGTGTGCAGCGCCCACTTCCGCATCTCGGGGTCGAGCGCCGCGGACGCCGCGATTCCGACGGGAAGGATCCACACGCGCGCGGGTGTCCCCTCGCGGGCAGGCGATACGGAATCTTGTTGGGCTGCAGCGGTGGGTGAGATCAGCAGCAGCTGGCCGATCGCCACCACAACGACACTCGAGCGCATGATTCAGAGTAGAGACCGGAGAGTTTCACGGCAAGGAGTGGAGGGTTGGCAAAAAACAGGGCCGTGAATGAGATTATCCCCGTCTCTTCACTCCCCTACACGATGCCCCGTCCGTTCTCGCCCTCTGTTCTCGCGATCGTCCTCATCGCGTCTCTTCCCGCGACTCTCATCGCTCAGGCGACTTCGACCGCCAAGACCACGCCTGTGGTATTCGACGCCGATTCGGCTCGTCTCGCGGAATTGCCATGGCGCTCGATCGGTCCGGCTGTCACGAGCGGACGCGTCGTCGCTTTCGCGGTTCCCGAAGGACCAAAATCGCAGATCGGTGCACGGCTCGGCGAGCTGTTCTATGTCGCATCGGCATCCGGTGGCGTGTGGAAGACTGTCAACGGCGGAACCACGTGGGAACCTATCTTCGACAGCCAAGCCTCCGCATCGATTGGTGACATCGCGGTGGCGCCTAGCAATCCCAGCATCATCTGGGTCGGCACGGGTGAGGCAAACAACCAACGGAGCTCGTCGTGGGGCGATGGGGTCTACAAGTCGGAGAACGCCGGAAAGACGTGGACGAACATGGGGCTCAGGAAATCGGAGCACATCGGGCGCGTTATCGTCAATCCGACGAATCCCCAAATCGTTTTCGTCGCTGCAGCGGGGCCCCTTTGGGGGGCGGGCGGTGATCGCGGGTTGTTTCGAACCACCGACGGCGGACACACCTGGAAGAACGTCAAGAACATTGACACTCATACCGGATTCACCGACGTCATCTTCGATCCGACCGATCCCGATGTGATCTACGCCGCGTCGTTTCAGCGCGAGCGGCGTCCCTACACCTACGTCGGCGGCGGCCCCGGCAGCGGACTCTGGAAGAGCATCGATGGCGGCGACACGTGGACGAAACTCACCGAGGGATTGCCGAAGGTAGATGTGGGAAGAATCGGCCTCGATGTTAGCAGGTCGAACCCCAACATCGTTTACGCCACGATCGAGACGAAGGTGACGGGGAACGGCGCGTCACAAGGCAATACCGAAGCGAGCGTCTACCGCTCGGACGATCGCGGCGCCAGCTGGCAGAAGATGGGGACTGGATTTTCCTACCCGTGGTACATGGGACAGATTCGAGTCGATCCAACAGATCCGGATCGCGTGTATTTCATGGGAGTGCAGCTTCAGGTCTCGACGGATGGTGGTCGGACTTTTCGCACGACGGCAAGCGGCGCGCACTCGGACCATCACGCGATGTGGATCGATCCCACCGATCCCAACCATCTCATCATCGGATGCGACGGCGGAGTCTACATCAGCCACGATCGCGGCCGCACCGTCGACTTCGTCCCGAATCTGCCGATCTCGCAGTACTACGCGATCGCAACCGACATGCGCCTGCCGTTCTACTATGTGTACGGTGGATTGCAGGACAATAGCAGCTGGGGTGGACCGAGTCAGACCAGAAACCGCCAGGGAATCACCAACGCTGACTGGATCCGCACCACCGGAGGCGACGGCTTCTACGCGCAGATCGATCCCGTCGACCCGAATACGGTGTACGGGGAATCACAGGGTGGCGACATCGTGCGCTTCGATGTTCGCACCGGTGAGCAGAAAACGATCAAGCCGTTGCCGGATTTTGGCGGCAAGCCGTATCGTTGGAACTGGAGCTCACCGATGCTCATCTCGCCGCACGATCACAACACGATCTACTTCGGCGCGAATTTTCTCTTCAAGAGCAGCGCCCGTGGCGATGAGTGGACCCGTCTCGGTCCCGATCTCACTCGGCAGCTCAATCGCGACAGCCTGCCGGTGATGGGGAAGATCTGGCCGCGCGATGCCATCGCCCGCCACCAGGGAACGGCGGACTATGGCAATATCAGCACGATCGACGAGTCCCCGCTGAAACAGGGACTCCTCTACGTCGGAACCGACGATGGAGTCATTTCCGTCTCGCGTGATGGCGGGGCGACGTGGACCAGGTATATCAAATTCCCGGGCGTCCCCGATCAGACGTACGTGAGCCGAGTGGTCGCTTCGCGGTTCAATGAAGCAATCGTGTACGCTACGCTCGACAATCACCGCAACAATGATTTCAAGCCGTATGTCCTGAAGAGCATCGATTACGGCGCGCACTGGACTTCGATCGGCGGCAACCTCCCCGCCAACGGATCGGTGCAGGTGATACGCGAAGATCTCGCCGAGCCGAATCTTCTTTTCGCCGGCACGGAATTCGGTGTGTTCTACACGGCCTTGGGGGGCGGCTCGTGGACGCAGCTCAAGTACAACATTCCAACGGTGGCCGTGCACGACATCGTGGTCCATCCACGCGAACACGACCTCGTCATCGGCACGCACGGCCGCGGCATCTACATCATCGACGACATCACCCCGCTTGAAAAACTCGGGGAGGCCAACAGAGTCGGCACCTATCTCTTCCCGGTAAAATCGGCGACGGAGTACAACCCGAACGGCTCTGTCCCCGGAGGAGTCCGCGGTGCCGGTGCTACCGGCGATCGCGAGTACTCAGCCCCCAACCCAGCGTTCGGCGCGATCATCACATACTTCCTGCGCGACTCTCTGCCGAAGGGCGGAGATGTCACGCTCGGCATCTACGACGCGACGGGGAAACGCGTGCGCGAGCTGACCGCGAACAAGAAACGTGGAATGCATCGCGTGACATGGGACCTTCGTACCGCGGCGCCCTATACGGTGCGCCGTCCCGCCGGTCAGGCTGGAGAGTCGCAGGGC
>JGI20187J14854_1000067_pt1 | contig 13207 bp, 10 predicted proteins | sample NGESurdeep072012_3_FD_14854 | JGI IMG/M metagenome (IMG submission 14854)
GAAAGCTCCAGGAGATTCTTCGGAACCGCCGCGTCGCGTTCGAGGTCGATGAGCACACTCAGCTCTTTGAATGGCGGAGCGTGGTCGCGAGTGGCCCACTGTACCTGATCAAGCCGGGCGGAACACCATCGGACCGACGCGCTCACACGATTGCAGTCTCAATGATTCGCCAGCTCTTACCGTCCACACTCACCGAATCCGACCCGATCCCGTTCCGCGATCAGCTTTTTCGAATTCGCGTCGCTGAGATTACCGGTCGCGCCTCGGGACCGACCGGCGGCGAGAGACTCTTCCCCGACCCAGCGAAAACCGCACCCGACACCGGTCGAGCCGACTCGGACGCGATCCTTTGCCAACGGGTGGGGAGCGCGCTGGAGAACCTCTCCCTTTCTCCTGGATCACAGGTTCACGTCGACGCGTTCGACGGNGTGATCGCACTGACGGGAGCCGCGGAGGACGCAGCCGAGCGAACCGCAATCGAAGCGGCGGTTCTGGGCGTGCCGGACGTGCGGGCTGTGGTGCAGGAGCTGGAGGCGGTCTTCCCGTCGCAACAGCAACCCACGCCGGCGGAGGTAGCGCGCGAAGCGGTNAGGCAGCTCCGCATGCCGCCTCGCATCGCCGATTCTGGAATCAAGATCGTAGCTGAGCATGGATGGCTGCGCCTCGAGGGCGTCGCGAATTCGCGAAAGACTCGCGAGGAGGTTGTCCGACGTCTTCGCAGCGTCAAGGGCTCGCGCGGTGTGATAGACAGGCTCCGCGTGATTGAGCCCGCGCCGGCACAAGTCGTATCCGACTGATCGAGAAAGAAAGGAGGAATCATGGTACACGCACTTGCTGAAACAACACCAAACGCCGAGGCGGAGCGTCCGGTTCACCGACGCCCAACGGCGCTGCTCATCGCGACCGACGGGACACCTCAATCAGACGCGGCCATCGCGCTGGCCCACCTGCTGCCCCTCGGCGATCAACGCGAAGTCAAAGTTCTCACGGTGGTGGATCACACTCCGATTCCGTGGGGGGCGATCGACCGGTCGCTGGTGATGGACTACGAGCGCGGCCTGCACCAGGAAGCGCAGAACAAGGCAAAAGCGCAGATTGCACGGCTCGGCGACAAGAGCTGGCCCGTCGAAGTGCGCTCTGGAGATCCCGCAACTACAATCGCCGCGCTGGCGAAGGAATCACGCTCTCGAATCGTGGTGGTCGGTCTGGGCGACCACGGTGCGGCGGCAAGATTTCTTGGAAACGAGACCGCACTCCGCTTGATGCGCGTCAGCGAGGTACCAGTTCTCGCTGTCGACAGCAAGCTGCGAGAGCTTCCCAGGCGGATAGTGGTCGCAATGGATTTCAGCGAGCCGAGCATTGAGGCGGCGCGGCTGGCGCTCGAGATCGCGGCCCCGGGCGCTATTGTAACGCTCGTGCACGTAGTTCCGTGGGAGCGGAAGGACTACATCCCCGAACACTGGTTCAAAGAGCACGAGGCATACGTCGGGGCGCAACTGACGCGTGTCACGGGTTGGCTGGATCAGGGCACGAAGTGCCGGATGCATCAAAGGGTTCTGTATGGGAAACCCGGTCCGTCTCTTCTCGCTTGCGCCGAGGAGCTCGACGCGGATCTCATTGTCGCCGGAACTCACGGCCGCGGGCTACTCGGTCGAATGCTCGGCGGCGAGACTGTCGCGAAGCTGGTTCGAGGGGCCCGGCGTTCTCTGCTCGTTCTTCCCGCGGCCGCCGCGTTCCAGCGCTTCGATCAGCTGGCGCCCGAGCGCGACATTCGCGAAGAGCATGCCGGCTGGGCACAGAAGCTCGATGAGTTCTCCCGCAGAAACGCCGGCCGTCGCGGACGTCTCGAAGTGGATGATCCCGCGCTCGGCGCGCAGCTAGAAATGACGGGTTATCGGTTCCTGGGTGCCGTATACGATCCTCCGAGCAAGCGCGCACAGCTGATGTTCGGAAACACGGGCCGAGGCGGACCACACCTCGTGCGCGGGATTTCGAATATCAAATCGGTTGAGATCCTGTTCGATGAGCATGATGACAGGGATTCGGCCTTGTCCATTACCAGCGACGACGGACAGACTCTACTCGTTCTCGAAGTCATCAAAGAGGGACAGTGACAATGCGAGCGCCTCTCGGCCACGTCGTCCCGAACCGTCGCCGAGCCCCACTCAAGAACGTGCCCGTACAGGGAACTCGAGGGGAAGACAATACGGTGAAGAGGACGGTAGTCCCCTATTCGCCGTTGTTCGCCGTCGGGGGAATTATTCTCGGCGGCATCGAGCAGTACATCTTCAATCTTCCGCTGTTCGCCCATGCACTCTGGACGATCGCACTTATCGGCGCCGGCTTTCCGGTAGTCTGGCGCACGCTTCGCGCGGCGCGTCACGGCAATTACGCCACGGACGTGGTCGCCTCACTCTCCATCGTAACCGCCGCGATCATCGGTCAGCCGCTGGCTGGTCTCGTGATCGTGCTCATGCAGACCGGCGGCGAAGCGCTCGAGAAATTTGCCGAGCGGCGTGCATCAGCGGCTGTTCGGGAATTGGAGAAAGCCGCCCCTCGCATCGCTCATCTCATCAGCGGGGCGCGGGGGTTGGTCGACGTGCCCGTAGGCGAGCTGAATGTGGGCGATGTCTTTCTCGTGCGGCCGGGCGAGATGGTGCCGTGCGACGGACTCGTTCTCAGCGGTATCTCGGAGATAGACGCATCGCAGCTCACCGGGGAGGCGATACCGGTTCCCGCGCGTGAGGGGACTCCTTTGATGAGCGGCTCGCTCAACGCGCATGGCGTGCTGAGCGTTCGCGCATCGGCTCGGGCCGCCGAGAGTCAGTACTCGAAGATCGTGGAGCTGGTTCGGGTGGCGCAGGCTTCGAAGTCACCGCTGCAGCGGCTCGCCGACCGCTACGCGGTCTGGTTCACCCCGGCCACGCTGGCGGTTTGTGTCTTGACATTCTTTCTGACGCGGAACTGGGACAGCGTGCTGGCGGTGCTGGTCGTGGCGACGCCGTGTCCCCTGATCCTCGCGACGCCCGTCGCGATCATCGGGGGGATAAATCGCGCGGCGAGACAAAAAATCATCGTGCGCCACGGAGCTGCACTGGAGATGCTGAGCGACGCTACCATCGCGGTATTCGACAAGACGGGCACGCTCACAGTCGGCAAGCCCTCAGTGAGGAGTGTCGTCGCACTGCCTGGATTCACTGAGCGGGAAGTCCTTCGCAATGCCGCCGCGGTCGAGCAGGGATCGAGTCATCTGCTTGCGCGAGTTGTAGTGGAGGAGGGGGAGAAGAGATATGGGCGCCTGCCGGAGGCCACGCAGCATCGCGAATCGCCGGGTGAGGGGCTGACAGGCATAGTTGGAGGTACCGAGGTCGTAGTCGGAAGCCGCGCCTTCGTTGCCCGACACGCCCCCGTTTCGCTCAATGTCTTCGACGCCGCCGTGGATGGCGACGCCGGGTTGCGCGCGTACGTCCTGCTCTCCGGGAAACCAGCGGGGATCATAGAGTACGCCGACTCGCTCCGCCCCGAGCTGAAGAGCTTTCTTGCCAGGCTGGGCGAGCTGGGACTGTCGCGCACCGTGCTCCTTTCCGGTGACCGGGCCGCAAACGCGAGAGCCATAGGGCTCGAATCCGGAATAAAGGAAGCCCACGGGGAATTGCTGCCCGCAGACAAAGCGGCGATGGTCACCCGCTTCCGGGCCAGCGGAGAGGTCGTGCTGATGGTCGGTGACGGCACCAACGATGCGCCCGCGCTGTCGGCGGCCGACGTTGGAGTCGCACTGGCAGGACATGGGGGTGGTGTCACGTCGGAGGCCGCTGACGTGGTGATCCTGGTCGATGATCTGTCGAAGGTAGGTGAAGCGGTAGCAATCAGCAGGAGAACGATGCGGCTGGCGCGACAGAGCATTGTGACGGGGCTCGTTTTGAGCGGCATCGCAATGATCTTCGCTGCCTATGGATTCATTCCGCCGACGGAGGGTGCGCTTCTTCAGGAGGCGATCGACGTCGCGGTAATCTTGAACGCTTTGCGCGCGAGCTGGTCGTGACACCCACGTAAGCCGGCGCAGAACAGGGAGGAACAATGTACAAGGTGATCATGGCGCCAACCGAAGGCTCGGACAGTGAGAGGACGGCGATATCGGTGGCGGTAAAGCTGGCGCAGCGTTTTGATGCGGATCTCCGTCTCGTTCGAGTGGAGGCGGCGCCCCTCGTCGTCGAGACAATCCCCCAGTCGCCGCTGCTGATAACCGAACAGACCCTGCTGGATGAGCGCCTCGCGCGCTTACGAAAGCTGGAGGCGCTCGGAACCGAGTGCCGCGCGCAGGGTGACATCAAGGTCATGACGGCGTACGAGGACGGGCCCGTTGCGCCCAGGCTCCGCGATTACGCTTTGAAGTTCAACGTAGACCTGATAGTGATGGCGAGTCACTCTCGCGGCGGCGTCAAGAGGATCACGCTCGGCAGCGTCACGGACTACCTGATCCGCAATACGAACATTCCTGTGCTGGTGGTGAGATCGTCCGGTTCGCTCATTGGCGCCACTCCGGAGCAGACATTCAGCCGAATCGTCGTTCCACTCGATGGCTCGGCACTGGCGGAGCAGATACTGCCCGAAATAGCCGCGCTCGCTTCGCGGCTCCGTTCGACTGTGAGCCTGCTCCAGATACTCACGCCGCTGACCTACTCGCAGAAGGAGATCATGCAGCCTGGTCTGCCATGGTGGGACAACGACATTGCTGCGGCCGACGCCTATCTCGCCCGCGCCGCGAGTTATCTGACCGAGAAAGGACTCACCGTGAGCAAGGACGTGGTCCTGAGTGAAGATGTCGCAATGGCCATTCTGGACTTCTCGATACGCACGCGAGCTGATCTAATCGCCCTCGCCACGAGCGGGATCGGTGGAATGAGCCGCTTCGTATTCGGAACTGTCGCCGATGAGGTCACGCGAAAATCGCCGACCTCGCTACTCGTCTTCCACCCGAAGCAATCCGCCGCGACTGAAAGTGCACGAGGAAGCTCCGCTGCAGAAACACTAACGGGAGTCTGACATGCCAGCCGCGAAAGGATCAGTGGGCGAAACCACCTGGAAAGAGACGGCACCGCCGAAGGATGGGCCGCAAATGGAGCGAATATGGGCGGCGCGGACTGGAGATGTCACCTTCCGCGAGCTGTCGCGCGATGAAATCGAAGCCATGCTGCTGCGCAACCGGGTCGGCCGCCTCGCGTTCTCACTCCACGATCGCGTCGACATGCAGCCTCTCCACTACATCTACGAGCGCGGCTGGTTGTACGGGCGCACCTCAGAGGGGGACAAGATCGCAGCTCTCAAGCACAACCAGTGGGTCGCGTTCGAGGTGGATGAGGTCACCGACCTCTTCGATTGGAGGAGCATCGTGATCCACGGAAGCTTCTGGATCATGCATCCGCTCGGCAGCCCAAGGGCCGAGGAGTTGTGGACCAAAGCGGCGGAGCTGGTGAGCAAGATCGTGCCCGGCGCCCTCACCGATACCGACCCGGTTGCGTTTCGGCAGACGATTTTCCGNATTGCCGTCAGTGATGTGCGCGGCAGGGAAGCGAAGATGAAACCGGTGCAACGAAATGACCCTTNACGACGGAGNGACAATGAACAGGAACTACTGCATCACCTCNGCAATNGTTTTCGCTTTCGTGACTCTCGTGCAGGCATGGCGTTTCGCGCTCGATCTTCCGATGCAGATCGGCGCGTGGTACGTGCCGCGCTCTGTCTCGGGCTTGGCGGCGTTTGGCGCTGCGTTTCTCGCAGTGTGGGCGTTCCGAAGCGCCGGACGCGGCAACTCTGGAGACTCCTCCGCCCGGGTGTGAACGAAATCGTTCCTTCTCATGCCGCGCCGGGACGAACCTAACCTTTGCGAATGTTCGAGCCGAGCGCGGGAGTGCGGCGGACGGGCTCGGATGATGGCGCTCAGGCTAACGGAAGACTGAACGAGGCCGTCGTGCCTTCGCCCGGCCTACTCTCGATCCAGATCCGGCCCCCATGCGCCTCGACGATGCCCTTTGCGATCGCGAGCCCNAGNCCNGCGCCCTGACGGTCCGTGCGGGAGGACTGCCAGTAGCGATCGAATACTCTTGGCAGGTGTTCGGCGGCGATTCCCTGGCCGCGGTCCAGCACCGAAATGATTACGTCGTCCGCGTCTCCCCGCGCGCCGACCACGATCTTCGATCCCGCGGGGGAAAACTTGATCGCGTTTCCCACGAGATTGGACAGCGCTTGCTGAATCCGCTCACGATCCGCCAGGACTTTCGGGAGCGATGCCTCGATCTGGAGATCGAGGCTTATGACTTTCTCCTCGACCAGAGGTCGAAGGGTTTGCAGTGAATCCGTGAGCAGNACGAACGGATCCACCGGCACCGGCGAGATCACCAGCTTNCCGCCATCCAGACGATTGACATCGAGCANGTCCCGGATGAGCGCATCCATCTGCTCGGCCGCCTGCGCAATCAGCTCGATGTTATCACGTGCCTCTGTTTCACTCATCTCCGGAGCGCGGAGCATCATACGGCTCAACATCTTCACCGCGGCCACCGGATTTCTCAGGTCGTGAGAAACGACTCCCACCATTTCGTCGCGGGCTCGCAAGCTCGCGCGCACGGTGTCGTGAAGGCGAGCGTTGTCGAGGGCGAGCGCCGCCAATCGGGCGAGATCCTCGGCGAATTCGACATCGTCTCGGTCGAAGCTGCCCGTCGTGCGAAAGAGCGTCAAAGCGCCGATTAGCTGCTCGCGCGCGACGAGGGGAAGAAACAGAGCGCTCTCAGGATTCATCGCCCTCATCGCCTTCAGATACACTGGGTTGGTGCTCGCTGCAACGAGGCGTGACGCTGCGGTGGACGTCAACAGCACAGGCGACGGGCTGTTGAGAATCTCAGTGAGCGGATGACCCTTCGGCGGAATGCGCGCGCCGGCCAGGCTGATCTCATCGAGCATTTCTTCGATGTCCGGATCAACATGGGCCGCCGCGCCGGCCAGGAACCCATTGCCGACCCGGCTTTCCAGAATGCAGCCATCGGCCATGGTCGGAACTGCCAGCCGCGCGACCTGATTCAACGTCTCCGATGACCCGAAGGAAGACGCCAGCTTCTCGCCCGCCTCAGCCAGGAACCGCTGCCTCTGTTCGAAGCGCCTCCGAACTGTCACGTCACGCAAGGCCACCGTGAAGACAATGTCATCACCCTGGCCGATTTGTGAGATTGCAGCTTCGGCCGGAAACTCCTCTCCGTTTTTTCTGACGCCGGCGATCTCACGCCGCTCGCCCATTCCCCTCGCCCTCACCTTGGAGCGGCCGAACTCCTCGACCTGACTTGCATGGTTGCCCCGATATCGCTTCGGAATCAACGTCTCGATCCGCTGACCGATGATCTCCTCCGGCGTCCAGCCGAAGATGGCCTCAGCGCCCTTGTTGAAAAACGTGATGTGCTGAGTGACGTCCATGCAGACCACCGCATCGGACGCGATTTCCACGATCTCGGCCAGGATGTTGTGCGTTACCCGATCGGGCATGATGTCGGATTATCCCCTACAAAAAGGAGCCGTTTCCCTCTGAATAATCCTCCAACTCACGACAGAGGCACTTCAGGCAGGATCGTAACTTGGGTTGGTGTCAGAACCGTCCCACATGAGGTGAGGGCTATGCACGAGAACGACCATCTAAAGATGCCCGCGGCTCCGCTCAGTAAGAAGGGTTCCCGCCGGGATTTCCTGCGAAATACCGCTGTCACGGCCCTGGCTGGAAGCGCGTTGGCCGCCTGCTCGATCGACGAGTCGGATCACGGGATGTTCGGCATGGTCACGGCCCTCATCGTAAAATGAGTTCCACATGACTCCAATCCAGCTCACACCCGGCCGCGGCCGGGAAGGAATCCGTGAAAACGGCGGACAGCGTCTTCCACCCTGGCTGCGCGCGCTTCTCGGAGTTTCGCTCGAGATCAAGCTGCTCGGCGCGAACCTGATCATTCTGGGCCTTGTCGTGCTCGTGCTATTCGCGCCAGCCCATCTCCTAGCCGGACCCCTGGCCGACTTTTACGTCGTCATCGCGGCGCTGATCATCGGCGCCACCGTGAATCTTGCGCTGGTCAAGCTCGCGCTTCGCCCGATCAACGCTCTCGAGCGCGTTGCGAAGCTGGTTTCCGAGGGTCGACTTGCCGAAAGAGTCCCGGCCTCCGTTGTTGCCGACCGTGAGCTGACCCATCTCTCGATGACCATCAATGAGATGCTCGACAGTCTCGCGGCCGGCCGCGATCGGATGCGAAAGCTCGGGGCGGAGGTCGTCTACGCCGAGGAGAGAGAACGCGCGCAGGTTGCCCGCGAGCTTCACGATTCGGTCGGCCAGACGCTCGCGGCCGCGAGCTTCCAGATCGCCGCGGTCGCGCACGAGATTGGAAATCACGCCGCCTCCGCCCGATTGGCGGGCGTCCGTGAGCTGTTGCGTACTGCTCTCGAAGAAATCCGCAACGTCTCTCGCTCGTTGCATCCGCGCGTCGCGACAGATCTCGGTTTGCCGACCGCGCTCGAGGCTCTGGGTGATGCGACACAGCAGCGCTCGCTCGTGGACGTCCAGGTCAACGTCGATATTGCCGGAGTCGTGATTCCGGCCGCGCTGTCGGCCACGCTCTACCGCGTGGCTCAGGAAGCGCTGCGCAACGTCGAGAGGCACGCCGACGCCGGGCGTGCCACGGTNTCGCTGCGTGCCAGGCCCGGCTACGTCGAGCTCGAGGTCAACGACGATGGTCGTGGATTCGACGGGCCTCTGGAGAGGAAGCGTGGGGAATCCGGCCTCGCGGCAATGCGGGAGCGGCTCTCACTTGCGGGCGGTGAATTGCATATTGATACTGCAGGAGATCACGGTACCCGCGTATTCGCGTGGGTAGGAATGGACACGGAGGCGGCTTGAGAGACGGTGTTATCCGAGTAGTTCTCGTTGACGACCACAATGTCGTGCGTGCCGGCCTGAAGGCAGTGCTCGGCAGCGCCAAGGACATCGAGGTTATCGGCGAGGGATCCAACGGCAAGGAAGCCATCTCCCTTGCGGAGAGGCTTGATCCGGATGTAATCGTGATGGACCTCTCGATGGGCGAGATGGACGGCGCCGAGGCCACGAAGGTGCTGGTGGGAAACAACGCGCGCGCAAAAGTGCTGATCCTCACGATGCACGCCGAGGATGCGTACCTCGTTCCGCTGCTCGAGGCGGGCGCCAGCGGATACCTGGTCAAGAGCGCCGCCGACCGCGAGCTCATCGACGCGGTCCGCGCCGTCGCTCACGGCGATGTCTACATGCAGCCGTCCGCGGCCCGCGCGCTGGCGCAACGAATCCAGCGGAGAGCGGAGCACGCCGACGAGCGCACCAAGTTCGAGAAGCTCACCGAGCGCGAGCAGAACGTCCTCAAGTTCGTTGCTCGCGGGTACAGCGCGCCGGAGATTGGCGAGAAGCTGTTCATCAGTCCCAAGACCGTCGACACCTACAAGCAGCGGATCAACGAGAAACTTGGGCTGGCGCACCGCAGCGATTACGTCGACTTCGCTCTCAAGATCGGGTTGCTAGCGGACTAGCGGCCGCCACCTTCACCACCCGTCATCGAAGGTCGCTTGCGCATTCTCGTTCTCAATTTCGGCTCGGCATCCGTGAAGTTTCACCTCATCGATACCGACGAGAAGGCGATTGTCGAGGCGAGCGATCGCCGCCTCGCGAGCGGGATGATCGAGCGCATTGGCGGCGAAGCGATCATCACGTTGACTTCCGCGGGCAAGCAGCCGCAAAGAAGCGTGCGGAGCATCCGCGACGGTACCGCTGCCGTCGAATACATCATTTCGTGGCTCACGAGCGATTCGTCCGGTGTGCCGATCGCCAGCGTCGGCGACATAGAAGCGGTGGGTCATCGCGTCGTGCACGGTGGTGAGCTGTTCGCTCAATCCACGCGCGTGGACGACGAGGTCGTGCGTGCGCTCGAGGAGCTGATCGAGCTGGCTCCGTTGCACAACCCACACAACTTGCGCGGGATCGCCGCGGCGCGCGCGGTGCTCGGACCGGGCGTCCCGCAAGTCGCCGTCTTCGATACGGCTTTCCACCACAGTTTGCCCGAAACGGCGTATCTCTACGCGATCCCGTATCAACTCTACCGGCGCTATCGCGTGCGCCGCTACGGTTTTCACGGGACGTCGCACCGCTACGTCGCGTATCGATACCGCCAGCTCACGAACCGAACGCGTGATGCGACCAAGATCATCACGCTTCACCTTGGCAACGGCGCTTCGGCCTGCGCGATCGTCGGCGGACAATCGGTCGACACATCGATGGGCTTCACTCCGCTCGAGGGACTCGTGATGGGCACGCGTTCCGGCGATCTCGATCCGGCAATCCTCGACTTTGTGTCGGCGAAGGAAGGACTGAGTCTGCGTGATCTCGACTCATTGCTCAACAAGCAATCCGGGTTGCTTGGCGTATCGGGGCTGACGGCCGACATGCGCGAGCTGTTGGCCGAGGAAGCGGAGAATGGGGATCGCCGGGCGCGACTGGCGATCGACCTTTTCTGCTATCGCGTCAAGAAGTACCTGGGCGCGTATCTGGCGGCGATGAATGGCGCCGATGCTGTGATCTTCGCCGGCGGCATCGGAGAAAACGCGCCGGAAGTGCGTCGTCGCATTTGCAAGGGACTCGAGTGGCTGGGTATCAAGATCGACGACTCGCGTAACAGTGCTCTTGTCGGTTCTGAAGGGCGCATGGATGCGAAGGGATCGCGGGTAGAGCTGTGGGTCATCCCCACCGACGAGGAGCTGCTCATTGCGCGTGACACGTGGCGCGTCGTAACCGGTGCCGACGTACAGGGCTAGCCGGTCCACCCAGAAAGCTCATCGCCGCGCGACGCACTGCGTCCACAAGCCCAAGCAGATAGTCGGGACTCGCATCGACAGAGAACGGATTCATCACGGTCGCGCGCAGGACCGTCAGGCCCTCGGCAATGCTTTCCTGGTACGATTCTCCGTCCTTGCCCAGTGATAAAAGGAGCGGTCCGATAGCCCCGTCATATGCTGGTGAAGTCAGCCTCGTTCGCGTGATCATGTAAGGCGCGGACATTTCCGCGTCCGGACTCAGCTCCCTGTAGATCATCTCATTCAGCGCGTTGAGCTCGCTCAGAGTACCGAGAGAGGGGTGGTGCAGCAGGAAGCAGACGATATTGAGGTCCGGCTCAGGAAGGCGGACGACGCGATATGGGCTGAAATCGGCGGAGCCAAAGAGGGCATACAGATCCCGCGCCGCTCTCAGCGTGGATGCGATGATTCTTCCGTGACCAGCACTGTTCAGGGGAATCGTCTTGTGACTGAGCCAGGTCGCAGCGGCCGATGCGCCGGGCTTGGATCCTTCGAATATGAAACGGCCAATGACGGGTGCGTCGCCGTTTTCGCGGGAGGTCGTGAGCGCGAGATACGGCGGATCGGTTGCGACCAGCTCGCGACCACGCCTGTCCTTGAGAAGAAACGCGCCGGCGGGATAGGGTACGTAGCCAAGCTTGTGGGGATCGATGCTTACAGAATCCGCGCGCTCGAGAGCGCTGACGGATCGCGTCCATTGGTCCGTGGGCCAGTGCGCTCCGCCACATATCTCGCGAACGCCGGCGGCGGTGAGCCGCGAACCGTCGGGCGCGCGCGTAAGAGATGCCGCATAGCCGCCATAGCATGCATCCGAATGGATGTGGAACGTCACGCCGAGTTCCCGCTCAGCGCGCGCCCTCACGTCCACGATGCGCTGCAAATCATCAACGGCACCCTGCTCGGTCGTGCCGCAGGTGCTCACGCAGGCCATGATTGGAATCCGCCGGGAAGTGAGTGACTCGATCTCGCGCCACAGTGCGTCTGGATCCATTCTGCACTCGGGCTCTACCGGCACGAATACCAGCTGATTCGAACCCACGCCCAGCGCGGCAACGATCTTCGCCCAGGAGTAATGGGCTGTACCTGAGGCGAGTACGACGCCTGGCGGCAGTGGATCGCCGAACTCGGCCGCGAGCTGCCTGTTGTAATCCTGATAGCCAAGGGTTGCGAGCGAGCGGGATTTGAGCGCGCTCTCCAGCGCGGGCCTTGGCGCCGCGAGCCAGAGTTTTTCCCACAGATCGAGCGAACAGGCGGGCCGGATGTTGAGCAGCTGCCACAGATTGAGCTGGCTGAGCATCGCCACCGACCCGTCAGGCAAGGAAACCGAGACATCGACGCCCAACGACCTCGCCGCCAACGAAGCCGCGACCGGGTGGTAGAAAACGTTGCGCGCTATCCAGAGCGCCTCGAAGTTCGCGATCGTTCCGCCGGAAGTGAGGTGCCCCCAGCAGCGCATTGGGTCGTAGCCGATCATCTCGGCCAGCAGGTGGGCGACCTCTTCCTCCAGCCGGGTCGTGACGGGCGCGACTTCACCCGAGACATTGTTCGGGTTGTAAAGCATCGCCGCGAAATAAGCAGCCTGCCCTGCGATCGTCTGCTCCGATAGCATGTGCCCGTTGTAGCGTCCACTGAAGAACGGAACGCTGCCCTGAAGTTGCTCGAGCAGCGATGCGAAATGTCGTCTCAGCTCCGCGCGTTCCGCGGGAGCCGGCGACTCGCGGGACGCAATGGGCGACGGATCTTCCGGGTGATAGCTTCGCCGCCAGCGCAGATGCGTCTCGAGCGCGGAATCGAGCAGCTCCTTNAGGATCTGCTCGTTTTCACCCTTGGGACCAAGGAANANTGAATGGAGTGGATTCGACATGACCGTCAGAGTTGGTGGACTGCTGGACGCAGTTGACGGTGAAAGGTGCCGCGATTCGGTCACCAGAACGATAGGAGATACGCCGAAACAAAGTAGGGCATTCCCCTAACTTCAGTCCTTCAGCTCTCTCAGTGCCTTAACCAGTACCCAGGCCCTCGCAGCGCGCGGCCGGGTAGCGCCCGGGTGACCTGGCCATTGTCGACCACCGGAACGCCGTTTACGAGCACGTAGCTCACTCCTGTCGCGAGCTGCGATGGCATTTCGTAAGTCGACCGGTCGATGATCGTGTTGGGATCGAATACAGTGATGTCGGCGTACATTCCCGGCTTGAGCAGCCCGCGATCGTTGATCCCGACCCGCTGCGCCGCGAGCGACGTCATCTTCCTCACCGCAAATTCGAGCGTGATCACCGAATCCTGACGCACGTAACGGCCGAGTATGCGCGGGAAC
>JGI20187J14854_1000072_pt1 | contig 13007 bp, 9 predicted proteins | sample NGESurdeep072012_3_FD_14854 | JGI IMG/M metagenome (IMG submission 14854)
GGTCAGGTCGAGCCGGTACGGCGGGCGGACGGGGACGACGGCCTCGCGGACGGAACGAGCCCGGCGTGTACCTCGCGACGTACTCACGCTACTGGCGCATCAACCTGCTCACCATGCTGGAGTACCGGGCGAACTTCATCATGTGGGCGGGCTTCACCGTCATCTACCATGCCACCGCTATCGTCGCGCTCTGGGTGACGCTGCGAAACTTCCCGTCGATCAACGGCTGGGATTTCAAGCAGACCGCATTCATGTACGGGCTGTGGATGCTCGGCCACGGCTTGCACAACAGCTTTCTGTTCACCGTGGGCAGCGTGCCCGAATTCGTGCGCGAAGGCCGGTTCGACCGCTTCCTCGTGCGGCCGCTCGACCCGCTCTTCCAAACGCTGACGGTGCCGCAGCAGATCATGCCGGACGAGCTGATCCTCGCGATCCTCTACTTCTGCGTGGTCACCAAGTTCGCGGGCGTGCACGTCGACTGGATCCTCGTGTGCTACGTGCCCTTCGTCGCGATCGGCGGCGCGCTGATCGACTTCGGGATCAACCTCGCGATCGCGACCGCGTCGTTCTGGTTCACGCGCATCGACTCGCTGCGCTGGGTGTTCATGTCGCTCGAACAGGAGTTCTCGCGCTACCCGATCTCGATCTATCAGCGCGGCGTGCGGCTGGTGCTCACGTTCGTGCTCCCGTTCGCGTTCATGAACTACTTCCCGGCCACGTACCTGCTGCACAAGAGCGAAGACGGCTTGCATCTCAACCCGTCGATCGGCCTGCTCACGCCGCTCGTCGGCGCCGCCATCGCCGCGCTCGCATACGTGTTCTGGCGCGTCGGCATCAACCGGTATCAGGGGACGGGGAGCTAGACGATGGCGTGGCTGACGGCGACGTACTTGATCGAATCGGACGCTGCGCATATCGAAGCGCGTGCGCAGGCGCTCGCGATCGAGCAGAGCGTCGAGTGCCCGCTCGAAGCGGTGCGCGACCAGCGCATCCGCGACGAGGTCGTCGCGCGCGTCGCGGAGATCGTGCCCGCCGGCGACGGCCGCTTCCGCGTCGACGTGCGGATCGCGGTGGAGACGACGTGCCACGAGCCCGCGCAGTTCGTGAACATGGTGTTCGGCAATTGCTCGCTGTGGGAGGATGTGCAGCTCGTCGACTTCGATCTTCCGCCCGAACTGCTCGCGCGGTTCGGCGGACCGCGGCACGGAATCGCGGGGGTTCGTGCGCTGGTCGACGCGCCGTATCGCGCGCTGACGAGCGTCGCGATGAAGCCGCAGGGGTTGCCCACGGCCGAGCTCGCGCGGATGTGCCGGACGTTCGCTTCGGCGGGGATCGACATCGTGAAGGACGACCACGGCATCGCCGACCAGCCGTGCTCGCCGTTCGCCGAGCGCGTGCCGGCGTGTCAGGCCGCGATCGCACAAGCCGTCGCGGCGACCGGCAAACCGTCGTTCTACGCGCCGCATCTGATCGGCACGCCGCGCGTCCTGCGCGAGCGCGCACGAATCGCGCGCGACGCCGGCGTGCGCCTCGTGCTGGTCGCGCCGATGGTCGTCGGGTTGCCGGCGTTCGCCGACCTCGTCGACGAGTTCCCCGAGCTGGTCTACCTCGCGCACCCGTCGTTCGGCGGCGCCGCGCGCATCGCACCGGCGCTGCTGTTCGGGCGGATCTTCCGGCTGCTCGGGGCGGACGCACCCATCTTCGTCAACTACGGCGGCCGTTTCGGTTACTCACGAGACGAATGCGGCGCGCTCGCTGCGATGGCGCGCGCAGCGTGGGGCAACGTGCGTCCGGCGCTGCCGGTTCCCGCGGGCGGGATGCGACTGGACCGCGTCGACGAGTTGCTCGCGTTCTACGGCTCCGATACAATGCTGCTGATCGGCGGGAACCTCTTGCTCGCCGAAGGCGACGCGCTGTTCGCACGCGCCCGCGAGTTCGTCAGCTCGGTGGAGCGTTCGTCGCCGGTTGCGGGCTCCGTCATCTCACGACGGTGAGATCTCGCGCAATCAGCGTCGGTTGCCCGGCCAAACGGCCTCGCCAGTAGGGGACTCGGACGCGCGTTAGGCCGAGCCGAACATTGGCCGGCCACCGTTCACACATGTCCGGATCGCGCCGAAATGACGGTGCCATGGGCGGTAATGCGCAGACGATCCGGTGACCGTCGATTGTTATCGGCGGACGCGCCGTGAACAATGTTACGACCTTACCGCTGCGCAAGCGGATCTCGACGGCGCCTGACGCGTTCCCTTGTCCGTAATGAACCAGCGTCCCGACGAGGACCCCAGCCGGCTTTCCCGATACGTGCGGCCGATATTCGTTCAACGCGCCCATCGACGGCAACGCGGACATCAGTACGAACGCGAGTATGAGAGAAAGTCTCGTCACTGGTTTCTTCACCTTCTGGACCGCATCGGCGGCGCCTACTTCGCGAACGCGCTCCATGCCGTCAGCGCCGCTTCGGATTTCGTGCGCAGCGAGGCCCATGCGGCGCGTTCATCCGCGGTCGGCGCCGAGTCGGCGCTTTCGATCGATCCGAACAAATCGGCCAGCGCGCTCGCGTACCAGCTCAGCGTCGTGAACGTCGTCGCCGGCGCGCCCGGCCCGCCCGGCGCCTGGGCGCCCGGCTTGCCCGCGATCGCATCGATCTTCGCGATGTCCGCACCTGCTTTCTTGCGCGCGTCGGCCGCCTGCCGCAGCGCGGCTTGCACGCGCGCAAGAAGCGCGTCGGTGTCACGTGCCAGCGCGTATTGCGCGACGAGGTCGGCGTCGGTGGCGCGGACACGCGGATCGCGCCGCACCACGAGCGGCTGAATGATCGTGGTGCCCGCGACGCTCAAATGGACTGTGTAGCGGCCGGGCGGCGCGTACGGTCCGTTGCCGCCGCGGCGCCGGCGTCCCGTCGCGGTCGACGCAGCGTGGAAGTCCCAGGCGAAGCGATGCATCCCGGGCTCGGCGGAAAGGCGCGCAGCCGGCACGAGCCAGTAGGCGGGGAAGTCGACGCTGTTGGGATCCGGCGGCGTGACGGCGTCGGTACTCGCCCATGCGCGCACGATGTGGTTCGAAACGTCCGCGATCACAAGCCCGACCGGGCCGTGTTCGCCGGCGGGCACGACGTAGTCGATTGCCGCGCCGTACGGCGGATTCTCGCCCATCGGCACTTCGGGCGGCGAGGACTCCGCTTCGTCGCTATACGGCCGCGTTCGCACGGCGGCGCGCGGCGCGAAAAGCCGCGCGGCCTGCGATGCGTCCGCGGCGAGTTGCCGCAGCGGCGTGACGTCGTCGAGGATCCAGAACGCTCGGCCGTGCGTCGCGATCGCGAGATCGTCGTCGCGCACGCTGATGTCATGCACGGACGCGACGGGCATGTTGAGCCGCAGCGATTGCCACGCTGCGCCGTCATCGAACGATACGTAGACGCCGGTTTCCGTGCCCGCATACAAAAGACCGCGGCGCCGCGGATCCTCGCGCACGACCCAGACGTGGCTGCCCTCGCCGATGCCGTTCGTTGCCGCGCGCCACGTCCGCCCGCCGTCGTGCGTGGCGTAGACATACGGCCGGTCGTCGTCGAGCCGGTGCCGGTCGACCGCGATATACGCGGTGCGATCGTCAAAATGCGACGCCTCGATCGTGTCGACATGGCTCCACGGCGTGACGGCGCGCGGTGTGACGTTACGCCACGTCCGGCCTCCGTCGCGCGTGAGGTGGACGAGGCCGTCGTCGGTGCCCGCCCACACGACGTTCGCCCGCACGGGCGACGGCGCCAGCGAGTACACGACGCCGCGCGGTTCCGGGCCGTCGGCGTCTTTCGCAGTGGTGAGGTCGAGCGTCGACGGGACGCCGGCGTGCGGGCGCGTCAAATCGCGCGAGATCGTCTGCCAGTGCGCGCCGCCGTCGCCCGTGCGGAACACGACTTGGTTGGCCGTGTAGAGCACGTGGTCGGGCCCGAACGCGAGCGGCTGCGTCCACTCCGCGCGCCAAACGCCGCCGCGCGCGGTCGTCGGCGAGACCGTGCGCGTCTGCGCGGTGCGCAAATCCTCGCGCACGACGGTGTTGCCGTACACGATGTTCGTGTCGTGCGGGTCGGGCGCGATCGAGCCGCTCTCGCCGCCCGCCGTGATCGGGCGCCAGTCGCGCTCTTGGATCCCGACGTGCTCGCTGCGCGAGACGATCATCCCCGCGCCGTTGTCCTGCTGCGCACCGTAGAGCCTGTACGGAAACGCGTTGTCGGTCGCGACATGGTAGAACTGCCCCGTCGGCTGGTTGAACCACGAGCTCCACGTCTTCGCACCATCGATGCTGACGGTCGCGCCCTGATCGCTCGCGAGGATCATGCGCGACGGCTCGGTGGGATCGATCCACAATCCCTGAAAGTCGTCGCCGTCCGGCGAGCCTTTGATCGCGGTGAACGACGAGCCACCGTCGGTCGAGCGGTAGAACGCCGTGTCGGAGACGTAGACGACGTCGGCGTTCTTCGGATCGACGGTCACGTGGCAGAAATACCAACCGCGCTGCCAAAGGCGCATGTCCTTGTCGACGACCTTCCAATTCGCGCCGCCGTCATCGCTGCGGTACAGGCCGCCGGCTTTCGCGTCGACGATCGCGTACACGCGCTTGGGATCGCTCGGCGCGACGGCGAGGCCGATCTTGCCGACGCCGTCCGACGGAAAGCCGTTGCCTTGCAGCTGAGTCCACGTCACGCCGCCGTCGGTCGACTTGTACAACCCGCTGCCCGGGCCTTTGGACGGTGGATACACGCTCCACGGCGGGCGCCGCGTCTGCCACAGCGAGGCGTACACCGTGCGCATCGACGGATCGCTCGCGAGATCGATTGCGCCGGTGTCGCGGTCGTGGAACAGCGTGTGCGTCCACGTTGCGCCGCCGTCGACCGAACGGTACACGCCGCGCATGTCGCTGGGGCCGTATGCATGACCGAGCGCCGCGACGAGCAGCGTCTTCGGATCCTTCGGGTCGACGATGATGCGCCCGATCTGCCGCGAGTCTTCGAGCCCGATCCGCGTCCAGGTCGCGCCCGCGTCCGTGGACTTGTACATCCCGTTGCCGTGCTGGATGTTGGACCGCATGTCGGCCTCGCCGCTGCCGACGTACACCGTGTTCGGATCGCTGGGCGCGACAGCGATCGCCCCGATCGACGCGACGGGCTGCGAGTCCATGATCGGCGTCCACGTGCGGCCCGCGTTGCCGCTTTTCCATACGCCGCCGCCGACCGCGCCCATGTAGAACGTGCGCGAATCGCCGGGCACGCCGGTCGCCGCGACCGCGCGCCCGCCACGAAACGGCCCGATGTTACGCCAGTGCAGTCCCGCGTAGAGCGACGGATCAACGGACCGCGCGGTCTGCGCCCCCACGGCCACGGAGGGCGCGAACGCGGACGCGGCGAGGGACGCGGCAACGGCGGCAACGGCAAGATGACGGCACATGATCGGTTCTACGCGTTCGCCGCGCCGGGGCCTTGCCTCGACGGTCGGAGTCTGTTATTGACGTACCCAAGTATTTCAGTAGACTTGAGCCTGGATGTGTAAGCCGAATTCGTCGAATCCGCAGAATAAGGGCAGGGTAGAGCTCGCGAAAATTCGTTTGCAAAGCCGTGCTGAAGTCAATGACTTGGCGATGCAACAACGAGAAGAGCTGGACCTGAACAAGCGCCGATATTCTACGTTGCTCGTATCGAGAAACGAACACGTCGGCGACGCATGAAATGATTTGGTGCCAACGGATTTTTTAATCCCCGTGCGGCTGCGCGACGCTTGTTCATACGCATGAAGCATGGTAGAATCGTCGTACGCAACGCATGTGTAAATAACAGAGCGACCCGGCCGGCGTAGTAGCGCCGACCGGGTCCGTCACCCGATGGAGATTAGCCACCGAATGACAATCGCGCAGTTCGACACGCCCGCGTCAACCACCCCGCGGCGCGTCGCCGCATCCTCTTATCCGCGCTCGGTCGACCCCGAAGCCCGGCGCATCGTGCGCGTCGTGTGGCTCACGGCGCGCCTCGTGCGCCGCGAGCACGTCAGTGTTCAAGAGTACCGGAGCCGCTTCGGTGTCTCGCTGAGCTCGTTTCGTCGTGACATCGCAGTCCTGCGCGACGCCGGATTGTACATCGACGCCGACCGAGACGACGGCTATCGTTTGATCTGCTTCAACGCGGACTCCGATGCGTCGTAGCGGCGCCGCATTAGTCGCTGGCCGGGCGCCACCGACCATCGCCGTTAAGCGTCGTGTGCGGTCATCCACGACTCAGCAGACCAAGGCGCCCCGTCGACGTGTCGGCCGGTCCTTTTCGGTGACTTACTGGGGCCGGCGCTCCCAGTTGGAGAATCTAGGGGCGATGCCTTGGTTCTTCCGGCGCAGCGTCTCGAGGGGTCCGTTCCGCCTGAATTTCTCGAAGCGCGGCGTCGGGATGTCGATCGGGATCCGCGGCCTGCGTCTCGGCACGGGTCCGCGCGGAACCTACGTGCGTGGCGGACGCGGTGGTTTCTACTATCAGCAATACCTGCGCTCGGGCCGCGTCCCCAGCCGAAGCATCGTCCCGGCCGCGTCTTCGCCAACGGTCGCGGGCACGGCAACGGAGTTCGTAGCGGGGCCGAGCGCTACCGGCGACGACGCGATTGTGGACATCAATCGGACGCGCAGCGCCTTCCGATGGAGCACACCGCTGTTGGTGCTCGCCGTCGTCGGGATGATCTTCTTGGCGACGCGGCACGCTGCCGCCGGTTGGTACCTTCTTCTTCTCGCGCTCTTGGCGTGCGGCGCGGCCCTCCACCGGCGTGAAACGCTCGAGCGCGCCATTGTCCTCCACTACGAACTCGACGGCGAATTGGCGACCAGCTACACGTCGCTCTGCGCGGCGTTTCGCGAAGCCGCGCGCTCCGCTCGTATTTGGCGAGTCCTCGCGGAATACGCGCACGGCGATCGTAAACACAATGCGGGCGCCACGACAGCGGTTGATCGGACCCTCACCGCGGTATCCTTCGGCGGCGCCGGCCTGCTCACCATCAACCTCGCCGCGCCGGCAGTGGAAGCGCAGACGACGCGAGTCTTCTTTCTCCCGGACAAAATGCTAGCGGTCACGGGCGCGCGCGTCGGCGCATTGAGGTACGCGGAGCTGCACGTCGAGGACGGGCAGACGCGCTTCAGCGAGGGTGAGGCGGTCCCGTCCGATGCGACGCGCGTGGCGACGACATGGCTGTACGTGAACAAGAGCGGCGCGCCGGACAGGCGATTCAAGGACAACCGCCAGCTGCCAATTCTGCTGTACTCACATCTGCGGCTCGTGCATCCGTTGCTCACAATGACACTCGAGTTCTCTCGGGCCGACGCGGCGCGCGTGCTTGCTGATGTTCTTCGATCCTTCATTGCCTCAGCGCAAACGGGCCAGGTCCCCGCGAACGCTTCCGTGGCGACTGCGTCCGGCACGCCCGCAGCGACCCCCGCCCCGTTCGAAGCGCACTTAGGTTCCACTGTCAAGGCAGTGAATCGGCTCATCGAACGCATGCAAGCAGTGCTTCCGTCGCTGCAGGTCGCTCTCGACGCGGCGCAATCCGAGCCGATCGGTCGAGGAAGAGCCGCGTCAGTGCCTGACTCGCTAGCGTGGATTCGCGCCAGGATCGCCGACGTAGAGGCGCTGAATCCAGCGGTACTGAGCCTGTGCACGACCGAGCTACACGCGGCGCTTTCTGTCGGACCAGGGCAGACGGTACCCGAAGCCGAGCAGGATGCTTGGATCGCATCGTGCCGCGCGGTGTTCGCACAATTGACGGCATGGGAGTCGCAGGTTCGCTCCGCGACTATCGCGCCGTTATTCCACGATGCGCAACGGCTCATGAGCGGACTGGCCTCGGAGTACGTCGACTCACTTGAACATCTGCCGCAGAAATTGCGGGCATCGTCATCTACCGACCACACGGTAGGCGTTCTCACGAGCTTGCGGCTCGAACGCATCGCACCTTTGAACGCCGAGCTCGAGCGCATTACGATGCAGCTACTCAAGCGTTCCTGAACTCTGGTTTGCCTGGACTTGCCGGCAAGAAGCAGGGCAACCAGCGCAGTTCCTGGCAGCATCACCCTTTGTGCAACTCGGCATTCACGCGTATCGCAGAAAGGGTGCCATTCGTGTCCTCAAGCAGTCTGGTGCGGCCATTGCCCGGAAAGTTGGGCGAAGCTCTTACCTCCACGCTCGCGTCGGACGAACACGTAATTGCGAGCATTCATACAGCTCAGGGCGAGGCGATTGCGGTAACCGATGTACGCGTCATCGTGCTAAAGGCTGGGTTGTACGCGAATGCGGGGATGTTCGGGAAGAAGGCGGTCTCCTACAACTTCCGAGACATCTCTAGCGTGGAGCACCGTGAAGGACTGACCGGCGGACACGTCAAGATCCTAGTAGCCGGCGTGTCGGAATCGAACTCGTCAAATTTCGCTGCTGGCAACAATAGCTATTGGGGAAAGAATCGTGAGAGCGAAAATATTGTCACATACGGAGAACGAAAGCTTCGGTCAACATTGCGCGACGTCGTTTCGTTGATTCAGCGAAAGATCGCCGCCGCGCGGAATGCGAGCAGCTCTCCGGCTGCACCGGCGCCGAACATTGCGGATCAGCTCGTCAAGTTACAGGAGCTCCGCGCCAGCGGAGTCCTCACGGACGAAGAATTTGTATCCGCGAAGCACCGCATCATCGTGGATTGAGGCGAACTGGTACCAGCGGTACCGGGTTAACGCGCGAAGCGGCCCCACGGATGCTAAATCGCCCATCAATTTGTCGCTCGGCTGCCCTCCGCGTGCCGGCGAAATGCCATGGAATTGTCGGTGCTGCCGGCAAAATTTGTACGCTCCCAGCGCGAGTCCCGGAACGACCGACCGCAAGGGGACGATGTCCAACGGTGGAAAGCCCAGCGCTCTCGCACCCCTATGCGCGGAGGCTAGTCCGATGTTCGGTGTACTCGGGTCTCTCTCAGCTGCACAGCGCACGATCCTTGTGACGCCACTCGTGGTCCTGTTCACTTCGACCATGCCTGCCGACGCTCAAAGCCGGGGCGCATATAATCTCCTTGAACACTGGAACATTCCGTGTTCCGGTCACGGTGGATTTGGCGACAAGGTGATTGTAAGATCCCATCGACAGGCAGATCTCGAGGCCGCATTCCGAATTTGGTACACTATGCATGTCCGCGACAAAGGCCAGTGCTTGAGCTTCATGGCATTCTCGTCCATGGCATCGTACGATGCGACCAACCATCCGTCGCGCTATACGGATGCTCAGCTTGACGCGATACCGACGGGGTTAAACTACTACAATAACCCGAACACCGGCTATGAGGGCTGGGGCGTCGGTGGCGGGCCCGAGCATCACGGCGGGCCACGTTAGAGGGACTGCCGCGAGTAAGACTACTTCGGGGGTCGCAGGGAAGATAACCGCCGGTATTCCGGCCAGTGCGCTTACCATGAAACGTAAGAGGCGCTCGGCTCTGGGGCACGCGGTGAGGCATCTTACGTTCCGGCCGGGGCCGGTATAATCTCGCGTTCGAGTATGATCAGAATGTACGGGCGTTCGCGCGGATGTGGGCACATAGACCGAACGCGCCAGCCGTTTGTCGCGAGTTGTCTAAAGTGCTCGTATGGTGTACCGCCCGTCTCGACCGACTCGGCAAGTGCGCCGCCGGGCGGCGTCACACCCAGCGAAACGAACTGATACTCATAACCCGGCATTGGCGGTTCTCCCCCGATGATAGTAGCGAGTAGACTCATAAAAGCGCGCGGAACGTCTTCGGCAGGCATGTCCATGTCGTAGGCGCTCAGCGTCGTCCCGTATTCAGCGATCCAGCGCTCGGGCAGTTCGACAACCGGCGGCCACGTTCTCCCGTCAGTCGCCGAGCGCGCATCGAAAACCGCTTGGCACGCGGCGCCGATCGCGAACAAATCGGGTCCTTCATCGGCAAGGTATAAGACATCCACGACGTGGCGGGCATAATCGAGTTGATAGTCGGGCCGGTCAGGCGTCGTTGCCGCGTGGATCTTCTGTGCGATTTGATACTCGGTCTTCATCGTGCGAGCAACACCAGCTATTTCGGGAAATTCGACGACCATCAGCGGCAAATGATCCGCGACGTCGCCTGGCTGCGAAGGTGCAAGATCAACGTTAATCGTGGCCCATCGTCGTCCGAGATATTTCATCGCGACAGAAACGCGAACCGCGTCTTCCCGAATTGGGCGAACGCCCGGCAGGAGGTCGAAGCTGAAGTCACCGCAGCCGACGGCAATCGCCGCCGCGAAGGCAGCCGTCACTTCGTGGATTCTGCATGGCAATTCGATGTCGATATCGGTCGTCGCTCGAACGCCGAACCCATGACGCATCTCGATCGCGGCGGCGCCCTTGAGGTGGTAGTCGTCGAGGGCGCCTTCTTCGATCGCATGATGGAGCGTAAGAAGCAGCATCTTCCGATTAAAGGCATCTCGATAGCGCCGAACGGTCGTGCCCATCTCGCGCGCAGCCGCATCGATCTGAGCTGCGAGTCGATTCGCGCGACGTGCCGAACCCGGTGACGGCGGCACTAAACGAGCGCCGCGCGCAGCTTCGCCATCGTTTCGGCATCGAGCGCGTCGGGAATCTCACGATCAACCACCGCGTCGATGACGCGGTCGATGAGGCGACGATCGACCCGCGCCGCGATGCAGTCGAACAGGGTTCGCTCGAGCGTCGTCACGGGCAAGCCGTCGAGCGCATTCGTGACGTCTCGTTCCGGGATGTGTCCGACGTGGATGTCGAGCCACGAAGGCGGCGTTCGACGCACGCGAAGACTTGGTGGCATCGTGATGTGCACCTTGGGCGGCGTATACTCCAGCAAAGAATAATTCAGATGAAGGGCCGTAAGGTGAGAGAGGACACCGTATTCGGCGCCTGGCCCTCGCCGGAGCGTAGGCCAAAGGACGGCCTCCCAAAGTTGAGCACGCTCATCGTTGACCGGATAGTTTTTGAGACGGTAAATCCCGCGCGAGAGCCGCCGCACGTCCCCGCGGCGCTGAGCCTGGAGCAGCGCATGCGGCGACACCCCGGCCTCCCGCGCCTCGCCAGCGGTGAAGACGCCATCGTGCTCGAGCGCGATCTCATAGAGCGCCGTGCTTACCCGAGGCATGGCGATAATGTAACAAAACATTACGATATTGACAAGCCGACCCAAGCGACCGGCAGCCCGTGCTGCCTGTCTCAGTCTCCCGCGACCTCCGCATCCATCGAGCCTTCGCCCGCTAGCGGCTCGAACAACGACCCGGCATCCGCGGTCCCCTGTTCGACCCCAACCGGTTTGAGGTGGCGGATGAACCAGTGGGCGATTGCGCGCAGGCGCAGGATGCGGCTGCGGGGTTTGCCGCTGCGTGACATCTCGTGGCCGGTGTCCGTGAAGCGCACGAACTCCGCGTCCGTTCGGCCGATGCGGCGCAGCAGCGTGAACAGCTGCTCGCCCTGATCGATCGGGCAGCGATAGTCGCGCTCGCTGTGCTCCACGAGCAGCGGCGCGGCGATCGATTGCGCGCCGCGCATCGGCGAGTTTTCGAACAGCTTGCGGCCCGCGTCGTCGGCGTATTTCATCTGCAGCTCGTTCTCAAGGAACCAGCCGAGGTCCGATGCGCCGATCTCGCTGATGAAGTCGTTCACCGCGCGCATCGAGACGCCGGCCGCGAAGCGGTCGCTGTGTCCCAGCAGCCAGGTCGCCATGAACCCGCCGTACGATCCGCCCGCGACGCCGATGCGCGTGGTGTCGAACCGGCCCTGATCGAGCGCGCCATCCAGGATTCGCAGCACGTCGGCGACGTCGATGCCGCCCCAATCGCCCAGGATGCCGTTCGCGTACTCGTGCCCGTACGACTGCGAACCGCGCGGGTTGCCGTACGCGACGGCGATGCCTTGCGCCGCAAGCACCTGAAATTCCAGAAAGAACGTGTTACCGTACGCCGCGTGCGGGCCGCCGTGCACTTCGAGCACCAGCGGCGGCTTCGCTTCGGTGCTCGCCGCAGGCTCGAGGAGCCACGCGTCGAGGACCGTGCCGTCGTCCGCGCGCGGGCGGTAGCGCTTGGGCGCGATGACTTTTTTTTCGGCGAGCCACGGGTTCGCGTCGGTCAGCGTGCGCTCTCCACCGTACGACTCCAGCAGCGCGATCTCGTTCGGGATCGTGGGCGTGCCGTATGCGATCGCGGTGGCGCCGCCGGCCGACACGGTGAAGTTGAAGATCTGGCGCTCGCCGCCCGCGACGATGCGCGATCCGCTGCCGTCGCGTGCGAACGCGCGCAGCGACGTGCTGCCCTCGTCGCACACCTGAACGATGATCTCGCGGTCGTTCGCGCTCCATGCCGGCGGCGACCAGGCGTTGGTGCGCAGGTCGCCGCCCACCGGATCGCCGATCGTGCGCCCGATCCCCGCCGTGAGCGAGCGCGGTTCGCCGCCGCCGGCGGACATCACCAGCAGCTCGGTGTCGAAGCGCCCGCCGCCGTCGTCGCCGTGGTGGTGTCCGGCGAACGCGATCTCCTTGCCGTCGCGTGAAAATACCGGGACCGTCATCGGCCCGGGGCTTCGCGTGAGCTTCGAAAGCGCGCCGCTCGACACGTCCACCACATGGATGTCGCTGAGCGCCGTGACGGACTCGGAATTGGGAACGTCGATCCTGGCGGAGAAGGCGACACGCGTTCCGTCGGGTGACCAGGCCGGCTGCGCGACGTCGAAATCGCCGCGCGTCACTTGGCGCGCCTCGCCGCCGGCGACCTCGATCACGAACAGATGCTTGCGCGCGCCGTCGAGCAAGCCGTCGGCGTCGCTCTTGAACGGCAGCATGCGGATGTGCCGCGCGCCGCTCTTGGCGTCGTGGAACACGCGCGCCGTCGCGGCGTCGTGCGCCGACGTCGCGACGAACGCGATCTGCTTGCCGTCGGGCGACCACGCGACCGCGGTGATCTTCGGATAATCGGCGCCGAGCGGCTGCGCCTCGCCGCCGTCGAGCCGC
>JGI20187J14854_1000074_pt1 | contig 12986 bp, 22 predicted proteins | sample NGESurdeep072012_3_FD_14854 | JGI IMG/M metagenome (IMG submission 14854)
AACGACCAGCACCAGAACATGGCCGGCCTGGTGCAGCCCGACGACTTCAACGCCGACGTGGTCGTCCGCTTCCTGCGCGACAACGGTATCGACGCGAGCGTCGACGAGTCGACCGGCGGCTTTCGTTACACGGCCGCCGATCCCACACGTGCGTCGCACGTACGGTTCGCCTGCGTCTGCCTACGCGCGTCGATTAGCTACGCGATCGAGGCCGCGTACTGGTGCCTCAAGGCAAAGCGATGATGCCGAAACGTTGGCAGTCCCCTCGCCCAAAGCAGCGCAACGGACACCGCAGAGACGCGCCGGTCGAACCACTCTCGGCGCGTATCGTACGCCTCCGCATCGCACGCGGCTACAGCGTCTACGATCTGGCGACGGCAGCCGGCGTCTTCGCGGGCACGATCAAGTGCCTGGAATCCGGCAAACCGGCCGACAAGCGAGTCTTGCCGGCGCTGGCTCTAGCGCTCGGCGTGCCCGTTTGCCGACTCGTGTGCGGAGACCACAACTGCGCCGAACGAGCGTGCGTCCCGCCACGGTCGCACGCAAGCCACAGCGGCGGAACTGCTTCTACGGGTTCCTGTCTAGGCAAAGCGCGACTTCGAGGGACTAAAGTCTCGCAACGCTGCGGCTTCAGCGCAGTTTGACGCGGCGCGATAACAGGAGGCGCCCTTAACAGGGCGTTTGCGGTTTTTATGTTAGAAGTGATATACTCTGGTGAGACTCGATGGACGCGCCTTTCTGGCTAGGGCGCACGAAACGGGACCTCCACGAAGCCCCTGAGTCGATTCGGAAAAAGATGGGCGGTGCGATCCGCGCGGTGCAGGACGGCGAAAAATCAGATTTTGCCACGCCCATGCACGGTGGCCTCCGCGACGTAATGGAGGTCCGCGCCGATGACGACGCCGGAACCTACCGCCTCATGTACACCACCAAAATCGGCGATCGCCTTTTCATACTCGATTTCTTCCAAAAGAAGAGCAAATCGGGAAGCGCTACCCCCACGGCCGACCTTAGCCGAATCCGCTTACGCCTGAAGAAAGCACGTGAGATACATGCGGCAGAAGAATCAGCGCAACGCCGATGAGCCGACCTTTGAGCGCGGCAGCGGAAACGTCTTCGCCGATCTAGGGCTCGAGAATGCAGACGAACTGCTCGTAAAGGCCGACCTGGCGATTGCCATCAAGAAAGAAATCCGCGCGCGCGGGTGGACTCAGGCAGAGGCGGCTGAGCGCACCGGGCTGACGCAGTCCGACGTCTCTCGGATCGGGAAAATAATGACGGACGGCTTCTCTCAGGAGCGCCTGCAGAGTGCTCTGCGCCGCCTCGGAATCGATGTCGAGATTAGAATTCACCACCGAAAGAACGGCGGCATCGGAACGCTCAGAGTGCGAGAGGTGGCCTAAGTCTGCTTAGTGTTGGATGCGAAGCTGGCGCCGCGGGCTCCCGAGGCACGTCACACGTGAGCGATTGTCCGGCTTCAGTTTAACTATTCCGCGATTCGTTCGGCCATCAGAGCCTCATTCGCCTTGAAATTGAGTTATCCGGCCAGCATAACACGATACCAGACGTCGTTCGGGTATTGTACACAGGCAGCAAGAGTGGTAGGGTGACCAGCGGGATCGGAAAGACGCCGATTACGGGCCCACCGACGTGTTTGAGCTGTACACCGACGGGAGGCTGACCAGCGCCTCAACTGGGCGAGGATGCTAGTCGAAGACATAAGGAAACTGGAATGACGATGATAACCGGTCGCCTGGACGTCGCTGACGAAATTGAAGCGGCACACGCGCTTTGTAGGGATGCCGAAGCCGCGTACATCGCAGCGCTGTCAGAGCTCGTGGACATCCGGACGCTCGCTGGCGGTCGCGACGGCTACGACTTCTACGTGCGCGTCCCGGCGACGCAACTTCACGAGACGACACAACGCATGGGAGAGCTCGAGTACGCGATCCGCGAGAAATACGGCTTCCACTTCCGCACCTACGCAATCGCGACGGCTGGCTAACCCGTCCGCTGTATCATATGGCAGGAAAGCAGATTGCCGTCCGGATCGATGCGGCCACGGCGGAGCAATTGAACCTCCGTGCCATGATCGAGCGTCGCTCCGTGAACGAGATCGTGTGCGACGCAGTCCGGGAGTACTCAGAGTCGCATCCCGTTTCCCGCGAGTATATGCTTGAGATTGCTTGTGCGATTGCGGAGGACGATGCGGCGCTCCTCAAGGCTCTCGCTGAGGCATAGGGGCCGGGTCATTTTCTGGATGGCTCCCTGGTGCTTGCATTTCATGAACGACCGGACCGGTGAAAGGCCAGTAGCCGCGCAGTCGCCGGGCGCCCAGGCGCGGCCTGATATTACTGGCGCCTACCAGCGGGGAGACATGTTAGCTCTTGAAATGGGCCTAAGCGCGGCCATGCGGCTCACGCCAGACCGCTTAGCTCAATTCAAGTCGAACATCGAAGATCTCGCCGCTCGAAATCCCAGCAGATATGTTCGAGAGTGGAAACGAGCGATCGAAGAAGGGGCGGACGCTGTCCGGGACGCGCTTCCAAGATCATGGTTGGAGCGACTTCGTGATGAACCCTTACAGTCTCGCTTTGGCAACGTTGTATATCCGGCGTGCTCTGCTTAAGACGTCGTGCGCGCCTGGCAGAAACCGAATCATCATCAGATTCCCGCCGGTGCTGATGAAGACTTGGGTTCCCGCAACCTGGGAGGCCGCTTCGCCTATCCCTTTCAACGCGTTCGCGGAACCCGGCGCGGCTGCGCCCGCCAACCCGTTGGCCTTCTTAAACGCTGTCAGTTCGCCTTGGCCCCAATCGACTTCCAACTCGGCGTAGTCGCTCGTGCCGCTCGGAGGCGAGTAGTCGCACTCGGTCTGCGACGGTGGCCGATCGTTGCTCCCTTTTTTCGCCGTCATCCGCTTACCGAGAATCGCAGACATTTCCCGGGCGGTCACCAGTTCGCACGCACTGAGGTGCTTCGTGACGACGGTGGCCGCTATTTTCGGTGCCTCGGTGGCGGATGCCGTGTCGGCGGCGCTGTGCTGCGCGCAGCTACTGAGGGTCAAGCTGCCGAGACAAACGGCCAGGACGAGGGCGGTATCGCGCACCGAACGGCCGCGGACGGATCGGACTGTGGACGATTTCATGGTAACGCTCCTGGCGCTTGAGTGACGGCCCGCCGCCGCGGCACAATGTCATGTTCGTATCGTGACCGCATGAACGGACGCACACCACAGACGATCCCATTTGTACGACTTATTTGTATCAGGGAGGCGGCCCGTGCCCCCGGGCGTGGCGTACGAATTGCACAAACCACTTTCCGGGACGAAAATCGTCCGCGAACTCCTACCGACTACGGACGAGATTATCGTTGAAGGCGGAGAGAAACTGGCACAAGAACAGCGGTGCGAAATGGCGTGCGCACAAAGGTCGAGGAAACATGGACAATCATTCCGTGCAGCGCCAGCTTCGTCATTTTACCATTCGTTGTTCAATCGGCGAGGTGAGTCATCCTGTTTCGGCCGAAATGTTCTCGCTGCGAACAGGCGGCGGCAAGCATCGAAATCATCGCTCCGGAGGCTGAGCCAGCCGAATGGCTTGCATGGTCGCAAGAGCGGCGGCGAACCTTCCGCCGATATCGCAAGCCCGAGGAATTCCTATTCTTGTACGAGGGGCCGGGCGGCAGCAATGGCTGGGTAGGGGATGCGATCAGCCCCGAAGAGGCGCAACGGATCATCGCGGCCTGCACGAGCACGAATGCCGCCGCCATCCGCGACGCCGGACTTTGTGATAATGCCGGCTTTTGCGCGGCCTGTGGTGGTTTTTATTGTTCAACGCATTGGTCGATCTCGTCGAGCGGATATGGGGTCTGCCCGGCCGGGCACGGCAAGAGCCTCGATCCGCATTGGCAGCCCAGCGACGATCACTGAGGTGCGACCGCCGCCTCCCGTCGCGCCCGCGCAGCTTCGATGTCGCCCTCGCCGACGAAGATCGGGGTCGGCGTCCATGCCGTGCACCTGTACCGGCACGCCCTCCGGCCACGCGGAGCCGAATTCCGAGACCGGCACGCACGAATAAAACAGCAACGCGCCGCGCGCGCCGGGCCGGGTCTGCGCAAGCTTTTGCGCCGGGAGCACGCCAAGGGAGAAGCCGGCGTAAACCAGCTCGGCCGGTAGCGCCTCGACCGCCCGAACCACACGCTCAATGATCTCGCCGAAGCCGATCCGTTGGGCGTAGCGCAGCCCCTCGCCCAGGCTGTCGAATGTGCGGTCCTCGTAGAGGTCGGGCGTATGCACGGTGTGCCCGGCCCGGCGCAGCTCGTCGGCGAAGCTGATGATGCCCGGCGTCAGACCCAGCGCGTGATGAAACAGAACTACTTCGGCCATAGTGCTCTCCAACTGATAACGAGCGGCAGGAAACGATCTCTCACGGTGGAGACGGGCGATACATGCAGAACGATCAGGGCGACGCAGATGATCTGACCTTCGAGCGCGGCAGCGGAAATGTCTTCGCTGATCTCGGTCTCGAGAATGCAGACGAATTGCTCGTAAATGCCGACCTAGCGATTGCCATCAACAAAGAAATCCGCGCGCGCGGTTGGACTCGGATCAAGGCTGCAGGGCGCACCGGACTGACTCGGACCGACGTCTCTCAGCTCGCCAAAATGAAGACCGACGGCTTCTCTCAGGAGCGCATGCTCAACACACTGCGTCGGCTTGGGATGGACGTCGAAATCAGAATCAACCGCCGTACCGACGGCGGTGCCGGAACGCTGAAGGTATTCCAGACCAAGTAGCAAGGGACTCACGTGCGCAATTCAACGCCGGGGGCCGCTCTCGATGCGGTCCTTACGATCCTCGAAAGCGACATGCAGAATCATCCAGGTCGGCTGGAACCGCTTTCCGCCGGCTCTATCTCGCGGGCAGTGGAGCTTACCGACGGGATAGCCGTCGGCGACGACGAGACCTTTCCGGAGGAAATCACCGTTTGAATCGGAGCCCAGAACGAGGGTATTGGACTGCCCATCGCGCCAGGGCCTGGGCATTTTCCGGGGGCTTACTGAGAGGTGGATTTCATGAACGACCGGACGGATGAAACGCGAGTCGAAACCGCGCAGAGGCCGGGCGCCCAGTCTCGGCCTGATAATACCGGTGCCTATCAGCGGGGAGACATGTTAGCGCTTGAAATGGGTTTGCGCGCCGCCTCGCGGCTCACGCCAGACCGCTTCGCTCAATTCAAGTCGAATATTGAGAAGCTCGTCGCTCGGAATCCCAGCAGATATGTTAGAGAGTGGCAGCGCGCGATCGAAGAGGGTCCCGACGCTGTGCGAAATCTCCTTACCGATCGGTCTGACCGCGGTCAGGCCATGCGCTCGGTCATATCTTTCCGACCGTTCGTCTCAAAGGAAGAGCGGGATGCGCTGTTTCGCGCGGATGCCGCCGATGTCCAGAAGCGACAAAGCGTAGGGCGCTAACCCGTGCGGTGCAGCAAGTCTACGAGATCCTGACGCGCGGCGTTGCTACAGAAACAGCCTGTACGACACATTGAATCGCTTGGCGAAACTTTTTGCGAGCGATCGGCTAATACCACGCTTTCCATTGACGATTTCCGATGCGATGCCTTTGGAGCCGACCAAGGCCGCGAGATCTTTCTGGTTGAGGCCGTTTGCTTCCAAGAGCTCTCGCAAGATAGCAGCCGGCGATGCGGGGTGGAGGGCGTGCCGCTCCTCTTCAAACTTCTCAATGAGCGTGGTGAGCATCTCGGCTAGCGCTTCTTGTTCCGGAGTTAGCGCATCATTCGCGCGGAGGCTTTCGAGAACGTCGATCGCACGCTGGTTGTCTTCCTCGGTATGGATCGGCCGCGGTTTGTATTGACCCAGCACCGCGGCATATTTTGCGTCATCTAATTGTGCGATCATTTTCCAGGCGTCCTTATCGCGGAGAAACTCCTCGAACCCTAGGCGGCTTTCGTAAGCGGCTTGATTTTCTTGATGGCCTTGGCGTTCTCCGAGTGCATGGCATCAAAGAGGTCGACGATCTGTTGCAAGTTCAGCCAGAATGCTGCCGACGCGCCGAGGGCGCGTTCGAACCGCAGCGCCGTGTCGGGCGTAACGGTGCGCTTGCCCTTGATGATCTCGTTCAGGCGTGCCGGCGTGACGTCAATGCGCTTCGCGAAGTTGGCCTGCGAGACGCCAAGCGGCTCGAGGAAGTCGTACAGCAACACATCGCCCGGGGTCGGCGGGCGCTGATGCGTGGGGATAGGGAGATTCATTGTAGTTCGAAGGCTCCGTAGTGGTTAGGAGCAAATAGAATATTAGTTGTGATAGTCGTCGATGACGATGTCCATCGCACCGGCGTCGGTCCAACGGAACAGGACCCGATACTGATCGTTGACCTCAATCGAGTGATAACCGTTGTAGCGACCGCCCTCCTTGTGCAATTCGAGATGGTTGGCTGGCGGCACGGCCAAGTCGGCCAATCGCGTAGCTGACACAACCTGGGCGAGCTTGCGGCGAGCGGTCTTTAGGGCGGTGGTAGATATGGTCCGGCGTGCGGCCTTGGTGCTGGTGCCGTTGTAGACGTCCTGAGTTCCCTCGTTGCCGAACCGTGGCATGCCCCATTATCGCATGTCGATAAGATTCCGTCAAGCGATAATCAGCCGATGTCCAGAAGCGACGGAGCGTAAAACGCTAATTCGGCCTCAGTTGAACCACTCTGCGATTCGCTGGCGCATCGAAGCCTCATTTGCCTTGAATTGCGGTATCCGGTGCCCATTGCTTCCGGATGGATGCGGCATCCCTGCGAGCACGCGTTCATCGGCGACCTTTCCAATCTCGCTAAGGTGTCGTACTCCAGTTGCCGCGGCGACACCGAGCGGCACGATAAGCGCTTTATCGGCGCGTTCCAGCCGCGGGGCAAGCAGCTCCTCGATCATGCCTCGGAACAGCGGAACTTTGGCCAGGTCCACGCCCGCGCCGCGGAAATTGTGGAGATCGGGCGCGACGAACACGGGGAGAACAAGCGCTGACGTGGCAGAGACGTCATCCCTGTCTTCATCAAAGAGCTGGACACTTTCGGCGATGCCAAATGCAGCGGGGAATCCGAGCGCGTCGAGCATGCCGCACAGGTTTCGACGCATGGTGCCTGCGAACGCCACGCGGTGCCGCAGGATATTTGAGTAGGCGACTGGGTCGTTCCGCACATGCGCCGGCGTCTCGGTAAACGCGCGGCCAGCTTCCTGCATCTGTGAGAACCCTGGTGTGAGCCCAACAAAGATGACCCGCGCATTCAGCGACGGCTGCGCGCCGAGCCCCGCATAATACACGCGATATCGGCCTTCCGCCGCCAGCAAGTATCGATCTTGCAAAAGTGTTTCTTTGTCGAACGAAGTTGGCGCGTATTGGGCGCGCATCACGGCGAGCCGCTCCGTGCTGAACGGCGAAGCGCTTTGTTCCACGTCAAGCCTGCCCCGCTGGTAGCACGAGATCGATGAGCGGACCGCGCTGACCATTCATCTGCCGTGCGGTGAAATGCGGCGTAAGGACAACCCGCGTGACGGAATCGTCCGCTATCGCAAAAGGACCTGAACGCTGCCAATCGCGATGCCGTGGAAACAGCTTCTTGAAGTCGTCCCAGTACTGCGATCCATATGCGACGACAATTCGTGGGCCATAACTGAGGTGTTCGGAGAGTAGCGCTATTCGCTTCGGCATCTGGTCGTCGCGGTAGCGCTCCCGGGTCTCGTACTCAGGGAATATCTCGGCATATGGCCACTCGGAGATTCCAGGGGCCGGCAGCGGGAGGAGCTCTAGGAGCGCCCCGCGTTCGTGCGTACGGCCTAGGCGATCGCGTTGATACGCACGTACCTGATCCGCCGACGCGTCGCGATTGCCGTCGAGCGCGAGCAAAATGCGAATGATGAGATTCCATGTGGGTTGAATTGGGGGCCGGTCGCCCGACAGGTACTTTTCCGGGTGTGCCTTAGCCGATTCGGCTAAGTCGATCATCGGCGTGAAGGCCGACCGCAACACGAGTTGCTCATCCAACGGCGGAGGAAGAGTGAGCCCCTCCTCCATTCCGATGAAGACCGCCTCCGCCCGCGGATTTCCGAACCCAAGAAAGCTAAGAAGTCGGTCTCGATCGATGTGATTATTCACAGCGGCGCTCCAAACAGCCCTTCAAACGCGGGCACGCGAAGAACATGCGTTCGGTGAACTATGCTGACTCTCATTGGCGGCCCGCCGCGGCCGAACGCGACCCGTCGCTTCGTTCGCTTATGAACTTGCAGATTTGCCTTGGTAGATGCGGAACACACGCAACGGTCCATCGTCGAGCTGGCGCAGGACGCGGCGAAACGTCGTTGGATTGCAAGCTGCGACGGCGCAGGCTGTGGTTTGACTCAGCCCGATCTTGTCCATCACCGCCCGAGCAGCTCGTCGCCGCTGCGCGGTCATGCGCGGGTGCAAATGGGACCAGTTCCCCGCAGTACTAGGGACTGATCCTGTATGTCAGATTCCCATTGCGCGCAGACTCGATATAACGCTCGTAAACATTTTCCATGAAATCGGGATACTCCATCACCTCGATAGTATTGAGGAATCCATTCTCATTCATCCACAGGAGAATTTCGATAAATCGTGGCTCGGAGTCCTGAACTCCGAGGGACGGGCCGTCGACTCGTTCCCGCCTGAAAGGCGGCCCTGATCCGACTTGAACGTCGCAGTACCCCGTAGGATCATATGCACTAATCTCGCACGATTCGACCTGCGCTTCTAGCTCTGGATAGCCGCGCGTTACGATTCGAAGAAACGAGAGTTCTTCCGCGGTCGGCGTATGGTACTCTGTGTCTGCCATCAGCGATCCCGAGCCGTCCCTCCGTCGGCGTCGGCCATTGAGGCCGGATAAACGTGCAACCACTTCATTCCTCAGCGCGCCGGATTGTCCGCCGAGAACGAACCGACCCTCGCCCGTTAAGGGTACGTCGGTAATTTCGGACAGTCGATTGTCGGGTTGCGGGCCGTGCCCTGGACCGTCGGGATCATCCGGGGATTCGGGATTGTTCGCGTAAACGTACGACGGCGTCGGATAATAGTAGTAAATTCAAATGAGCGGCGATAATGAGCCCGGGACGTAAAGCGCCGGGCGCGGCCTCTGTCGTGGGGTTTTCGTCCTCAGTGGACGGTAACGGACGGTTGCCCTGACGCAACCAGGATGCCGCGACCAAAGGCCACAGTGGGCTAGGCGCTTGGGACCGAGGAAGGATTGCGTGCCTCGGGCGGCTACGTCTAATGCCGGGACGGTGCGGGTCCGATCTTCTCATTGAGTGCAATGTGCGCTCTATCCCCGAGAGCGGGACGCTGCGCCGGGTAGACCTTAATTAATTAGGGCTCGGTATGTTCCACTTGCTTAGAGTACAGACCATTCGAGGGGCGATGCGAATAATAGGGCGGAACGGGAGGGGGTGAAGCCACACGTGTTCTCCGAATTCACCAACGCAGAAGTCGAAAAACGTCTGGCCGAGCGCACGATCGAACGCGATGACGTTGCCCGAGACGAAGCGATCGTCGAGCTTGCGCGAACCAACGCGGAACTCGAACAACGTCTAGCCGAACGCACGATTGAACGCGACGATGTTGCCCGGGACGAAGCGCTCGCCGAGCTTGCGCGAACCAATGCGGAGCTCAAGCAGCGTCTGGACGAGCGGACGATCGAACGCGATGTCGTTGCCCGAGACGACGCCATCGTCGAGCTTGCGCGAACCAACGCGGAACTCAAGCAACGTTTGGCCGAACGCACGATCGAACGCGACCATATTGCCCGAGACGAGGCCATCGCCGAACTTGCGCGCACGAACGCGGAACTCAAGGAACGTCTAGCCGAGCGCACGATCGAACGCGACCATGTTGCCCGAGACGAGGCCATCGCCGAACTTGCGCGCACGAACGCGGAACTCAAGGAACGTCTGGCGGAGCGGACGATCGAGCGCGACGACGTCGCCCGGGACGAAGCTCTCGCCGAGCTTGCGCGAACCAATGCGGAACTCAAGGAACGTCTGGCGGAGCGGACGATCGAACGCGATGACGTTGCCCGAGACGAGGCCATCGCCGAACTTGCGCGCACGAACACGGAACTCAAGGAACGTCTAGCCGAGCGCACGATCGAACGCGACCATGTTGCCCGAGACGAGGCCATCGCCGAGCTTGCGCGCACGAACGCGGAACTCAAGGAACGTCTGGCGGAGCGGACGATCGAGCGCGATGACGTTGCTCGGGACGAAGCTCTCGCGGAGCTTGCGCGAACCAATGCGGAACTCAAGGAACGTCTGGCGGAGCGGACGATCGAACGCGATGACGTTGCCCGGAAAGAAGCCGTCGCCGAGCTAGCGCGAACAAATATGGCGCAGGAGTATCTCAAGCGGGAGCTCGAGCGCGAGCATCGCGCGTCCGCAGCATTTCAGGAAGCTGCACTCCCCAGCCGGATGCCGATCGTTCCTGGGATACAGTTCAGGGCAATTTACCGGGCTGCAAAAGCAGAAGCGCTCGTCGGCGGCGACTGGTACGATGCCTTCCGTCTCACTGACGGACGAATCGTTCTCTCCGTTGGGGATGTTATGGGAAGCGGTCTTTTAGCCGCGGTCACGATGGGCGCCGTTCGTCAAGCCCTTCGCGGAGCAGCTCAAATTCTTGCCGAACCAAGCGAGATTCTCGATGCGGCCGACCGTGCATTACGTTCGGAACAACCCGATGGCATTGTAACGGCCTTCGTCGGTATCCTTGATCCGATCACTCTCATCCTTACGTATGCGTCGGCCGGCCATCCACCACCGCTGCTACGGTCGGCGGCCGGTGACATTACCACACTTGGCGGCAGTGGGTTGCCGCTCGGCCTCCGCTCGATACACGCGTACGCATCGGAAACTTCGCACGCGATCATCCTGGACGATTCATCGTTGATCGTACTCTACACCGATGGGCTGATAGAAGCGACGCGCGATATTGAGGTCGGGGAGCAGAAGGTGCGGCAGGCGCTACAAAGCGCAGAAGTATGGAACGCTGAGAATCCAGCAGCGGTCATAAGCGATCATGTCCTGGACGAAGTGCTGGACGACGTTGCAATTCTATCGATTCGCATCGAAAGCGCGGCGGTTTCGGTGACGCGCCCGGCCGGCTTGCTAGAGCGAGACGCTCGCTGGGCTTTTGCAGTGCGAGATTCGAGCGCCGCTGCCGAAGCGCGGCAAGGCATCGTTCGGATGCTGCACCAATACGGAGCAAGGGAAGCGGAGATAACTTTCTCCGAGCTCGTTTTCAGCGAGCTTCTCGGCAATGTCATTCGGTACGGCAGTGACGACGTGGAGTTTGCCCTCGATATCAGTGGTGATGCGCCCGTTCTTCATGCGCTTGATCGGGGTCCTGGCTTTACCTATAGCGCGCGCCCGCCAATCGACGTGCTGAGCGAAGGCGGCCGCGGGCTCTTTATCGTTCGGTCGCTGACACACGACCTGAATGTCACGAGACGTCATGATGGCGGAAGCCATGCCCGTGCAGTGCTTTCGTTCGCCATACGAGCTCCTCACCCGGAAAGTCGTGTACCGGTGTCTTCGTTGCCGCTCATCGTGTAGGTGCAGTTCCGATCTTTGGTAAATTCGCCGTGCAGACGTCTCCGTAGCGCGATGAATCTAGTGCATGAGGCGATGGCAGAGGACGAAGACTAGACCCGCGTTGCGGCCTACGCGAAGGGCCTGGGAACGCCCCGGGCTCTTTCCTTGCCCGATCGCGCGTATGACCAGGGGCAGGCACCCGGGAGGGGGTCTTCCCCCCATGGCGACCCCCCGATTTTTACCAAAGCGCCTAGCTTTGTGTGCGCGCAGGCCGAGAGCAGATGCCTCTTGCGATACTGGCGAGAGTACGCACCGAAGTTCTCACGGACTCGCCAAGCGTTGTGCTTTCTCTTCCCACTTGTGCACGTCTACGCCGACAATGAGGAGCCACAGCATCAGCGACCCTTCCGCCACGATGCCGAGGCCCTCAATGTAGGAAGACATATGGTTTACGAGCGGCGGTAGCAGAAAGATTAGCCAGCCCAAACCAGCCAGCGCCATCAGCACACCAAGAATTTGAGGCAGGAAGGTCGATCTGAAAATGAGGTAGCCGATCAGGAGGCAGTAGGGTCCGAAAAATAAGTTGGAACTGATGCTGTTTGCGCTGGGATCAAAGAGGCTAAGAAGCAAGACGGCGCATCCCAGCAGGCTGAAAAGGGCCGCGACTAAAGAGAGGCTCCGGTTCACAGGCCGGAACATGTCATAGAAGAGCAGCGTCACGGCGATATAGCACACGATCGATATGAGGTTGGCGGCGTCGCGGTATACGACAAGGTTGCGGCCAGGCAAGAAGAACTCTGCGCTTATTGCCGTCAGGAAGAAAAGCAAATAGATGACCCCCGTCAACCTAGCCCTGGGACGCGCAGACATTTCCGCGATCCGTTTCACCATGGCAGTGCACTCATGTTCATTCCATTCTCCCCTTTGCGATCCGTCAGTTTCCGGGCCCATTTAGGTGAGATAACATTTGCGGCTCCCACATCGAATCGGAACAATAGTGCTGAGGGAAAGCGCAACAGAGATACCAGTTAGAAAAAACAGTCGGGGCGCGAGCCCGCTTAAGGTACGGGCGGAACGGCATCTTGTTTCATTGGCATGGCGAGACATCGGCCTTTTGGACGCGGCGCTGAACGTCTACCGGATGGACGAAGACCGTTTCAACATTTCGGTTCGGAAATTTCTCAAAGAGGTCGGCGTGACGTCGCAGCGCGTGATCGAGAAGACCGTTCGTGCCGCGCTCGATGCCCGAACGCTGTCCGCCGGCGAAGAGCTCGACGCGACGATGACGCTGGAGATCGCCGCGATCGGCGTGAAGCATGTCGTCACAGGCCGAATAGAACCCGGGTAAACCCTCGGCGCCAGGCAACGGGCGACGCAGGCGTTGTCGGT
>JGI20187J14854_1000080_pt1 | contig 12797 bp, 10 predicted proteins | sample NGESurdeep072012_3_FD_14854 | JGI IMG/M metagenome (IMG submission 14854)
AGGGCGGCCCCGCAAAGCGGGGCCGCCCAAAGAAATCCCTACTAGAAGGCAGTTAGAAGGGAAGGTCGTCGTCGGCTTCCTCGAGCGCACCCGGGAAATCCTCGAATTCCGCCCCTCCCGTCGCCGCCGCCCCTGCCTTTGCTCCGGCAGTCGCCGGCGCTCGACTCCTTCCGCTGCTCTCGCCATCAAAATCGGCGCCGCCCGAAGCGCCGCGGCCACCGCCGAGCATCAGCATCTCACGCACGTTGACCTCGGTGCTGTAGCGAGTCTGATTCTCCTTGTCCTGCCACTGGCGATACTCGATGCGCCCTTCGACGTAGATCCGGTCGCCCTTCTTGCAGAATTTCTCGACGACGTCGGCCAGCCCGGTGCCCTTGGAATTCCACACCACGCACCGGTGCCATTCGGTCTTCTCCTGCTTCTCGCCATTCGGCGAATTCCAGTTCCGGGTGGTCGCGAGTGAGAACGTCGCGACCCTGTTGCCCCCGGTCGTCGACCGGACTTCGGGATCACTGCCCAGATTTCCGATCAGCATCACTTTGTTCAGACTTCTGCTCACTGTGCCTCCTGGCGAGAGTTCATTTCCCGCCCAGATAGTATAGATGGGGCTCAAAGCCCGAGCAAACCAACGATTTCATCGGTCAGCAAAACTTCCCGCCGATCTCTCCTCATCGCCCTCGGCGACTTCCAGAATTCTTCGCATCACCAGCGCGTCCTCGACTGGCCGGCGATAGTAGTTCCGCCGCCTCCCAATCTCGGTGAAGCCCCGCGAGTCGTAAAGCGCGCGCGCGGCGCTATTCGATTCGCGAACCTCCAGAAATGCGGTACGCACCCCGCGACCGCCCAGCTCGACCATCACCGCATCGAGCATCTGTCCGGCCAATCCCCGGCCCCGAAATGATGGCTCGACCGCGACGTTCAGTAGCTCGGCGTCCTCGCCAACCGAAAACGCAATCACGTACCCGGCGACTCTCAAATCCGGTGGATATCCGATCACCTGAAAGATAGCAGGATGACCGCCGAGTAGACGGCGGAAACTCTCTTCGGTCCAGGGATCGGCAAAGCTCGCCCGCTCGATCTGAACGACCTGATTCAGGTCGGCTTCAACGGCGGGCCGAAGGAGCGCGGTCACGTTGCGAGAGGACGTCCGTGCGCGGCTTCCCAGCGCACCTGCGCCTCGGCGAGACGGCCATAGTCGGGCTCCCAGGACGCAAGATTAACTGGTCCAGCTCTTACTATTGAGTCGAGGATCGGCGCCACTCCGCGCGCATGCGGATGCGCGTCGATCCGCTGTCCCGGTCCGATTGTCCTGAGCGCTGGCTCGCTCATCGCCAGGTTCGCGAGCTGATCCGCGGAGATGAGCGTAGCCGNCCCAGCCTGGCTCGCGACGCCGCCGGGCCGGATAGTGATGCGGGCCGCAAAGTATTCGCCCCGCATTGCGTCGAGAACCGAGAGATATTCCCCGATGGGGAGGGACGGTCGTGCCCCCGACGCGGTGAGCAGGAGCGACGAGACTGCGTAAAGCTCGACACCGTATCCCGCCGCCAGCCCCTTCGCCACCGACCCGGCCACCCGCAGGCTCGTGAAGCTTCCCGGTCCCGCTCCACACACGATCCGCGCGATTTCATCCCGTCCCACACCCGCTTCCCCGAGGCATTCCGCGACAGCAGGCATCAGTCTCTCCCCACTCCCCGCCCGCGGACTTTCGCCGTCCTCGGCGCGCAGCGTCCGCTCGGCCAGAACCACCGAGTCGCGAATCAGCGCGACACTGCCCTCGTAGGTCGCTCCCTCGAGCGCGAGCGTGTAAAAAATCCGCCCCACTTACCCGGCCAGCAGGATGCGACGAGTGGGATCGTCGCGAACGTAGTCGAGATCGATGGGCAGATGATCGTCGGGCAGCCNGCTACCCGCGCGCTCGGGCCACTCCACCAGGATCAGCGATCGCGACGACACGATCTCGTCCCACCCGATGTTTGTGAGCTGGTCGGGAGAGTCGAGACGATACAGATCGATGTGAAACACGGCGGATTTGGGGGCGCGGTATTCGTGGATCAGAGCGTAGGTCGGGCTCGTGATCTCGTCGCGCACACCGTAGCCCATGCAGATCGCCTGCGCCAGCGTGGTTTTGCCCACGCCCAGCTCGCCGGTAAGCGTGACTATCAGCGGAGCCGTGGCCGAGCGGCCGAGCTCGTGCCCCCAAAGGCGGAGCTCACTCTCGCCGAGCTTGAGGTGGCCCTTTTCAGCGCGAGGAGGAACGACGTGCCGGTNAGCTGGCATCTCTAGCGGCCGTGAAGGCCCGCCAGCGATCCTCGGCTGCTTTCCTGACGCCCCGCTTTGGCCTTGACCTCGAACAGCTCGTCGCGAAGGCGGGCGGCGGTCTCGAAGTCGAGGTTGGTCGCCGCTTCCCGCATCTGCGCCTCGAGCTCGGCGATCAGGGCAGGCAGGTTCTCGGCTCCATAGTGGGCGCCAGACTCGGATACTCGGCGTAGCTTCTCCTTCTCCCGCTCGTCGCGCTCGATCCGCGAGTCGGCGACACGCGTTGTGAATCTCACCTGATCTACACTCTTCTTCACGCTCACCGGCGTGATTCCGTGCTCAAGGTTGTATGCGGTCTGGATAATCCGACGGCGATTGGTCTCGTCGATGCACCGCTGCATCGAGCCCGTCATCTTGTCCGCGTAGAAGATCGCCCGTCCGCTCAGATGTCGCGCGGCGCGGCCGACGGTCTGAATGAGAGAGCGATCGCTGCGCAGAAATCCTTCCTGGTCGGCGTCGAGAATCGCGACGAGCGAGACTTCGGGAAGATCGAGTCCCTCCCGCAGAAGATTGATTCCAATGAGCACGTCGAACTCGCCGAGCCGCAGCCCTCGAACGATCTCCATGCGCTCGATGGCGTCGATGTCCGCGTGCATGTACCTCACGCGCACGCCCATCTGCTGGAGATAGTCCGCCAGATCCTCCGCCATCCGCTTGGTGAGAGTCGTGACGAGTACGCGCTCGCCTTTCCTTTCGCGAATCCGGATCTCGTTCAGCAAGTCGTCCACCTGGCCACGCACCGAGCGGACTTCGATTTCCGGATCTACGAGACCCGTCGGACGGATGATCTGTTCGACGATGACACCCTCCGAGAGCCGCAGCTCGATCTCACCCGGAGTCGCCGTGATGTTGAGCGCGCGCGGTGTCAGAGAAAGGAACTCGTCGAACATCAACGGACGGTTGTCGAGCGCGCTCGGCAGGCGGAACCCGTAGTCGACCAGAGTGAGCTTGCGCGCCCGGTCGCCGTTGAACATTCCCCCGATCTGCGGCAGGGTTACGTGCGACTCGTCCACGACGACGAGGAAATCCTCGGGAAAATAATCGAAGAGACACGCCGGCCTCTCGCCCTGAGCGCGTCCCGACAGGTGCCGCGAGTAGTTCTCGATGCCGGCGCAGGTGCCGATCTCCAGCATCATCTCGATGTCGAAGTTGGTGCGCGACTCGAGACGCTGCGCCTCGAGCAGTTTCCCTGATTGGCGCAGCTCGCTGAGCCGCTGCGCCAGTTCCTCGCGAATGAGCCCGACCGCGCGCTCGATCGTCGGACGTGACGTCACGAAATGCTTCGCGGGATAGATCGCCGCCTTCTCGAGATTGGCGATGGTATCTCCCGTCAGCGGATTTATTTTACTAACGCGTTCGATCTCGTCGCCCCACATCTCGACCCGGACGCCCTGCTCTTCGTAGGCGGGAAGAATCTCGACGGTGTCGCCGCGCACGCGAAACGTGCCGCGCTCGAGGCCCATGTCATTGCGCGAGTACTGGATCTTCACCAGCGATCTCAGGATGTCGTCGCGCGGGATCCTCTGCCCCTTCGTGAGCGTCACCATCTGCTCGCGATAGCTGCGCGGATCGCCCAATCCGTAAATCGCCGACACCGTCGCGACGATGACGACGTCGTCGCGCTCCATCAGGCTCGACGTCGCGCGCAGCCGCAGCCGGTCTATGTCCTCGTTGATCGACGCATCCTTTTCGATGTACGTGTCGGTCGTCGGGACGTACGCTTCCGGCTGGTAGTAGTCGTAGTACGAGATGAAGTACTCGACGGCATTGTGGGGGAAGAAGCCTTTCAACTCGCCGTAGAGTTGAGCAGCCAGTGTCTTGTTGTGCGAGAGCACGAGCGTCGGCCGCCCGAAATTCCTGATGACGTTCGCGACTGTCATCGTCTTTCCGGATCCGGTCACGCCGAGCAGAGTCTGGAACCGGTCACCCCGTTCGAGACCTTTGGTCAGCTCCGCAATCGCTCTCGGTTGGTCACCGGCGGGCGAAAAGGGCGCCTGAAGATCAAATACCGCTTTGGCCATTCTTTAAGTCACTCGACAGCCGCTCGCGCCTCGCGACCTCGGTCACGCCTTTCACGCGTCTGGCTGCCTTAAGAATTTTTTGAAGGTGCGCAAGGTTGCCGACTTCGACGGCGAGCTCACCGATCACGTGGCCGTCGGCGCTGTGCAGCTCGAAGCTTCGGATGTCGGTGCCCGTCGCCGAGACGGCGGTGGCGAGGTCGGCGTAAAGTCCGCGGCGGTCGGTCGCTTCGAGCGCCAGACGCACCATGAATTTCTCACCTTCCAGCTCCTTCCAATCTATCTCGAGCCGGCGCTCCGGCTCCTGCACGAGCATCAGAAGATTCGGACAATCGGCGCGGTGAATGCTTACGCCTCTTCCCCTTGTTACATACCCCACAACCGGGTCTCCGGGTACTGGCTGGCAACACTGGGCGTAGCGGACCATCAACCCGTCGACACCCTGGATCCGGACGCCCTTTGGCGCTCCGCGGACCCGGTCCACCAGCCAGTCGAGTGGCCCGGGCTTCGGCGCATCGGCGGAGGTTTCGGCGTCGGGGAACAGCTCCTTCACGATCTGGGAGACGTTCACGTCGCCCTGGCCAATTGATGCGATCAGGTGGTTCAGGTCGGTCAAATGAAGCACCTTGGCGACCTTCAGCAGATCGGAATCGTCCGGCCTCGTAATCCGCCGCCGCTTGAGCTCGCGCTCGAGGATCTCCCGGCCCAGCTTGATCGAGGTTGTGTGCTCCTCGATGCGGAGGCGCTGGCGAATCTTGTGACGCGCCCTTCCCGTTCTGACGTGAGCCAGCCAGTCCCTGCTCGGCTTGGCCGACGGAGATGTGATGATCTCCACGGTCTCGGAGTTCTTGAGCTCGCGCGCGAGGCTTGCGATGCGGCCGCTGATGCGCGCTCCCTGGCAATGCAGGCCGACTTCCGTGTGTACCGCAAAGGCGAAGTCGATCGGTGTAGCGCCCTTCGGTAGCTGGATGACGTCGCCGGTGGGCGTGAAAACGAAGATCTCGTCCTGATAGAGATCGAGCTTGAGGAATTCCAGAAACTCGTCGGGAGTTTTCGCATCGAGCTGCAGCTCGAGTACCTGCCTGAACCACTGAAGCGCGCGGTCCAACTCGTCCGCGCTCCTTGAATCTTCCTTGAAGCGCCAATGCGCGGCGATTCCGTACTCCGCCGTGCGGTGCATCTGGCGCGTTCTGATCTGGATCTCGAACAGCTGCCGTCCCGGCCCGAACACGGTCGTGTGCAGCGACTGGTATCCGTTCGACTTGGGCTGCGCGATGTAGTCCTTGATGCGCTCCTGAAGCGGCGTGAATTGATCGTGGATCACACCGAGCGCGTGATAGCAGTCGGGGACGGACTCCACGAGGACGCGGATCGCGAGCAGGTCGTAGATCTCCTCGTACGGCTTGTCCCACTTCTTCATTTTCTTCTGGATCGACCAGAGGTGCTTGGCCCGGCCGGTCACTTCGACGTTGGCGATCCCGGCTTTTTTCAGCTGACTGTCGAGCGGCTCCCTCAGCTGTCCGATTGCCTTCTCACGCTCGATGCGCCGCGTCGCGACTTTCTTGGCGAGTGTCTTGTACTCCGACGGCTCGAGGTGCTTGAACGCGAGGTCCTCGAGCTCCCACTTCACTCGTGCCATTCCGAATCGGTGCGCCAGCGGGGCGTACAGGTCCCGGGTTTCGGTGGCAATGCGCTTCTGACGGTCGACCGGGAGGAACTCCAGCGTCCGCATGTTGTGCAGACGGTCCGCGAGCTTGATCAGGATGACGCGGGCGTCCTTTGCAATGGACAGCAGCAGCTTGCGGTAGTTCTCGACCTGCCGGTCCTGGGACGAGTTGAGCGGCAGATGGCCGATCTTCGTCAGGCCATCGACGATCTCGGCGATTTCCTTGCCGAACTCAGCCTCGATGTCGTCAACGGTGACCGCCGTATCTTCGACGACGTCGTGAATCAGCCCGCTCGCGACGGTCGTCGAATCCAGCTGCAGGTCCACGAGAATCTTCGCGACTTCGACGCAATGCGAGACGTACTTGTCTCCCGAGAGGCGCTTCTGGCCTTCGTGCGCTTTCTCACTGAACCGATAGGCGCGCGCGAGCAGCTCCCGGTCGAGGCGCTCCGGCAGCCCTTCCTGAAGCCACGATGGAAGTGTCTCCTTGTCCTTGACCGCGCCTGCCGTCACAACAGTCCCGCCTCCGCGAAGCTTATGTAGCGTCCCCTACCGATAATAACGTGGTCCTGCACGGGTATGTCGAGTACTTTCCCCGCCTGCACCAGTTGTTCTGTTACTACCCTGTCGTCGGGCGAGGGTGTCGGATCCCCGCTCGGGTGATTGTGGACGAGGATGATCGCCGCCGCCCTCTCGGCGATCGCTTCCCGGAATACTTCACGCGGATGCACGAGCGACGAATTGAGCAGGCCGCGGGTTACGGTGATGTCGCGCTCGAGCCGGTGCTGGGAGTCGAGGACGGCTACGTGAAACTCTTCGACTGGAAGATCCTCCAGACGCTGCGCGAAGATCTCGTAAACGTCGCGCGGCCAGCGCACCGGCACTCCTTCCTGCCGTTCCTCCGCCGCCATTCGGCGCCCCAGCTCCAGCGCGGCATGAATGCCAACCGCACGAGCTGTTCCTACACCCCTGAGGCTGGTAAGGGTCGCCACCGGTTGCGTCGCCAGCAGTCGCAGCGATCCCCGGCAGGTAGAAAGAATCTCCTGGCCAATTCCGATCGCGGACCGGCCTTGGGATCCGCTACCAAGAAGAATAGCCAGCAGCTCGCTCGAGCTCAAAGCATGCGCCCCGTGACTGCGCAGTCGTTCCCGCGGCCGCTCGGCTGCCGGAAGCTCCCGTATCGTTAGTGTCACATCCGTCTCCATTGGGAATGAGACGAAGGATCGTGGCGCGTCGCGATAGGAGCCTTATCGGTGGCTCGCTCGCATCATCGAGGCAACGCTAGAAATGCAACTGAACGAGAGGTTAGCTGAGCCCTTCAGGATCTCGGCCGCTCCCACACACACGACTCGGCCGATCGAAACAGGGCGTCTATCACGGCCATGTTTCCCATCGCATCCTCGAGGGACACGGGGACACTGCCGACCCCGCGAACGGCCTCCGAAAAGCGATCTGCCTGGAGGGCGTACTGGTCCACCGGCGGAAACGTGATCGTCTCGATCCCGCTGCCCTCCACATCGCGGCCGTCGTCCACGAAGATCCGGCATTCATCGCCGGGAGGCGGGTTGAAGGGAATTCTGACGTCAATGCGCCCCGTCGTTCCGAAGATCTGCATGGCCTGATAGTGCACGAGTTGTGTAGCGCAGCTGAACGTCGCCTGTCCCCTCTCGAAACGAAGCAGTCCCGACGTCAACCGATCGACCTGCATGTCAGGATCACGGTCGATCAATCCCATGACCTCTGTCGGCTCGGCGCCGAACAGCCACCGCGAAATTGTTATCGGATAGCAGCCGACGTCCATCAGCGCGCCGCCGCCCCACTCTACACGACTGCGGGCATCGGCGGGATCGCGCCGATAGTAGCTGAAATGGCCTGTGATCAGGCGCAACTCTCCGATTCTTCCGGACGCGATGATCTCTCTCACTTTATGCCACTGCGGATGCGTCCGGACCATGAACGCCTCGCCGATCTGGACCCCGGTCCTGTCGCGAACCTCGAGCAGTTCACGCGCCTCACGCGCCGTCAATGCGATTGGCTTCTCGCACAGCACGTGCTTCCCCCGCTCGGCCGCGCGAATCGACCACGGCACGTGCAGATGATTCGGCAACGGATTGTAGATCGCCTCGATGTCGGGATCGTCGATCAGCTCCTGATACGAGCCGTACGCCCGGGGAATGCCCAAGCTGTTCGCGGCTGCGCGCGCCTTTGCAATATCCCGCGATGCGATCGCGACCACCTGTGCCAGCGCGCTTCCCCGCATCCCGGGGATGACCTTCTTCAGCGCGATATTGGCAGCGCCGAGTATCCCCCAGCGAACCGGGGCGATTCGCTCGTCGGTCACTTCACCTCGATGAGTTCGATTTGAAAGAATCCGCCCTGAGGCGTCCCGGAGTAGTAAGGGTTAGAGCTTTAAGCTGCCAAGCTTACAGCTAACCTCTCGTTCAGTTGCGGTTGCCCTACAGATTCTGTCCGTGGCACTTCTTGAACTTCTTCCCCGACCCGCACGGACAGGGATCGTTCCGCCCAACGTTGCTCCAGTCCGCGGACCCGCCCGATACGCCAGGCACGCCGGCGACTCCGCCGATCGCACCCCCAGCCATCGCCTTGCTCAGCGACGAGCTCTTTCCTCCGACATGCACCGTGGGTTCTGGACGCACGGCGGTTCCCNTTTTCGGAGCCTCTGCGGGGGCAATGTCGAGCGTCGCATCGGTTCCTTCGCCGTCCTCGGCGCCGACCTCCTCCATCACTCCGAGCGCGTTGAACTCCTTCCGGCGCGGCCTAGGTGCGCGCTCCTCCCCATTTCCATCCAGGTCCGGACCGCTCAGAAACACCGGCGGGGGCGGCGCCTGCCGCTCCTCGAACGTGATCTGCGCCCGCAGGAATCTCTCGGTGAACGTGTTCTGGATGTCGTCCATCAGATCCACGAACATGCTGTACGCCTCGTGCTTGTACTCGATGAGCGGATCCTTCTGGCCCCACGAGCGGTAGCCGATGGCGTTGCGAAGCTGGTCCAGGTCGTAGAGGTGATCCTTCCATTTTTCGTCGAGCACGTGCAGCATCACAATCGCGAGCAGCTGGCTGCCGTACTCGCCGAGACTCACCAGCTTGTCGTCGAACGCCTTGCGGCCTGCCTCGGTCGCACGCAGCCTCGCTTCTTCCTCGCTGCCCGGAAGCGATCCGTCCTCGAAGCCGGGGACGACCAGCATGTAGTGCATCAGGAGGTCCTGCCGCACCAGCGCGAAATCCCATTCTTCCTGCGAGTCGAACGCGGCAAGCGTGTTCTCGACGCGTTTCGCGACGCCTTTCTCGATCATCTTCTCGGCTTCGGCCTTCAGCTCTTCACCGCCCTCGAGCGCGAACGACCGTAGCGAGTAGATCACCTCGCGCTGCTGGTTCATCACGTCGTCGTATTCCAGCAGCCGCTTGCGTGACTGGAAGTTCTGCAGCTCGACGCGCTTCTGCGCCTGCTCGATCGAGCGCGTGATGAGCGAGTGGGTGAGCATCTCACCCTCTTCCGCGCCCATTCGGTCCATCAGCTTGGCAATACGGTCGGAGCCGAAAAGACGCATGAGGTCGTCTTCGAGCGACAGGAAGAATTGCGACGCGCCCGGATCTCCCTGACGACCCGCGCGGCCACGGAGCTGACGATCGATGCGGCGCGACTCGTGGCGCTCGGAGCCGATGATGTGCAGGCCNCCGCACTCGACGACGTCGACGATCTGGTTTTCTGCGTCCTTGCGCTGCGAGGGCTTGGACTCGGTAACGCCGGGCCCGAGCTTAATGTCAGTTCCGCGCCCGGCCATGTTGGTGGCGATCGTCACGCCTCCAGGCTGCCCAGCGCCCGCGACAATTTCCGCTTCACGCTGGTGATACTTGGCGTTGAGGACGTTGTGTGGAATCCCGGCGCGCTTGAACATGCGCGCCAGCGTCTCCGACACTTCGACGCTCACCGTTCCCACGAGCACCGGGAAGCCAAGCGCGTGGAGGCGCTGCGTCTCCTCGAGGATCGCGTTGTACTTCTCGCGGCGCGTCTTGTAGACGAGGTCCTGCCTGTCGTCGCGGATCACGGGCCGGTTGGTCGGGATCACGGAGACGCCGAGCTTGTAGATCTGGTGGAACTCCGTCTCTTCGGTCTCGGCGGTGCCGGTCATTCCCGACAGCTTCTCGTAGAGGCGGAAGTAGTTCTGGATGGTGATCGTGGCGAGCGTCTGCGTCTCGCCTTTCACCTGCACGCCTTCCTTCGCCTCGACCGCCTGATGCAGGCCTTCGGACCACCGGCGTCCGTGCATCGTCCGCCCGGTGAACTCGTCCACGATCAGCACCTGCCCTTCCTGCACGACGTAGTTCACATCGCGCTCGAACAACGCGTGCGCGCGCAGCAGCTGGTGCACGATGTTCAGCCGCTCGCTCTTGGCGGCGTAGTCCCGGTTAAGCTTGTTCCGCGCCTCGAGCTTCTCGGCGGGCGTCATGTCCGGATTGTGATCTATCGCGTGCACCTCCTGCGACAGATCGGGCAGCACGAACTGGTCGTGCGCCTCTGGCGACATGAAATCGACGCCCGCGTCCGTGAGGTGAACCGTGTGTCCCTTCTCGTCGAGGACGAACAGCAGATCTTCCTCGATGTCCTTGTACTGCTGCTTGCTCGATGGCAGCCGGCGGTCGGCGATGTGCTGCAGCTCCATTTTCAGGACGAGCTGCTTGGCGCCCGTTTCCTGGAACACCTTGAGCAGCCGCTTGTTCTTCGGTCCGCCCAGCTGCGCCTTGTAGAGATTGAGTGCGGCCGCGTCTTTGTCCTCCGCTTCAAACGCCTTCTCACCCGCTGCGACGAGCGCGTTGACGAGATCCGACTGCCGACGGACCAGACGCGACACCGCCGCGTTGTGCTCCGCGTACTCTGCGTCGCTCTCGTTTCCGACCGGACCCGAGATGATGAGCGGCGTCCGCGCTTCATCGACGAGCACGGAATCCACCTCGTCGACGATCGCGTAGACGTGGCTCCGCTGGGCGCGGTGCTCTAGCGACTGCACCATGTTGTCGCGCAGGTAGTCGAAGCCGAACTCGTTATTGGTGCCGTAGGTGATGTCGCACTCGTAGGCAGCGCGCCGCTGCGTCGTTCCCGGCTCCGTGTCGTCGATACAGCCGACGGTGAGCCCGAGGTACTTGTAGACGTGCCCCATCCACTCCGAGTCGCGGCGGGCGAGATAGGAGTTGACGGTGATCAGGTGCGCGCCGTTGCCGGGCAGCGCGTTGAGATAGAGCGGCAGCGTGGCGACCAAGGTCTTTCCTTCGCCTGTCGCCATCTCCGCGATGCGCCCCTGGTGCAGCTGGATGCCACCCATCAGCTGCACATCGTAGGGCACCATGTTCCAATCCATCTCCTGCCCGGTGACGGTCACCTTGGTGCCGAGCAGTCGGCGCGTCGCCTCGCGAACAGTCGCGAACGCTTCGGGAAGGAGCTCGTCCAGCACCACCGCGATCGCGGTGCGAAGCTCGGCTTCCGCTCCACCACGGCCGTCGACTCCGCTCAGCTCGTTGTCGATCGCGTCACGGGCGGCGGGGTCAGGAGTTATTCGCTTCTTCTCCCTCAGCTCGACGATCCGCTTCTCGATGTCGCTCGTGCGCTCGCGGATGCGCGCGCGGAACTTCTCGGTCTGGCCGCGAAGCTCGTCCTCGGAGATGGTCTGGAGGAGGGCGTATTGCTCGTTGATCTCGTCGACGATCGGTTGAACGCGTTTGCGCTCCCGGTCGTGGCGAGTTCCGAATAGACCGCTCAGCAGCCCTGTCAACGCCATGTACCTGTCTTCCTCAGGCGGAGCCGCTCCGCCTCAACGATAGAGCCCGCGGACGTCGATGAACCGTTCGACGCTCTCGGGCACGAATCCCTTGATTGATTTTCCAGCACGCCGGCGCTCCCTGATCTCCGTCGAGGACACATCGACCCGCCGTGCTGAAACCGTCAGCACGCCCGCCGCAATCGGATCGACCAGCGACCCTGATGCAGCGGTCCTGCGCACCGCAGCAAGCGTCGCCAGCTCGCGGATACGCGCCGGATTCCGCCATTGCTCGAAGCCAGCGAGTACGTCCTCCCCCAGCAGGAGAAAGAGCTGCGCAGCCGGATTCCTCTCCGACAGATGCTCCAACGTGTCAACGGTGAAAGATAACCCTTTACGGTTGATTTCTGCGTCATCAACCACGTAGTTGGCGTCGTCCGCGACGGCCAGACGAACCATCTCGAGCCGGTCCTGTGCGGAGGCCACCGGAGGCGTGTCGACCTTGAACGGCTGCGCACCGGCGGGAACAAAAATCAGCCGATCGAGCTTGAGCGCTTCGCGGGCATCGGTGGCCATCAGAAGGTGGCCGACGTGGGGAGGATCGAACGTGCCCCCGAAAACCCCAATGCGCACGGACTACGTCGCCGGCGTTGCGGGCGCGGGCCCGCATTCCTTGAGGATCTCGCGGTCGTTCAGATAGGTCTTCCGCATCACATCGCAGAGCTCGCGCGCGTCCTCGGTATACCTGATCGCCCGATAGGATTCCAGCAGCCTCAGGTACGCATCCCTGGTTTTCCTGGCGTTGGGGTGCAGCCTGATCACGTCCTTGAAGTAGATGATCCCCGAATCGTACGCCTTGCGCTTCAGATAGAGATAACCGGTGTCGTAGTCCTTCTGCGCGAACCACTCGTCCAGCTTGTCGATCTCCTTCTTGGAAAGCGGAGCAAACCGCGAATCGGGAAAGCTGGTGAGAAGCGACTCAAATGCCGTTTGCGCGTTCCTGCCGTAAGTCGGGTCCAGCTGCGG
>JGI20187J14854_1000091_pt1 | contig 12186 bp, 8 predicted proteins | sample NGESurdeep072012_3_FD_14854 | JGI IMG/M metagenome (IMG submission 14854)
AGATCCACCCCGTTGATCGAAGTGATGCGATCTCCTTCGATGATGCCGGCGGTCTCAGCCGGCCCCTTGGGGGTNACCGCNTCGACGAAGACTCCGAGCGTGTCGCGCTTCGTCCCGGTGGTGCGGAGCTCGAGGCCCAGCGCCGCGCGTTTCGCCATCGCCGAATCCACCCTGTAGAACATCCGGTTTCGAAGCGCTGAATCCCCACGGCCGCCGCCGCGAAAGATGCGGCATTCGACGCGCCCATCGGGGTAATTCGTGCAGCTCGAGTCGGGCTTGGCGGGTGTCACCTGCGCGTTCACCGTTGCCGCGGCGGAAGCCGCGGCTACGGCGGAAAGAAGCAGTAGTGCCTTCATCCTGTCTCCCTTGATGGTTCTGTGACATAGGACATCGGGCCGCATCCAAGGGTTGCCGCCGGTGCAAAAGGGGGCCGGCCGGGGTGATATTGAAGGCATGTCTACGACGCTGGAGCCCCGCGAAGCACCACCGAACGTTCGCGAGATCGACGTTCACGCGTTCGAGCACCATTGGCAGGATGAAGCTGACGCCGCCTATCTCTATCGTATCCTGGCCGCGGCGGAGCTCGACGCGAAAAAGAAAGACATCTACTCGAGACTGGCAGACGTCGAGGACCGGCACGTCGTGGTCTGGTCCGATCTCCTGGCACAGCATGGACATCCGCCGGCGGAATTCCGTCCAAGCCGACGCGCACGACTGCTCGCCGTATTAGGCCGCCGGTTCGGCCCGGGCTTTCTGCTGCCAATGCTCCTCGAAGAGGAGGGACGCGAGGTCAGAGCGTACCTCGACATGCATCGTGAGACACCGGTCGGGGCGCCGGGCGGCGCCGAGGCGCTCGTGCTCGCCCGTGAATCAGCTGATCACGCGACAACGCTCGGCGGGATCGCGGGCAAGGGTGGGGAGCCGTGGCACAAGACGGCGTCCGGCGGATTCCTTCGCAACGTCGTGTACGGATTCAACGACGGACTCACTGCGAACTTTGGCCTTGTCGCGGGCGTGATCGGCGCCGCGACCGTGAACCAGCACCAGGCAGTAGTCGTTGCCGGGATGGCCGGTCTGATTGCCGACGCCCTGTCGATGGGCTCGAGCGGATATCTCGCCAGCAAGAGCGAGCGCGAGGTCTACGAGTACGAGATCTCGATGGAAAAAACGGAAGTCGAGCTCATGCCGGAAATCGAGCGAGACGAGCTGGCGGTCATCTATGAGGCGAAGGGGATGGATCGCGGCGACGCTCACATGCTTGCAACGCGAATCATGGCGGACCCTCAGCAGATGCTGAAGGAGCAGGTGCAGGAGGAGCTCAAGATCGGCGAGTTCACCGTTTCGCCATTCAGGGAAGGATGGATCACCGGCCTCGCGACCGCGTTCGGCGCGGCGATTCCGGTATTTCCATTTCTCATCTGGCACGGCGCGACCGCGATCGCGATCTCGTTCACGGTGGCCATGCTCTCGCACTTCCTGGTCGGAGCCGCGAGATCGGTGTTCACGGGTCGCGGAGCTTTCCGGTCCGGCTTCGACATGTTCGTGGTCGGCGTCGGGGTCGCGCTAGTCGGCTACTACGTCGGCGGGTGGGTGGGGCGGCGGATCTAAAGTCTCAAACTGCGAGCTGAACGAGAGGGGAGCTGACAGCTGTAAAGCTGATCGCTGCAAGCTTTACTACGTCGGGACGCTACCGCCGTGGATCGGGGCACAGGCCACTGCCCTTTTCTTCACGCCACTGAGTGGCGTCCCGAAGTTTGCAGCTAGGAGCGAAATAGCTTTGTCAGCTACCAGCTCCCTTCTCGTTCAGTTGCAGTTGTTAAACCGGCTGTCTCTCCCGCAATGAGATGGCCTGGAGCACGATCGTCCCAAGCCCGAGGACAGCGGCTACCAACGACACCCAGCCCCCGACAATCGGTATGATCCCCACGACGAGCAGAAGGAACCCTCCAAGGAAAAAGTTCATGAGCGCTCCTTCACGCCCTTTTCGTGCGCGCGCGCCGAGCAGTAGCTGCCCCAGCCAGACGGCGAACGGGACAGTCGCCAGACACACCATGATTGCGTAGATAGCGGCCGTAAGGAGCGCGAGTGGTAGCCCGACGATCGTGATGGCCGCGAGGCAAATGGCAATTGGGACCAGGATCGCCCATCCCAGACCGAACAGTGCCGATCGGCCCGGACGCTGAGGTAGTATCTCGGCCGCCTCCGCCACAAAGCCGGGGAAAAGAGCCACCGCGACTGCACCCATCATGAGGAAGCCGAGTAACCAGAGCACGCGCTTGAGTCCCCACCTGCCTGCGACCGGAATAGCGGTAACGGTCCCCGAGATGCGCGCGGCTGGATCAATGCGGACCTTTCCTGCCGGCACGCGATAGCGAAGGTTCCCGGCGATCTGCGCGCGCGGTCCGATGCGAAGCGCTCCCCCGGCGACCTCGACATCGCGTCCGACCACGCCGTTCAGTATGATCATGCCACCTGACGCCAGGAGCGCTCCGCGCACTGTCCCGTCGACCTGAACCGTCCCACCCATGAGATAGGCGTTCTTGGCTATGACCGCTGCGGAATCCAGGCCGACAGCACCGCCCGCGATAGTGGCGTTCCGATCGACAGCAGCGGCGACGTGAACCTGACCACCGGCTGCCCGGAGCGATCCATGGATGCGCCCGGTGATTGCCTGCTTGCCACCCGCTCCCAGATAATCCCCGCCGGTTACCCCGCCGAAGCTCACATCACCGCTGGCGAGGATTGCGTCGCCCGGCACGCTATCCATGATTGTCGCCATAGATCCCGTCGCCAGCACATCGTCGCCACGCCGCGCGACCTCGCTTTGCGACTCGTCACTAGCACGGCGGCAAGATAGCGTCAATGACACTAGCACAGCGCCCAACAGGGCAAGAAAACGACGCGGATGTGTGTGGAACACCATTGGGATGTCTCAGGAAGGACGATTCACAGCGGGACTCGATGATCGGTCAATGTTGGTTCCTCCTGTTGATCTCGCAAGCGGGAGATCATGCGCACTGGTGCCGGACTGCTCCCCTTTGCTACCATCATTGATGCCACCACGCCCATACGTTCTCGCCGGCTCCAACTGGAAAGCGGTCAAGGACACGCCCTTCGAAGTCGCGATTCTCCCCTGGGGCGCGACCGAGCCGCACAACTATCATCTGCCCTACGGCACCGACAACTACGAGACCGGCGCGATCGCCGAGCGCGCGGCCGAGATCGCGTGGAAGAAAGGGGCAAAGGTCGTGGTGCTGCCGACGGTTCCGTTTGGGGTCAACACCGGCCAGCTCGATCTCAGGCTCGCGCTGAACATCAATCCGAGCACGCAGCTCGCGTTGCTCACCGACCTCGCTTCGGCGATCGCCGGGCAGGGCTTGAAAAAACTGCTGATTCTCAACGGGCACGGCGGCAACGACTTCAGGCAGATGATTCGGGAGCTGCAGCCGAAGCTCGACCTCTTCATCTGCACCATCAACTGGTGGACGTGCGTGAAGGGGGCTGACTACTTCGACGAGCCCGGCGACCACGCCGGCGAGATGGAGACCAGCCTGATGATGGCTCTCGAACCGGATTTGCTGCGGCCGCTATCCGAAGCGGGCCCCGGCAAAGCGAGAAAGTTCCGCATAGCCGGGCTGCGAGATGGATGGGCGTGGACGCCGCGACAATGGTCGAAGGTCACGGATGATACCGGCACCGGGAATCCTGCGGCGTCCACCCAGGAGAAAGGCGAGAAGTTTCTGCGCGCGGTGACGGATCGGATCGGCAGCTTCCTCGTTGATCTCGCGAATGCAGATCTCAACGAGATGTACGAGTAGACCAGACAACGGAATTGCAACTGAACAGACTGCAACTGCGTCAGACGACGATGTTGATCAGCCGTCCGGGAACGAAGATGACCTTCTTCGGCGTGCCGTCAGCGAATTTCGCCACCGTCGGCTCCGCAAGCGCGGCAACGAGCGCGGCTTTCTCACCGATGTCACGCGCGACTGTGATCTTGCCCCGCACCCTGCCGTTCACTTGGACCACGAGCTCAATGGAATCGTCCACTGCGAGCGCGGGGTCGAAGCTCGGCCACGCCGAATCGAACACGCTCCCGGTTCCCCCCGTCTGCTCCCACAGTTCCTCGGCGATGTGCGGCGCGAACGGCGACACCAGTGGAATCAGCGGCAGCACCTCGTCGCGATGAGGCGTCCGCTCCCCTTTGCGGAGAACGTTCATGTACTCCATCATCGCGGCGACCGCGGTGTTGTAGCTCAGACGCGGAATGTCCTCACTGACCTTCCTGATCGTCTGATGCAGCTTGCGCATCACCGAATGATCCGGCGCGCCGTCGCTCGACATGCTCTGGACCGATGCGAACATCCGGTCGAGGAAACGACGGGGCCCCGAGATGCTCTGATCGCGGAAATCACCGCCCTGCTCGTACGGCCCGAGGAACATGAGGTACGTGCGGAACGCGTCGGCGCCCCACTGCTCGATGTACTCGTCGGGGTTCACGATGTTGCCCTGCGTCTTCGACATCTTCGCGCCTTCACGGATGATGTGACCGTGCGCGCGAAACCGCGTGAAGGGCTCCTCAAAATCCAGATGACCAGCATCATGTAGTACCATCGTGATGAACCGGGAATACAGCAGGTGCAGCACCGCGTGCTCGTTGCCGCCGATGTACGAGTTCACGGGCAGCCACTTTTTCGTGACGCCCTTGTCGAACGGCGCGTCGTCCCGGCCGACACTCGGGTAGCGCAAGAAATACCAGGCGCTGTCGAGGAACGTGTCCGACACGTCCGTCTCGCGGCGTCCCATCTTGCCGCACTTCGGGCACTCGACGCGATACCACTCCTCGTGACGCGCCAGCGGCGACACTCCAGAATCGTCTGGCTTGAAATCCTCAATGAACGGTAACACGACCGGCAGGTCCTTCTCTGGCACCGGCACCACTCCGCATGCTTCGCAGTAGATGATCGGAATCGGTGGACCCCAGTATCGCTGCCGTGAGATGCACCAGTCGTGGAGCCGATAGTGAACGATCGGCTTGGCCGCGCCACTCTTGGAGAGCAACTCCACTATTGCCTTTTTCGCGGCCTCGACCCGGAATCCATCGAACAGGCCGGAGTTGACCAGAGTCCCCGATTCGCACTCCGTGAACGCCTCGTGCAGCGGCGTGCTCGCATCCTCGCGCTCGCCGCAAACCACGCGCACGATCGGAAGCTCGAACTTGGTCGCGAATTCGAAATCGCGCTGATCGTGGCCTGGCACTCCCATGATCGCGCCCGTCCCGTACTCCATCAGCACGTAGTCGGAGACCCAGATCGGAATCTTCTTCTCGGTCGCCGGATTGATGGCGTAGGATCCGGTGAAGACTCCGGTCTTCTCGGTGCTCGTCTTTCGGGTGATGATGTCCTGCTTCTTCGTCTTCTCGCGGTACGCGTTCAGCCGCTTTCGCTCGGCCGGCTTTACGAGCCCGTCAACAAGGGGATGCTCGGGAGCGAGAACCAGGTACGTGGCCCCGTAAATCGTGTCAGGCCGGGTTGTGAAGACGCGGATCTCGCACTCGCCCCCCGCCACGTTCTCCGCTTCGAAGGCGATTTCCGCCCCTTCGGAGCGACCGATCCAGTTTCGCTGCGCGGTCTTGGTGGTCTCCGACCAATCGATGTGGTCGAGATTCTCGAGCAACCTTGGAGCGTAATCGCTGATGCGGAAGAACCACTGCTCGAGGAGCCGCTGCTCGACCGGCGTCTTGCTGCGCTCGCACAGCCCACCTACAACCTGTTCGTTGGCCAGCACCGTCTTGCAGTCGGGACACCAGTTGACCGCCGCCTGCTTCTTGTAGGCGAGCCCCTGCTCGTAGAGCTGCAGGAAGAGCCACTGCGTCCACTTGTAGTAGCTGGGGTCGGTCGTTGAGAGCCTGTAGCGCCAATCAACCATCAAACCAGCTCTTTCGAGCTGGCGCTGGAAGTTGGCGATGTTCCGCGGGATGAGCTCCATCGGATGCTGCCCGACCTTGAGGGCATAATTCTCCGAATGAATCCCGAAAGCGTCATACCCGAGCGGCTCGAAGACGTTGTGTCCGATGAGACGCTGGAATCGTCCATAAATGTCATTCCCTGTGAACGCAAAAAGATTTCCGACGTGGAGTCCTTCGGCGGACGGATAGGGGAACATCATCAGGGCATAGAACGGCCTTTGGGCGCGCTGCAGATCCGTGTGGTTCGTGCCACGCTCCTGCCAGATGCGCTGCCACTTCTGCTCGATCGCCGATGGATCGTAAGTAATGGCGTCTGAGGGAAGAGGGTCGTTCCGTGTTGCCGAGTTTTCCATTTGTACAAACTAGCGGCTGAGCGACGGAGTTTCATCTCCGCCGCAGCTGACCGAGTCGTTCAACAATCGCACCTCCAGATGACAGCAACGCCGCTCCCTCTCGTTCCGCGCCCTTCCGCCGGCTTACTCAAGCCGTTCTTCAGCGCGTTGCAGCGTCGCGCGCTCGGAACGAGCATCACTTTCGGATCGGTGTTTCTCATCGGTCTCGGCGGAATCTGCTGGCAGGTCTATCGCCAGATTCCCGCGGGAACGCGCGAGGATCTGCTGTCGGTGGGTGGTGTCGAGTTGGCGCTCGCGATTGCTGTCCTCTGGATCGGGGTCGCGCTCGCCGCCACTGTCTGGGCCGCGCTGATCTTCGTTCGCCAGCACGTTAGTGGGCCGGCCGCCGAGCTCGCGCGCACGCACGAGGCCATCGCAAAGGGTGATCTTTCGAGCAACTACAAGCCTTCGGCTTCCAACCGGACCGTCGACCGCCTCACNAGATCGACGATATCGATGCTCACCGAGCTGAGGGGCGTAGCCAGCAAGATGCAGAGTTCCGCCGATGACAACAGCGAGCTGGCATCGCAGGTTGTGAAGGCATCCGTGTCCGCCGCGGCATCAGCCCGCGATGGCGCCGCGACGACCAACGCACTGAGCCAGGACGCCGTCACGCGCGAGCGGGCGATCAAGGAATTGATGGCCGAAGCGACAAAGTTGGTCGAGATCTCCGGAAATCTTCGCGAAGCGGCACAGGAAGGATTGCGACGCGATCAGGCACTGCGGCAGCTGGCGCGCGAAAACCGGATGCGTCTCGAGCGCACGGCGAGCTCGCTCCAGTCTCTAGCTTCCGACGCGCTCGAGAGCGCCGAAGGAATCGATGCGATGTCGGCGGCGGTGGACGAGATCGGAGCGTTCCTCGTACTCGTGCAGAAAATCGCCAGGCAGTCGAAGCTCCTCGCGCTCAACGCGGCGATGGAAGCAGCGCGCGCCGGTGAGCACGGTCATGGTTTCGCGGTGGTCGCGAGCGAGGTGCGGCGCCTTGCAAGCAGCTCCGCAGACGCCGCCCAACGCACGACGTCGCTCGTTCAGGAGATGGTGGACAGCGTCGTGCAGTCGCGCGAGGCGACATCGCGCACTGTGGCCACGGTCGAACAGGCTCTCGAGGCAACGCGAGCCGGACGCCAGTCGCTCTCACGGGTCGAAGAGGGAACGGTCGAAGGAGAAGACCTGAGCGGTCGCATCGAGAGAGCCGTTCGTGAATCGAACGAGCTGATCTCGCTCATGACCCAGCGTCTGGCGGGCCTATCCTACGGCACCAGCGCGTTCTCGCGCGCGATGCACGACGTGGCAGTGTCGGACGAGGAGCAGAGCAGGAACATCGCGGACCTCGCAGCCGTGGCCGCGGCGCTGACCGACGCCTCGGGGCGCATTTCGGACCTGGTCGGCACCTTCAAGCTCGGCGACACCTGACTTCAGGCATCTGCGGCCTCTCCGATCGCGCGAACTTGAACTTCATCGGAACGAGCCGGGCTCCACTGGAGTCGGCGACCGAAAAGCGGGCGCCCTCGTAGGCGGTGGCCGAGCCGAACCGCCCGTCCCTGTGCAAGGCATAGAACTGCAGGTCGAATAGCGGCCGGCCGGCGGGATCGAGCAGCCGCCGCTCGGTCATTGCGATCACTCGATCGATTGTCTTCATGCACGCCTGGTCCGGCGACATCCCCTGCCGCATNAACTCGACGATCAGGAACGCGCCGCAGACTTTGATGTTCGCTTCACCGCGCCCGGTGGATCCCGCCGCGCCCACGCTGTTGTCGCAGTATTGCCCCGCGCCGATGATCGGNGAATCACCAACTCTTCCCGGCACCTTCCACGACAGTCCACTGGTCGTCGTGACCGAGGACATGTCTCCCGCGNCATTCACTGCGTTCATGTTGATGGTCCCGGTGGTGAATTTCACGTGAAGCGGATCATCAAACGACAGGCTCGCGGTTGGNGGAGGCGAAGCTGCGCTGTCACTCCGGGTGTCGAGCCAGTTGTCGACCGGGTTGAGGCAGGCTTTCCAGCGGAGCCAATCGCGCCTGCTCTTTTCAGTGAGAAGGTTCTGCTCCTTGAATCCCATTTCGAGCGCGAACTTCTTCGCGCCCGCGCCCACCAGCATGATGTGATCGGTGTAGTCCATCACCGCTTTCGCGACGAGCGATGGCGTCGCGATGTCCTCGAGGGCGCCGACCGATCCGGCCCGCTTCGTGGGGCCGTGCATGCACGAGGCATCGAGCTGCACCACTCCTTCTTCATTCGGCAGACCGCCCAGCCCAACCGACTGATCCTCGGGATCGAGCTCCTGGATGTTGACGCCGGCGATGATCGCGTCCAGCGTGTCGGCGTTCTGACGCGTGATCATGTCATAAGCGCGCGCGACGCCGCGGATGCCGTTCGCGGACGCGACCACGACGGGCTGGAACGCCGGCTCCGAAACCCTCGCCCTGTCGATGACCGAGATTCGCGGAGTAGCGGCGTTGGCGCTGCGGTCGAACGTGAGTGCAGTCGCCGCCGCCGCGCTGGTTCCTAAGAATTTCCTTCTCGATATTCCCATTTACCACTCTCCATTAGGTGTTTCTTTGAAAATGGGCCTACGCTTTTCGAGCTGACGAACGTTAGTCGCGGCCTACGCTTTTCAGGGCGACAAACGTTAATCGCGGTAGATCTTGACCGTAATTTTTCCGTCGCTCGTCACCCATGCCCGATACATCCCCGGAGTATTGAAGGGCGTGGCGATGTTTCCCTTCCGGTCCATCGCGATCACTCCGCCTCCGCCGTTCTGCGCCACGAGCTCTTTCATCACGACATCGTCCGCGACCTGCTGGAGCGAGACTCCGCTGTAGCGAACGCGCGCGCAGATGTCGGCCGCGACGTTGTTGCGAATGAAGAACTCTCCGTCGCCGGTGCCGGAGACGGCGCAGCTCAGATTGTTGGCGTACGTCCCGGCGCCGATGATCGGCGAGTCGCCAACGCGCCCGAACCGCTTCATGTTCGTTCCGCCCGTCGACGTCCCGGCAGCGAGATTGCCCGCCTTATCGAGCGCCGACTGTGAATGCACAGCCGAGGGAAGGCAAAGCGACGCGAATAGGCCGGCGCATGCGGCCAGTCGAAGCAGAGAGCGCTGCATATTCCTGGTGGACGGGGATCGTTGCGGCGCCTGCCTCGCGGGGCGGGCGAGTGACTTCAATAAGGTATTCGGCCAGTATAGCTTCCCGCTACGCATGAAACCTCCCCCTCCATCAAGGCTGAGAAAGCTACGCCTCGAAGCTGCCGGCGCTCCGCGCGTAGATCTCTCCGGGCCAACCCGCCGGGAGCACGATCTGCTCGGCGAGCGCGACGTTCCCACCTCGGCGCTGTACGGGATTCAGACTCTGCGAGCGATCGAGAATTTCTGCATCACCGGCATCGAGCTGCGTGAATTTCCCACCCTTGTTGCAGCGCTGGCCACCGTGAAGGAGGCAGCCGCGCGCGCCAACCTCGAGATGAAGCTCCTCGACCGGGATATCGTTGATGCGATCTCACAGGCGGCCGGCGAGATCAGGGAAGGTCTGCACCACGAGCATTTTCGGGTCGACATGATCCAGGGCGGCGCCGGAACTTCGTCGAACATGAACGCAAACGAAGTGATGGCCAATCGCGCGCTCGAGATCCTCGGCAAGGAGCGCGGGCAGTACGACATCGTTCACCCCAACAATCACCTCAATCTCAGCCAGCTTCAGGATGCCGTCCCGATGACTCTCGGCCAGGAGTTCAACGCCTTCGCGCACACGATGCTCGAGGATGTCGACCGGCTCGGCGAAGCGCAGGCGCTCATTCGCGAGATCAACATGGGCGCGACCGCGATTGGCACGGGGATCAACGCGCCGCCCAAGTATGCGGAGAGCGTGCGCCGGCATCTGGAGCACATTACGGGATTGCCGTTCATCACCGCGCCCGATCTCGTCGAGGCCACTGCCGACACCGGCGCGTTCGTTCAGCTCTCGGGCGTTCTCAAGCGCTGCGCTGTGAAGCTCTCCAAGATCTGCAATGATCTGCGGTTGTTAAGCTCGGGTCCGCGCGCGGGGCTGGGCGAGATCAATCTTCCGCCAATGCAGCCGGGCTCCTCGATCATGCCGGGAAAGGTGAACCCGGTGATTCCCGAGATGGTGAATCAAGTGTGCTTCGACATCATCGGCGGTGATGTGACGGTAACGATGGCCGCCGAGGCCGGGCAGCTCCAGCTCAACGTGTTCGAGCCAATCATCGCGTTCAGGCTGCTCAGTGGAATGACCTACCTCGAGCGCGCGTGCAGGATTCTTCAGAACCGCTGCGTGGAGGGAATTACCGCGAACGCTGAACGTATGCGTAGCTTCGTCGAACAGTCGGTCGGCGTCATCACCGCTCTCGTTCCGGTGCTCGGCTACGAGACGACTACCGAGATCGCAAAGGAAGCACTCGAGACGGGGCGAGGGGTTTACGATCTCGTTTGCGAGCGTGGGCTTATGACGCGCGGCCAGCTCGACAGTTTGCTCANCCCCGAGGCAATGACGGCGCCAAGGGCAACTCCCGCAACGGACGCTTGAAGGTTAGTTTCTACGTGCTTCAGTCAGAAAAAATCCGTAAGTGTTTCACCCGGCGAAGGTGAGACGCTCTTCACTCGACGAGAACAGGATTTCCTTCGCATGAATGGTTCTGACCGCCTCCGGCGGCTTGCATCCTACGCATTTGTCGCGGCGCTTGTCGTCGCGGCCATCTCCTGTAACGAAGCGCATCCCAATTCCACCCTCACTCCCCACACCGATCTCGGACGGGAGATCGATTTCCTCTGGGATCGCCTGCTGCTGCTGGGCACGATTGTTTTCGTCCTCGTCGAAGTGGTTCTCATCTACGTCGTGTTCAGGTACCGGCGCAGAGAGAACCAGGGGACGCCGCCGCAGACCCACGGCAGCACCAAGCTCGAGATCGCGTGGACGCTGATCCCGGCGGTTATCCTGGTGTTCATCGCCGTTCCGACGGTCAGGACGATCTTCATCACCCAGGCGCAGGCCGCGCCCGGCTCGCTCGAGATCGATGTGACGGGGCACCAGTGGTGGTGGGAGTTTCGCTATCCCGATTACGGCGTGACGACGGCGAACGAGATCTACCTCCCGGTCGGACGCACGGTGAATTTCAGGCTCCGCTCGGCGGACGTGATTCACTCGTTCTGGGCGCCGGAGCTCGGCGGAAAGCGCGATGTGGTGACGAATCGCACGAATTACATCTGGTACACACCGGACAGTGCCATCACCGGCAACGTGTGGAACGGATTCTGTGTGGAGTTCTGCGGCGCGTCGCACGCCAACATGCGCTTCAGGGTTTTCACGGTGACGCCGCAACAGTTCGAGTCGTGGGTGGCGGGACAGAAAATGCCGGCGCGATTTGGCGCAGTTGGCCCCGCCGCGCCCACGACAGGTCCCATTCCGCCGCCACATGAGGGGCCTGCGGTGACGACTCCAGGCGGCCCGAATTCACCGACGCAGGCCGCCCAGGCGGCGGCGCATGGCATTGCGCAACAAAGCTCCGGCACCGGTGCGGTCGGCGGGACACAGCCGGCGATTCCGCGTCCTCAGAACGCCGAGGCAAATCCGCGGGCACGCCTTGGAGCTGCTCAGTTTCCATCCGTGGCTACGGCGTCCGCCGGCGTAGCGCCCGGCTACATCTTCCCGCGCGAGAAGGTTCCCGACTACGCGATTCCACACTCGCCGATACCACCGGGCCTCAAGTTCACGGCCGGACTCACCGGGAATGCGCACCGTGGGTTGAAGATCTTCAGCGGCGCCGCATGCATCGGTTGTCACGCGATTGCCGGCAACCCAATGGCGATGG
>JGI20187J14854_1000101_pt1 | contig 11890 bp, 6 predicted proteins | sample NGESurdeep072012_3_FD_14854 | JGI IMG/M metagenome (IMG submission 14854)
CACGGACTACTCCGTGGACTACGACCTCGGCCGGGTCTCATTCAACCGGCCCGACACGCTTTTTCCGCGGCCCCGTCAGGTCACCGTCCAGTACGAGGAGAATCCCGTCTTTGAGGAGACTCCCACTTCGATATTCGGCGCCACCGCCGAGCTCCCACTGACGAACGGCCAGATCAACGTCACCGCGATCTCCCAGAGCCAGCACACGAATTTCACGCGTCCGCCACTCGGGTTCGAGCCGGCCGCTTCGCTCGTCGCCGGTGTGAGCGCACTCTTCAACTTCGACGCGGATCCGTTGACCCAGCTCGTGTCCAAATTGCCGTTCGGGTCAACGACGGTTCCTTCCCACATCGCCTTCTCCGCCGAGATCGCCGCGAGTCGCCCCGAAACGAGCGCATCGCAGCAGGCGTATCTGGAATCATTCGAAGGCGAAGGCGGTCTCCCGATCTCTCTCTCCGACCCGCAATGGTATTTCAGCAGCCAACCAGCTCTGGGGACGACAATTCCCGCGCGTTTCGGCCCGACAGTCTTCGATCTCACGCGCGCCACCACGCTGGCGTGGCAGAGCAATGGTGCTGACGCGGACGGACGCGGGATACAGTACCGCATCGATCAGATCGATAAAGAGGTGGCACAGAGCGGCACCGGCATTTCCGGTCCGGAGCCGCTGCTCTGGCTCACGCTCTATCCGCTCTCCATCGGTGGTCAGGTCAACAACCTCACGAAAACGTTTCGCTGGGCGGTCCCGAACGCGCCCACCGGGCGCCGGTGGCGCTCCGTCCGCACCGTCCTCAACCCGAGCGGCGCCGACATTTCGCGCGCGGAGAACCTGGAGTTCTGGGCCCAGATTCCGGTGGGCAGCACGCGGTCGAAGAACCCAACGCTCGTCTTCGATTTCGGAGACGTCTCCGAAAACTCGGTTTCGTTCGGTCCTGACACGCTAATTATTCGCCCCGGTCCGGTGGCCGGCTCGCTGGACACGACTTATCGCGGCAAGCGAATTCAGGGGCTCGACACGCTCAACAGCGAGCGCGATCCGTTTTCCCGCGCCTTCAACGCTGCGAGCAACGACAACGGGCTTCCCGGCGATGTCGTCGACACATTGGTCGTCGAGTACGACACCATACCGGGCTTGGCGCCGTCGTTCACGACGCTGCGCTTCGCCCGCACGTGCCTCGGTGGATACGGGCTTCGCCAGATTCTCGGCGACTCGCAGGCGAACTGCACTGTCCACAACAACCGTCTCGACGAAGAAGACATCGACGCCGACAACGTTCTCAACCTGACCACCGCCGAGCGCGATCAGGAGCAATGGCAGCGCTACGTCGTCAATCTTGCCGACGCTTCGAAAGTCACGCGCGATGGTGTATGCAGCCAGCCGCCTCTGCTCGCTGGCCAGCCGAGACTTCCACACGACGACGTGTGCTGGGAGTTCTTTAGCATTCCTTTCCGCACCCCTGACGACTCCCTCGGCCATCCCTTGCTGCGACGCGCCCGGGCGCTCCGCATCACGATGATCTCCGGCGACGGAGTGGCCGACGATGAGTTCGCCACCATTCCGCTGGCGCGACTGCGCCTCACTGGCGCACCCTGGCTCAAGGTCAGCGACAGAACACTGCACGGAATTGCGGGAACGCAGACGTCCACCGGTGCTGTTCAATCCGGAGTCGTCGGCACGCAGGACAAGGGGCTGCGCGGCGCCATCGACTACGTATCGCCTCCTGGCATCACCGACGCGCCGACGAGCAAGACCATCGCTTTCCAGCCCGGCCGCGTCCAGATCAACGAGAGATCCCTGCGGCTTTCCGCGACCGATCTCGGCGTGCTCGACCGCGCGGAGTCGTACTTTCGTTTCCCGGAAGGCGAGAAAAACTTCATGAGCTACAAGGAGCTGCGCGTCTGGGCGCGCGGCGTGAGCAGCGGCTGGGGCCAGGACGGAGAGCTTCAGTTCTACATCAAGATCGGCCGCGACGACAACAACTTCTACATGTATCGCACCCCGATCAATTCGGGAACGACTAAGGCTGCTTGGCTGCCCGAGATAAGCGTGAACTTCGCGAGACTGTTCGCGCTAAGGGCGCAGATTCAGAACGCGTATCTACAGGGACTGCATCGCAACACCTGCGCTGGTCTCGACTCTGTTCTGATCGCGAACACACCACTTCCAATCGGAGCAACCCCCAACTCGCTCTACGCCGCGTGCGACAGTGGATACATCGCGTACACGCTGGATCCGGGGGTGACCCCTCCCAACCTTGCCGCCGTTCAGGAATTGGCCGTAGGAATGCTCCGGCTTCCCGTTCCTCCTGGCGCAAATCCGATACTTCCCGGCGACACGCTGGAAGTCTGGGTCGATGACATCAGGCTGGCGGGAGTCGTCAACGCGACCGGTTTCGCCGGGCAGGTTGGATTGACGATCGTCGCGAGCGACTTCGCCGACATTCGCATCAACGCCAGCAGGCGCGATCCGAATTTCCGGCAGTTGGCCGAACAGCCGAGCTACCTCACCGACAACAGCCTGGACTTCAGCTCCGCGTTCCACCTGGAGAAACTGCTGCCGGCATCCCTCGGCTTGTCCATCCCTTTCACGTTCAACTACACATCGGCCTCAGTCGACCCGTTGTTCATCACGCAGTCCGACATCGAGGCCGACGCGATAGACGGGCTGCGCACGCCTCGCTCGGCGGCGACATCGATGACCCTGAGCCTGCGGCGTACGAAGCAATCGACTGGCTCGGCGTGGTCGCCCATTCTCAACAACCTGGCGCTCAACTCATCGTACACGACAGGCGTTTCGCGCAGCGAATACGAGGACGGAAAGGCGAAGAGCCTGGTGGTGGGAGTCGATTTCAACCTGTTGCGCGCGCTGCTTCCCGACATCGCGCGATGGTCGCCGACCGAGCTGCATCTCACCAGCACCTACACCAATGGACACGACGATCGCGTCTCATTCCTGAAACCGGCGTTCGCGCTCGACGACACCGCGCGCCCCGTCAAAGGAAGGACCCGCACCTGGAGCAATGGCAGCAGCCTCGTGTTCCGTCCCTTCAAGGCGGCGTCGGTTCGCTGGGACATCACGTCGGTGCGCGATCTGCGCGGATACGGAACGGACTCACCCCTCGGACTCATCGCCGCCAGCGATCGCGATCGAGTGCTTGGCACTGACACCGGACTCGAGCGCGAGCGCGCGATGCAGGCCGGAATAAACATCTCTCCACCCATCACGGCGTGGTTTCGGCCGAGGCTGGACTTTGGCACTTCGTACAACATGTTGCGGGACCCGAACACCCTTAGCTTCGCGCAACAGGGCGACACAACCGGCGCGTTCCGCATTCCCCGGCGCCTCGGCAACTCGCAGACGACATCCGCCGGCCTGACGCTGGATCTCCCGCGCGCAGTCAAGCTTCACACCGACAGCAACAGCTTCCTTCGTGGATTCCTCGGCGGCCTCCAGCCGGTGGACATCAACTTTAATCGCAGCGTTCTCTCGGTTTACGATGGGAGCGGGGCGGCGGCGCCTCTCGCCTATCAGTTTGGGCTCGGCGGCATTAACACTTTCCGGGAGCTCGGCGGCCAGCTGGCGACAAGTGTCGGATTGGTAACCCAGATCTCCGTCAACCAATCGCTGAACCTTCCGTTCGGCGCGAGCCTCGCCAGCAGATACCAGCGCATCAACACCAGAAACTGGACACGCAGGATCGACCAGGGGCAGGACATCGTCGACGGAACGCAGATCGCGTTTCCGGATGTTTCGTTTCGCTGGACCGGAAGGCCGATTGGGCTCCAGTCCGTCATCTCCAGCCTGGGAGCAAACGCGCGTGTCATGGAGACGCGACAATTCAACGGCACCCAGCCGTTGCTTGACGAGGTGATCGACGACAGAGGCCAGCTGCGCGTTCGGACCTTTCCCCTGAGCGGCTCGATCGTATTCGCCGGAGCCCGACCCCTCGCGAGCACTGTGGGGTATTCATTTTCCAAGCGGCTGGATGCAAAGCCGGGGTTGAGCAGCAACGGCGACAACTCCGACTTCAGTATCGATGTCTCAAAGCCGTGGGGGCTCCCCGCCGATTGGAACGCGCGGAGCGATCTGCGGACGCGCGTGAGCTACCAAAAGAGCCAGGGGCAGAATTTCGTCATCAATCCGCTCGCGGTCACGGGGGAGAGCCGGCTATCGGACAACGGACGGCGCGCCTTCAGCATGAGCGCGGATACCGATGTCGCCGAAAACATTTCGTCGAGCTTCGTGATCTCGCGCGTCGAGAGCTTCGACCGTAACCTTAACCGCCAATTCACGCAGACAGTGCTCAGTGCGGTGATGCACCTGCAGTTTTACGCCGGGGAATTCAAGTGAGATCAATGCTCGTCATTTTGTTGTTGTGCCTGGTGGTTGGTTGCAATGGAGACGCAAACGGGGGAAGCGCCGCGCAGAGTACCTCGGCGGCGACTTCGACCGGGTTCAACGGGACCGCTGCCTACAACTACGCGAAGGCGCAGGTTGATTTCGGCCCCCGGGTGCCGGGGACCCCGGCCGCGAAGCAGGCCGGAGATTGGATCATCCGGCAGATGCGCGCTCGCGCGGACACCGTGATAGTCCAGAGCTTCACCTACACAACCGCCGACGGAAAAAAGCTCCCGCTGCGCAACATCCTGGCGCGATTCCGGCCCGAATTGTCGGAGCGCGTTCTCTATCTCACGCACTGGGATTCGCGGCCGATATCGGAGTCCGCGGCAACCGAGGCTGAAAGGAAGATGCCCGTGCCGGGCGCGAATGACGGGGCCTCCGGCGTTGGCATGTTCATCGCCCTGGCGGATGTGTTGAAGAAAACGAAGCCGAATGTCGGCGTCGATCTGCTCTTCACCGATGGCGAGGACTACGGCAAGTTCGGGCCTCCTGAAGTGGATGTTCTGATCGGCGCGAAATACTTCGCGACACACCTCCCGTCGCCCGGCTACAAGCCGCTTTACGGCGTTCTCTGGGACATGATCGGCGACAAGGATCTCCGCATCCCGTATGAGATGCTCTCTTTTCAACAGGCTCCTGAAGTCGTTTCGCGGGTCTGGCAGACTGCCGCGGATCTCGGACACGGTGACGTCTTCGTTCAGGAGAGCGGCGGCGACGTAACGGACGACCATATTCCGCTGCTCAACGTCGGGCTCCATGTGATCGACGTCATAGACCTCACGTATCCGCCGCACCACACCCCGCAGGACACGATGGACAAGATTTCCGCCAAGTCGCTCGCGATTGTTGGAGACGTCGCCACCGCGCTGGTAACGCGCAGGTAGAAGATGAAAGGGAAGCTCACGGTCCTCATGATCACGGCATTCGTGGACATGCTGGGCCTGGCGATGGTCATCCCTCTCCTTCCTTTCTACGCAACCAAGCTCGGAGCCTCGGCGACGATCGTCGGGGTCCTGATCGCCGCCTTCTCCATCGCCCAGCTCGCCAGCGCGCCCCTCTGGGGCAAGTTCTCCGATCGCTACGGGCGGCGGCCCGCGCTCCTCGCCGGGCTCCTCGTGTCGGCGGTCGCCTACGTCATCTTCGCTTACGCGAGCACACTCTGGCTGCTTCTACTCTCGCGCGTCGTGCAGGGGCTCGGCGGTGGAACGATCGGCGTCGTGCAGGCCTACGTCGCTGACGCCAGCGATCCCAGGGATCGCGCCAAGAGCCTTGGATGGCTCTCAGCCGCCACCAGCTTCGGCGCCGTCGTAGGCCCAGCGATCGGCTCCGCGCTCATTCACTGGGGCCGTCACGCGCCTGGAATAGCGTCCGCGATCTTCTGCGTTCTCGTCAGCGTCTTCGCCGCGATCTATTTGCGCGAGTCGCGCGAAGAGGCAGCCCAGACTGGCGAGCATGGAGTCGTTCACCAGACCAGCGCCGGCGCCGTGTGGAACGTAATCGCTCGCCCAAAGGAGCCCGCGCCGCGACTGATCTGGATCTACGCCATTGCGATCGGCGCTTTCTACGGCACGGCACCGACGCTACCTCTGCTTCTCGCCAACCGCCTTCCCATCACCGAGTCCAACGTCGGCTACTTCGTTATGTACCTCGGCGGAATGGGTGTCATTGTTCGCGCAGGAATCCTCGGACGCATGATCGAGTGGCTGGGAGAAGCGCGACTCACCCGGCTCGGACTCGTGTTGCTTGCCCTTGGATTGGCCGCCGTTGCAGCGGTACATTCTTATCTAACGCTGCTGATTGCCCTGACCCTCATGCCCCTCGGCACGGCGTTCGTCTTTCCGTGCGTAACGGCCACGCTCTCCAGAGTCGTTCCCACGCGGCACCGGGGATTGTACATGGGGGTCCAGCACACCTTTGGCGGTGTGTCGCGCGTCATTTTCCCGCTTGCTGCTGGCGTCGCGATGGATCATCTGGGACTCGGCGTTCCGTTCGTGCTGGCGGGGGTTCTTGTGCTCGCAACCCTGCTCCTTACGACTTCGATGGAAGAGTACGCTCCGAGCCGCGCCCCTTCGGTAACGTAGCCGGAACTGCTGTCGCTAGGGTCGAGTCATGCCGACCCCTGCCGAGCGCAAGGCGCTCCTCTTTTTCTCGATTGTTCTGGTACTCGGGGCTTCAAACCGCGCCTTTCGGACCCTTCGTAGCCATTCCCCGGTCGATTCCGGAGCACGTTCGGCCCTTGAAGCACAGATAAAAGCGGCGGATTCCGCTCGGCGCTCCGGCCTCCGAAAGCCGAAGCGGGAACCGAAGCAGAAGGCACCTCCGAAGGCTGTCGGACCGGTGGATCTCGATGTCGCCAGCGAGAAGGAGATCGAGGCGCTCCGGCACGTCGGCCCCACTCTCGCCAGGCGCATCGTTGCTGACCGAGACTCCTTCGGTCCATTCGGCTCCATGGAGGGATTGAAACGCGTAAAAGGCATCGGCCCATCTATGGTAGGAAAACTCGACTCCATAGTAACCTTCTCGCTTGTCCCGCGTCCTTCCAACAGTGTGATATCCAGGCCATCCGAACTGCCAAAAGCACGCAGGAAGCCTCATCGGAGGGACACGCGTCCTTGACAGCTCCTGCCGCCAAAAATTCGCCTAGGATCGGCGAGCTCCTCTTGAAAGAGGGCCTGGTAACCCAGGACCAGCTCAACAAGGCGCTCGCTGAGCAAAGACACAATGGCACGCGTGTCGGCTATAACCTGGTCAAGCTCGGTTACGTGAAGGAAACCGACCTCACCAGGATGCTCGCACGTCAGCACAAGATGCCCGCCGTCGACCTGGCAAAGTTCCAGGTGGATGCGCGCATCGCGAAGCTCATTCCGGGCGAGCTCGCGCTCAAGCACAATGTCCTTCCCCTCAAGCGTGACGGTCGCACCCTGACAATCGCGATGTCCGATCCGAGCGCGATGGCGGTGCTCGACGACATCAAGTTCATCACCCGCCTCGACATCTTCCCGGTCATCGCTGGCGAGTTCACTCTGCGCAACGCGATCGAGAAGTTCTACGCCTCGGGTGAAGCGCAGATGGAGAACCTCCTCGCGGACATGGTCGAGGACGACATTGAGATCCTCGAGAGCGAGAACGAAAACACGGCTGACAATGGCGCCTCGCTTGTCGACGAAGCGCCGGTCGTAAAGCTTATCAACGCCATCATGACCGACGCGCTAAAGAGAGGCGCTTCGGATATTCACTTCGAGTGCTTCGAGAAGGAGCTCCGTGTGCGCTACCGCATCGACGGAGCCTTGCAGGAGATCATGAAGCCGCCCATCAAGATGCGGCCGGCTCTCATCTCCCGCTTCAAGATCATGGCGAGCTTGAACATCGCCGAGCGCCGGGTGCCGCAAGATGGGCGCATCAAACTGAAGATCGGAAGCAAGGTCATCGATTTTCGTGTCTCCACCCTCCCGACATTGTTCGGCGAGAAGGTGGTGCTCCGTATTCTCGACAAGGGCAACCTGACGCTCGACCTCGGGACATTCGGCATTGAGCCCCGTGCCGAGCGCGAGCTGATGGAGGCGATCTCCAACCCTTACGGGATGGTGCTCGTCACCGGGCCTACAGGTTCCGGTAAAACGACGACGCTGTATTCGGCTCTCTCCAAGATCAACAACATCGACGTCAACATCATGACGGCCGAGGACCCGGTCGAGTACAACCTCTTTGGCATCAACCAGGTTCTCGTCAGAACAGAAATCGGAATGACGTTCGCTGCGGCCCTCAAGGCGTTCCTTCGTCAGGACCCCAACATCATCATGTTGGGAGAAATTCGAGACCTCGAGACCGGCGGCATCGCCATCAAGGCCGCGCTGACAGGTCACCTTGTCCTCTCGACCTTGCACACGAACTCGGCNCCGGAGACCGTCACGCGTCTCATGGACATGGGCATCGAGCCCTTCAATGTNGCTTCCGCATTGAACCTGATTCTTGCCCAGCGACTCGTCCGTCGTGTCTGCTCCAAGTGCGCCGAGGCCTACAAGATGGACAAGGCCGAGATCGCGGGCGCCAAAATCGGCGGCGGAATCACGATGCGCGATATGCATTTCACCGACATGGCCCTTGCCGACGCGAAAGGCCGCGCCACCGAGGCTGCCAAGCCGTTCATGGACCAGATCACGCTCGACACCAAGATGGAAGACCTTCCGGTTTTCCGAGGGAAGGGATGCGAACAATGCGATGGCACTGGTCTCAAAGGACGCCAAGGTCTTTACGAAGTGATGAGCATGACGCCCAACCTCCGAAAGCTGATTATGCAGAGCGCGGGCGCCGCAGAAATTCAGAAAGCGGCCATCGAAGAGGGAATGCTCACGCTCCGCATGGATGGCTGGTTGAAAGTTCTCAAGGGGATCTGTCCCCTGGAGCAGGTTGTCCGCGAAACCGCAGCGTGATCCTCAATACCCGAATCGATAACCGATGACCTTACCGTTCATTGATACGTCTTCCCCATCCGGACCGGCGAGGCCAAGCGGAGTCAATCTCCGCTCCCTCCTCGAGGAGATGGTCTCCCGCAATGCCTCCGACCTGCACATCGTGGCGGGTGAGCGGCCCAAGCTTCGCGTCGACGGCGACATAACGAACTCGTCTGCTGAACAGGAGCTGGCGCCGAAGGACACGCTGCAGCTGGCCTATTCGGTCCTGACCGAAACGCAAAAGAAGCGGTTCGAGCTGGAGGACGAGCTCGACTTCTCGTTCGGAATCCAGGGTCTCGCTCGCTTCCGCGGCAACGTCTTCAAGCAGCGCGGCTGCGTGTCGATGGTCATCCGGCAGATTCCTTTTGCGATCAAGACCTTCGATCAGCTCGGACTTCCCGGTGCCATCGCCAAGATGGCCGAGAAGCCACGCGGACTCGTTCTCGTCACCGGCCCGACCGGTTCGGGTAAATCGACCACTCTCGCCGCGATGGTCGACAAGGTCAACCGCGAGCGGAAAGGCCATATCATCACGGTCGAAGATCCGATCGAATTCATCCACAAGCACCAGCAATGCATCATCAACCAGCGCGAGATCGGAAGCGACACCAAATCGTTCGCCAGCGCTCTCAAGTACGCATTGCGTGAGGATCCGGACGTCATTCTAATCGGTGAATTGCGCGACCTGGAGACGATCGCCGCAGCTCTGACGATTGCCGAGACAGGTCACCTTGCCTTCGCGACGCTACACACCAACTCCGCGGCCGAATCGGTCAACCGCATCATCGACGTATTCCCGTCCCACCAGCAGTCACAGGTGCGGGCGCAGCTCGCCTTCGTGCTCGAGGGAATCGTCACCCAGACGCTCCTTCCCAAAGCGCAGGGAAAGGGACGCGTGATGGCCGCCGAGATTCTGGTGGTAACGCCGGCGATCCGCGCGCTCATTCGCGACGACAAGGTTCACCAGATCTACTCGTCCATGCAGGCCGGCAAGAAGTTCGGCATGCAGACGCTGAACGACGCGTTGTACGCGCTCTACATGAACCGCGAGGTGGCGGCGGACGAGTGCCTGCGCGTGAGCGGCGATCCGACCGAGTTCCAGAGAATGATTGGACAGCTGGATCCGTCCGATGATGGAAGCGGCAAGTCAGCCGCAGGCAAGCAGGCAGCCACACGTGGACCCGCCCCGGGCTCACCAGTGAAACGTTAAGAGAGGATCAGTATGGCTACTTTCACATATACGGCGAGAGCATTCAACGGCGATCTGCGCACCGCGACGATCGATGCGTCCTCTCGCGATGATGTCATCGCCCAGCTCAGAAAGCAGAGACTCAGCGTCGTCAAGATCGATCAGGATGCGGCCAAGAAGATCGGCCGCGGATCAATCAAAACGCGTGACGTCGTCATTTTTACCCGCCAGTTCTCGACCATGATCAACTCAGGCCTGCCACTCGTGCAGGCGTTGACGATTCTCGCCGAACAGACGGACAACAAGGCTCTGTCGGAAGTCACCAGGAAAGTGGTGTTCGACGTTGAGTCCGGTAATACCGTTGCCGATGCGCTCTCCAAGCACCCGAGAGCCTTCACCAACCTGTACGTCAACATGGTCGCCGCGGGTGAAGCCGGCGGTATTCTCGACACGATTCTGCTCCGCCTCGCGACATTCCTTGAAAAGAACGACGCGCTGGTCAGAAAGGTGAAGGGCGCGATGATTTACCCGGCGGTCATCATGAGCGTCGCGGCCATCGCTGTCGTCGTCCTCCTGATCTTCGTCATCCCGGTGTTCGCGGGCATGTTCGCATCGGCTGGCCAGGCGCTGCCATTGCCGACCCGAATCGTCATCGGTGCCTCTGGCTTCCTCAGAAGGTATTGGTGGATTATGGGCGCCGCGATCATCATCGGCGGATACATGTTCAAGAAGTACTATGCTACGCCGCCCGGAAAGCTCGTGATCGACCGCTTGATGCTGCGCATGCCGGTTCTCGGAGACGTGCTGCGCAAGTCCGCTGTGTCTCGCTTCACGCGCACCCTCGGTACGCTCATCAGCTCGGGCGTCAGCATTCTCGAAGGACTCGAGATCACGGCGAAGACGGCGGGCAACCGCGTCATTCAGGACGCCATCATGCAGTCCCGTTCCTCGATCGCCGGCGGTGACACCATCGCTCAGCCGCTCCAGAAGTCGAAGGTCTTCCCGCCCATGGTCATCTCGATGATCGCGGTCGGTGAGCAAACCGGTGGTCTGGACGAGATGTTGTCCAAGATTGCCGACTTCTACGACGAAGAAGTCGACGCGGCGGTTAGCAACCTTCTTTCATTGCTGGAACCGATCATGATCGTCTTCCTCGGCGTTGTTGTCGGAGGCATGGTCGTGGCGATGTACCTCCCGATCTTCGACATGGTCAACGCGGTTCAATAAGAATTCACGACGCACGAAAAAAGGCCAGCCCTGATGGGCTGGCCTTTTTGTCGTCTGTGCCGCTTGTCATGCAGGAAAGCGATGCCGTCCTACCACATTATCCCGACGGTCACCGGAATGAAGCTGAAGGTGACGCCATTGCCACCACTGGCCGACACGCGATTGTACCGCGCCTCGACGAACGTTTCGAAGCTCGAGCTCAATGGCAGTTTTACGCCGCCGCCGACGTTGAACCCGAAGTCGTTCTCCGAGGCGGCGTTTCCAAACGCGTCATTGGCGCCCACACGATACAGGCCTGCTCCGCCGATTATATACGGCGTGAATCCCGACGCCGGCAGCGCGAACACGGCGTTGGCGGTGAATGCGGCGATGTTGAGGTTGCCGCCGCCCACCTGGCTTCCGAATTCGTTGTAAGCGCCCTCGAGCCGCAGCCCAACGGGCGCCGCCGGCGGATTGTACCCCACCGCCAGTGTGACGTTGTACCCGGTGTTTGCGGCGTTTCCAAGATCGCCAGTTGGGAACGCGATGCCAGCCGCGCCACCTATCTGAAACGGGTTCGACGAGCTCTGCGCGCGCGCAGCCGGCGCTACCGCCGCGATGCCCGCCGCGACCAGAGTTGAA
>JGI20187J14854_1000107_pt1 | contig 11528 bp, 12 predicted proteins | sample NGESurdeep072012_3_FD_14854 | JGI IMG/M metagenome (IMG submission 14854)
GGGAATGCCGTATCGGAACGTGAACCCGATATACTGGCGAGCCATGAACGCGGACATGGCGAAGATGCAACGGCGTTATACCGACGTTGCGCGTGCCGAAGCCACCGCCGCCAATGCAAAGCGCCAAGCAATCCTGAGCGTCACGCACGGCCATTCGTCCCAGGCCGAGGCGACTCGCCTAACGACAATGGATGCAAAGCCAACCACGCCTCGGTCGAAGCCGTCGAGGGGCAGAACCGGTAGTACGTCGGCATCGTGCGCCCAGCCCAATGTCGCCGCCACCAGCCTTCATCCCATCGAGCCGGACACGCCTCCGCTGGCGCAACAGCAGGGAATCCAGGGAACAGTCCAGGTCGTCGTCTCGCTCAACGCGCAAAGCGAGGTGGTCGGCACCCGCATACAGACGTCACCCAGCGCAATTCTGAACAGTGCCGCGCTCTCCGCGGCGCGCCAGTCAACGTTTCAGACCGAGATTCGCGACTGCAAGCCGATCGCTGCCGATTACATTTACTCGGTAGACTTTACGAGCCAGTGAGACGGCCGGTCGAAGGGATGGCGATGTGCCGTCTCGCGGTGCCAATTCTCGCCTGCGGGCTGAGAGATTCAACGCCAGTCGTAGGCGTCGACGTCGTTGCGCAGCGCGATGATGATGTCGGCCACGGCCCATACCGAGATCGCGTGCAGTTAACTCTCCGTGCTCTTGCATTCGACGACCGTACGATACGCGAGCGGCCGAGCCGCTCGTCGAGATGCCGTTGGGCCTATGTGCCGTACGCGGTGTCGTATGCTGTCATACTCAAGGCTGCGACGATTTGCGTAGCAAACGCGTTCGGATAATACTATCAGGCGCTATTGATTACCAGAACCGACGGATACCGTGAATGGTGTCTGACGAGTGCTCTCGCGCTTTCCAAATTCGTCGAACACTTGCCAATAAAGTTCAAATAACGCTACCCCATCTTCTGACTGAAGTGTAAGGGCACGCAATATGACGGCATGATCGAGGAATACAGGTTTGTCTATGAACGTCTCGTGACACTGATATTCGCCTTTCGGCTTTCCCCAGACGCTTCTGTTCGATTTATCAATCGTGGTCCAGCCATTACCAAATGGTGCAGGACCGAGGCGTGCTGGAACCCAGACGGCAACAAAGCAGCCGGTAGCGGCTCGCGCTCCGCTGTTGCTCACGCGCAGGCTGATTTCGAATACGTAATTGCGGCCGTAGCCGCTTTGTGAAATTGGCTGAACGGATACATTCAAATGTTCGTCCAGGACCGTGTTGGGGCCAGGCACGAACGAGACAGCGAGTCTAGGGGTTCGGAACTGCCGCGTGTTGAGCCAAAACTCCACAACGCCAAACAGCAAGGCCGGAATGCCCAAGGCCACCGTAACGACGACCGCCGCCTTCGCCCAATACAGCGTATCTGTCGCGACCCTATCCGGTCCGGGAAAGTTCTGTACGACGACTGGCAGCGGCGTCGACGCGGAGGCAAGGATGTGAGCGATAAACGCGCATGAAGGCGTCATGAGCAATGGCTCGCATTTGACCCGAATACTGCGCCTGCCTGACTACCAGCCCCGCGCAATACATGGTCGATCCTCCAGAACAGTCCGACTAATCGAATCAGTGGCACGGCTACTGCCCGTTCCTCGTATCGCGGTCACCTGCGGCATCAGCTTCCTTACGGCAGACGTACGCGCCGGATTTTGTGTTGCCGTACCAGCGCATGCCTTTCTCGTGATAGATGCCGCTGTTTGTATTCAGCCAAACGACTACGTCTCGGGGACAGTGCGCTTGTGCGGCCCTTTCGCTGCTGAAGAGTTGAAGAGACCCTACCGTAACTGGGGCGCTCGCCGTCGTCTTGTGCTTCGAAGCGGATGCTACCGCGGGCGAAACGAAAATCAATGCGCTCGCGAACGTGGCGCAGAGTTGTTTGAGCATCGACATATACGCTAGGTCAGCGACGCTTGCGGGGCGTGATCGGATGGACGTACGTCCCGCCCGGGTGTTTCTTGTAACACTTTGCCGACTTGCAGTGGCCGGTTCGGAATTCCGTAGCGCTGCTGTGGGAATGGGTCGTCCCGTGGCTGCCCGAGTGGTGCCTGCCGCTACCGCGCGCGAGTGCGCTGGCAGGTAGAGCGACGAGAGCCAAGGCCAGGAGGCCGGACACGATCTTCATTGTGACACCCTTCTAAGTGGCTCCGCCAACCAGGCGGGAGGTGTACTGGTCATGCGGTTAGTGGTCATGCTTGCCCTGCCGAACAGTTCGATTGGGCCCTAACGGACCGTTGCCGGATCGGAGGCTCGAAGACGCTGGCAGGAGAGAGCGTAACGCGTCAGCTCGCAGCCTCATACGACGCGGGATTCGGCCGCGTCGCTGCTGCACCGCACGCTGAATGTTTCTCCGATCCCGCGGCGCCTAATGCCGGCCGTACGCGCATAGCTAGAGGCCGCGGCGAATGATGATGCCGTCGCGGTCCGGGACTCGTACGGCTTCGCGTGCGCGCACGAGGTCTTCCATCGCGGCGCGCACTTCTTCGCGCGTTGCGCCGGACGTCGCGCCGGCGTGGCGGAGGGCCGATTCGACCAGGAGCATCGCGGCGTCGAGTGAGAGGACCGGCGCGTCGGCTGGCGGGACCTCGCCGATCAGCGTGCACTGCGCGGCGTAGCCTTCGCGGCGGAGGATCTCGCGCACGACGAGCTCGCGCTTTTCGCCGTGGCTGCGGCTCCAGACGAGATCGGCGAGGCGCTAGGTGACGAAGCCGGGCGCGAAGAGGGTGCGGCATTCGTAGGCGTCGACGTCGTTGCGCAGCGCGATGATGATGTCGGCCACGGTCCACACCGAGATCGCGTGCCGTTGGATCTCTTGCAGGAAGTCGGTGCGGCTGGTGAACTCGCCGACGAGGACGGCGAAGTCGGCGTTGGACGACGCGCGGAACTTCGCGACTTCTTCGGGCCGCGGCTGGCTGACGAACTTCACGTGCGGCGTGCTCTTGCACTCGAGGACCGCGCGATATGCGAGCGGGCCGAGCGGCGCGTCGAGGATGCCGTCGGGCGCGTACGTGCCGCCGACATGCTGCGCGACGAAGCCGAAGAGCGCGAACGCGTCGCAGACGGCCTTCTCGAACGCCGTCGAGTCCGCGCCTGTGACGGTGCTTCGCAGCCGCGTGCTGATCGTTTCGAGCGCGGCCGTTCGGTGTAGCGCGGGTGCGGCGTCAGCGTGACGGCGGGCCAGTCGTCGACGGGATGGTTGGCGTGGAACTTCCGGGAGATCGGGTCTTCCACCGCCGCGGGCTTGCGGCCCTTGGCAGTATTGACGATTAGCATTTCTGAAGGCCCCGCGAACGCGAACCACGTCGTGCCGCAAAGTGGACGCGAGAAGGCTGCGGTGCCCTTAGGATCCTTTAGGGTCCGAATCGATGCGTCCAGGCATCGAACGAGGTGCGAGCGCCTTTGTGAGCGCCTTGCGATCGAACCAATGTACAACGTGTCGCGTAATGATAGCGATATCGAGCTCGCCACCAATCTTGGGTGTACCCTCACCGAAACGCTCGAATCCGACACCGACTTGTAGCAAGAATCGCACGTAGTCCGCCGCATCTTGGATGGGCATCCCTTCGAACACGACATTCCAGCGCAGCTCGGTTGCGATCGCTTCGAAGCGTTCACCGGTTTCCAGCAGGCCGGCCTCGCGAAGAGCGTCGATGAACGCCCGATCGTAACCCTTAATCAGGCGATCCAACGCGTGCTTATCACCCCGAATATTGAGTCCCGACTCGGGTCCGTGCTCGCCGGACTCGCCCTCGTGGTGGCGCGCGAGTTGAAGTCCCGACCCGGTGCCCGGACCTTCGGGTTCCTCCCACGTCCACAGCCACGGGTAGACGGACTTGGGCTGGTAACCGCCGATCACCAGGCCCGTGACCCAATCCTCAGGGTTGTACTCAATCAACTCAATCGCAGCGCGCTCGGCGTCTGTACTAGCCCGCAGCGCGCGAGCCTGGCTTTCCTCCGCATGGCGCTGCAGAAACTCGCGATGCGCCCGGTGCCGCTCGAAGACGAACTCCCCAACGTCCCGTGCGACCTGCTCGACCGTATACGGCCCCTTTTCGAACGCCGGCCGCTGCTGCATCCACTCATCCACCAAACTAGCGATCGTACGCCTTCCAAGCGCGCCCGCTCCATAGGTCATGACGACGATGGGCAGTCCCAAGATGTCGAAGACCTTGTTGGCGTTGGCGTACGTCTTGACCATGGCGGAATCCCTGACAACCGTCATGGAGTCGGCCCCCATGACGAGCCCGTCGGCGGTGGTCAAGGCAACGCAGAGTGTCACTCAGTCTCCCGGGAGCAGTTCTGGCCCTCGAACGGCTGTTCGACCAGGAGCAGCGCCCTTCCTTAAGCCTCGCCTTACCCTAAAATCACATTTCCGAATTCCAGAAACTGAACCTTTTCGTCCGAAAATGGGTAAGGACAGTGCTGAGAGAAAGAGACCCCGCCGCCATGACCGACCAAGATCGAGCCTACGCCCAGCGCATCGCCAGGATGCGCCAGCACAACTTCTTGCCCGCGGCCGCACCGCCACCGGCAATCTATCAGCGCGCAATTCCGCCGGCCGCGGTAGCGTCAGAGCGATTGACCCTCGCCGTTAAGCACCGCAAGGTCGGCAAGGCCGGATCGGTGACCATTGGCAGCGGACTTTCGCCGGGCATCCGCGTCGCGGTGCTCGAACTAGATCGGCAAACGTACGTCGTCAGCTCGCGGTCAGAAGCAGATTTGCGCAAGATCGTCGCAAGTGTGCCGCGCGCTGTAAGCTCGCCTTTTGCGATCCTTTCGGAGTCCCTTCGCGGACGCAAGCACGATCTCTCCGGAGCTCGACCGCGCGGCTCATATACCGGTCCCGTTGAGATGCCGATCGTTTCCGATGAAGACGTCCTGCGCGATGCCAATGTACAACGCACGCGTCGCGTTCGTTGACGCATGGCATGGTTTGACGAACCCGGGAAATACTACCGAACAGCGTTCGATCTAAGCACGCCCGTTTCGCAAGGCGATATCGTCATTGCCCCAACCGTGACGGTGGCGCCCGGAACCGCCGACACCGACGTTGCGGCGCCCCTGGAGCTCGACTCGAGCCGGTCCGTGACACTATGGCATTCGGGCTCAGATGAACTTCCAGCGGCGCCATCTATGAACGCGACCGTGCGATGGGGTCTAGCGATGGTGCTTCCCCACCCGTGCGCAATGGAAAAAGAATGGAACGAACGCGTTGCCGATCTACAGGCAGGTGGGATCTCGGAAGCCGCCGCGATAGTCGCGGCGACAGCCGACTCGAGCCTCGATCGCTATCTCGCGATTGCACCAATCCTCGCGTACGACAATGTGCCGCCCCGGAAGGCGACCTCGATCGCCCAAGGCAACAGGCTCGGCGCATTTCCGGTGTGCGCTGACGCTGGAGTTCCCGCAGCATACGTCGACCTAAATCGGATCAGCACAGTGGAGTACACGACGGCGCGACCCGGAATGCGTATCAAGGCGCTCAGTGATCTCGCCGCTGCCCACCTCCAACATGCGCTCGCATTGTTTTTCGCGTTCCGCGCGCAATCAAAGCTCGGCGACGTTGAAGCCGCCGTCGGCCAGAAGATCGTGACCGTGACCTGTACACGTAACGCAAACCGTCTGAACGTTGGGATGATCTTGGGAAACGGATCGACACTTACGCTGATCGGTGATCGACGCCCAGACGTTCCAGCGGGCCCAGAACGCGCGGCACGTCAATGATGAGTCCCCTCTCGCACGCTGCAGTTGAGGTGATCGCATGGTACAACTCCTGATGGTTCACCTAGATGCACCTGCGGCTCAAGAAGCTGACATTAGTTCTGTGCGATGGTACAACCCTGAAGACGGGCAAATCTCGGTCGCCACCAGAAGCGTCATGGTTGATTTTATTCGTGGCGGAGGCGTCGTATATGCGTTTGATGGTCGAAACCGAACCGAGGTCGACGTAGCTGACGGCCCGACAGCGTATATACGAGCGCGCCAAGGCGCGGGCATTAACAGCCTTCTAGCGTTACCGAAATTCTAGGACATGGCTGTTTACATCGAGACGGAAACGCCGACGGCGCTCCTTGCCGACTTCAAGGCCGCGATAAAAGATGGCAAGATCCGCACGTGGAGCGTCGACGACGACGGAGACTTTACGCATGACACCGACCAATGGCGTTACAAAGCGTGGTTGCGGCCCCGTGTCAAGGAGGCACAATTGACGTTCTATATTCTAGCACCGGTCAACACGACTATTTCGAAGGCGACCTATGCTGTCTACCATGGACGACTGATTGAGGCATTTCTCACTCATTTCGACACCGTGATTCGCTCTAGCAAAGCGTCGCCGCTCGCAACCGGCGAAGATCGCGTAAGTGGATAGCATAGACAATGAGTAGCTCATCTTCAGAAACGTACTACGAGCGCCTTAGCACAGTCGCGCGAGCGGAAGATGGCGTCGCCTTTGCTCGTCCAGTTGAGCGCTGCCGTCACCGGCACGACACCATTGCCGAAGCACGAAAGTGTGACCGCTTGGACCTGGACGACATCGGGGAGTTCTCCGACGACGCGGAGTTCTACCGGTATGTGGAGGCGTCAGAGAACGACGAAGAGGAATAGACCAAGCCCACGGTACCAACGACGAGAGTGCTCTGGGTTGACACCGATGGACTGTCAAGGCTCGGGAATTCCGACCTGCTAGCCAGACCGTGAGTAAACGCAAGAAGCGCCCGACGAAGCGGCTTCCGACGGTGTCGTGCGGCACCCCAGCGCGCAAGGGCCTGGACATGGGAGCAATGACGTTCCTCAAGGACGTCGATGCGGCGTTTCACCTCATGCGACAAGACATCGTCGTGCCGTCGAGCGACGACGACATTGAAGGATATGCCGTCAAGCAGTACCTCGTGTATCTCAGCATGTTGGTAGATGTCGTATTCTCCGGTCTCGCTATGAATGCCGTGCACGGCAACGACACGCTGGTGCTCATATTGCAACGCGTGATGGTCGAGTATGCGGCTAAGGCGTTGTACTATTGGAAGCATCCCGCCTTCGCGGTATTTATGGTGATTATCAATGAGGCCGACAGCGTTGTGAGTCGTGCAACGGATGGCGGAATGTCCGCGGAACGCGTCGCAGAGTTCCGGGCGCATGCCTCGGAGGTGCGCGCGAGGTTTCCGGCCTACGCGAACATCCCGGGCGTGTCTGTGCGTCAGATGATCGAGGAAGTTGCGCGCACAGAGGAATGGGCGTGGCTCTATGGCGCGCCGAGCGTGCTGCTCCATGGCGAGCCTGAGGGTATGCGGACGATGTTTGAACTCACCGATGGTGAGCGGCGCGGGCGCATCGACCTCGACGACGGTTACCTAAACGCCCACATGGTAGATGCCGGCACGAACGTCCTGACTTTCTGCCGCGCGTTCAATGTGGCGTTCCATCCCGACGACGCGACGATCGCTACACGCTTCGAAGCGCTCGAGGAGCGTGGGCGAAAACTCATCCTTCGACTAAGCGAGGGACGGGATCCAGATGCGATGGACGATCTCCGAAAAGGAGGTTCGTAACCCGCCGCGCTCGGCTCTCATCGTAGCCCCAACATGATTCCGAACCCGCGTGCGATGGGTCCCGAAGTTCATCACGCGATCCTAAGCTCGCTCCCACGTGCCAATGCGTACTGTAACAAACGCTCCACCAGCGCCTCGTACGAAATTCCCGCATGTTGAGCTTCATCCGGCAACAAACTCTGCGGAGTCATCCCGGGCAGCGCATTCACCTCGAGTATCGTCGGCCGACCCTGCTCCGTCACGATGAAATCTGCGCGGGAGTAATCCCGCAATCCGAGCAGCCGATGCACCGACAGCGCGAGCGTTTGCAGCCGAGCCGTGAGGTCATGATCAATTGGTGCGGGAATAAGATGCCGTGACCCGCCCGGTTTGTATTTCGCATCGTAGCTGTAGAACTCGTCCGAAGAAACGATTTCCACGACCGGCAGAGCTTCCTCGCCGAGCACGCCGCACGAGAACTCCCGGCCCGGCACAAATTCTTCCGCCAGAATCTCCGGTGTCCGAGATGATGCCTCGATCATTGCCTTTGTCCAAGCTTCGTGCGTCTTCACGATCACTACGCCAGCGCTCGATCCGCTGTTCCGCGGCTTCGCCACCAACGGCAAATTCAGCGACCCCGGCAACAACGGCAACGTCCCGCCCGCCAAATCAAAGGTATCCCATGCCGGCGTCGGCAGTCCCTCAGCGGCCAACAATTTCTTCGTGATGTGCTTGTCCATTGCGATCGCGCATGCGGCGACGCCGCTGCCCGTGTACGGCACGCGCATCCAGTCCAGAATGCCCTGGATCGTACCGTCTTCGCCGCCCGGGCCGTGCAGGGCGTTGAACACCACGTCGGGCTCGATCTCGCGGATTGCGTCGACGAAGCGCGCGTCGAAGTCCAGCGAGCGAGCGTCGTGGCCGAGCGCGGTGAGCGCGCGCATTACGCACGTTCCGCTTTCGATCGAGACCTCGCGTTCCGCGCTTGGACCGCCCATGACCACGGCGACTTTCAAACTGGGCATTCGGTGTCCGTAAATTCTCCGACCAGGTGGACTTCGAGGTGCAGATCGACGCCGAATTTCTCTTCGACCGCTCTTCGGACCCGGGCGAGGAGCGTGGCGACGTCGCGCGCCGACGCGCCGCCCGTGTTGACGATGAAGTTGGCGTGCAAGGGGGACACTTCGGCCCCGCCTTCGCGCCAGCCCTTGGCCCCGGCGGCCTCGATCAGCCTTCCCGCGTGGTCGCCGTCGGGGTTGCGGAAGCACGAGCCGGAGTTGGGGATCGCGACGGGCTGCGTCGCCTTCCTGCGAACCAGTCGCGACTGCAGGCGCGCGCGGACCTCCTTGGGGTCGCCGCGCTCGAAGCGCAGCGTCGTGCGCGCCACGATCGCGTCGCGCGGGATCGTCGTCTGGCGGTAGTGCCAGGCCACGTCGATCGCGTGCGGGTCGGGGCGCGCCGGCGTCTGCACGACCACCTCGCGCGCGAACTCGCCGATCTCGCGATCGGTGCCCGCGTTCATGCGGATCGAGCCGCCCACCGTCGCGGGGATGCCGGCCAGGCCGTCGACCCCCACGCCGCCCAGCGACGCCACCTTCGTGCACAGCACCGGCAGCGATGCGCTGCCGCCGGCCTCGACTACTACCGCGTCTTCTTCCGCGCGGACCGTGAGCGCGGTGAAGTCGCCTTCGAGGCGTAGGACGATGCCGCGGATCCCGCCGTCGCCCACAAGCAGATTCGAGCCTTGGCCAAGGACGAACATCGGAAGACGGCGTTTGAAGACGCGGCGTAGGGCGAAGGCGAGCTCGTCCGATGTGTGGACGTCGATGAGGGCGTCGGCTGGGCCGCCGATTTTCCACCACGTGTGTGGTGCGAGGGGTTCGTTGAAGCGGGCGCGCTCGGCGAACCGCTCGCGCAGCGCGGTGCGGTCGTCTTCGTCGAGGAGCGGGACCGTTTTCACCGCGCGAGGGCGGCGCTGATTTTTTCGCCCAGGCGGTGTGCTACCGATGAGATCGAGCCTGCGCCCAGCATCAGCACCAGTGCGCCGTTCGGGGCGTCGCGCGGGATCACGTCGAGCAGGTCTTCGACGTCGTTCACGTACGTTACGCGCGTGCCCGATGCTTCGAGCGGTTCGCCGATGCTGCGTTCGCTGACGCCCGCGATTGGTTTTTCTGCCGCTGCGTAGATCGGCGTGAGGATCACGTGGTCGGCGCCGTGGAGGGCGCGGGCGAAATCGTCCTTCAGATATTGCGTGCGCGTGTAGCGGTGGGGTTGGAAGGCGACGATCACCGGTGTGTCGCCCATGAACTCGCGCGCCGCTGCCAGAGTTTGCTTGATCGCCGTTGGGTGGTGCGCGTAGTCGTCCACCACCGTCAACGCGCCGTGGCCGACGATTTCGAAGCGGCGCTGCACGCCGTGGAATTGCGCGAGCGCGCGCGCGACGTCGTCGAAGCGCAAGCCCGCCGCGCGTGCCGCACCCAGCGCGCCCAATGCGTTCTGGATGTTGATCTCGCCCGGGACTTTCAGCTCGATCTCGCCCAGCGTTGCGCCCAGCTCGCACACCGTGAAGCGCGAGCCCAGGTTTGCGTACACGATATCCGTTGCGGTGAGGTCCGCCTCGGCGTTTGTTGCGAACGTCACCAGCGACGATGCGACCACCTGGCGGCCCACCACCTTGCTCGCGCGGTTGTCGTTGCCCACCACCACGCGGCCCGTCGCCGGCACCTTGTTCACGAACTGCTGGAACTGCTGCAGCAGGCGCGGCAGGTCGTCGTCCGACGCGATGTGGTCGTTCTCGATGTTGTTGACCACGGCGATCGTCGGGTTCAAGTGCAGGAACGAGCCGTCGGACTCGTCGCTCTCGGTGATGAACCAGTGGCCCTCGCCGGCGCGCGCGTTCGTGCCGGTGTCGACGCGCACGCCGCCGACGGCGACGGTCGGGTCGAGCCCCGCGACCTCGAAGATCGTTGCGAGCATCGCGGTCGTCGTCGTCTTGCCGTGCGTGCCCGCGACCGCGAGCACTTTGTGGCCCTTCGCCAGCTCCGCGAGCATCGCGCCGCGCGTGACGACGTCGAGCTTGCGGCGGACGGCCTCTTCGAACTCCGGGTTGTCGTGCGCGATCGCCGACGACACCACCACGACGCCGGCATCGGCGGCGATGTTCTCGGCGCGATGGCCGATCGCGACGCGCACGCCTTCGGCTTCCAGCTCGGCGATCAGCGGCGTGTGCCTCACGTCGGATCCGCTGACACGGGCGCCGCGCGCGAGCAGCAGCCGCGCGATCGCACTCATGCCGATTCCGCCGACCCCGACGAGGTGATACGCGGTGTCCGTCACGGGCTCGAAGAGTTCGGGCCGGAGTCGACGGGGACCCGTCAGGCGACGGCCGCCTCGATGCGCGCGAGGATCGCCGCGCTCGCGTTGCGCGGGGCAAGCGACCGGGCGGCTTGTCGCATGGTCGTGACGCGGTCGGTTTCGAGCACGTCGCGCAGCGTCCACCACAGCCGGTCGCCGTCCACCTCGGCGTCTTTGAGCACGATCGCGGCGCCCGCGTCTTCGAAGAGCGCGGCGTTGTGCGCCTGGTGCTGATCGGCCGCGAACGGATACGGGATCAGGATCGACGGTGTGCCCGTGAGCGCGAGCTCGGCGAGCGTCGACGCGCCGGCGCGTGCGATGACGACGTCCGCCGCGGCGTAGGCGTCGGCGGGATCGTCGAGATACGGAACGAGCTCCACGCGGTTGCCCGCGGCGAGCTCGCGCTCTTCGGCGCGCATGTATTGGTAGTCGCGTTCCCCGCTGACGTGCAGCACTTGCCACGTTTCGGCAAGCGTTCGCCGCGTCACGAGCGCGGCGACGGCTTCGTTGATCGAACGCGCGCCTTGGCTGCCGCCGATGACGACGATCGTCGTGCGGTCGGGGTCGAGGCCGAGCCGTTCGCGCGCGCTCGG
>JGI20187J14854_1000123_pt1 | contig 10951 bp, 10 predicted proteins | sample NGESurdeep072012_3_FD_14854 | JGI IMG/M metagenome (IMG submission 14854)
GCGGCTGGTGCCGACCTCGGCGCGGCCGCCAAGACGGTCCCGCCGGCGACCGTTCCCTCGGCCGTCAGTGCGCCGCCCCCGCCCGCGCCATCGGCGAGTGTGCCGCCGGCGAGCGCACAGCCCTCGACGGTTCCGCCGGCGGCCGTGCCGTCTACAACGGTGCCGCCCGCGACTGTGTCACCCGCGAGCGTTTCGCCTGCGTCAGCGCCGCCGGCAGCCCCTGAGTCAGAGAAGACGGTACCGCCCGCCGCTTCGCCCGAACCACCGCCGCCCACGAAAAAGTCGTCAATACCCTGGACCTCATCGCGCAAGACTTTGATGCCGGACACCCCGCACGTCGAGGCGCCGCAGCCCAAGCCGGAACCAGCCGAGCCGGTGAAACCAGCGGTGCCCGGTTGGGCGCCGAACCTTGCCACGGCTGCCAGCGCGCCGTCAGAACCCGAGACCGATTGGCCGGCTGTGGTCGAAATACCAGCGTGGGCTCCTCAGGTCCGTATCAGCACCCCGAAACCGGAGTCGCCGGTGCCACCTACTCCCGTCGCAAAACCGCCGACTGGCGCGCCGGTGGCCGCCCGTCCGCAAAAGGCGCCCCCGGCACCTGCTCCGCCCGCGCCCACATCCTCGTCGTGGCAGGTGGTCGAGCAGAAGCACAAGGACGACGCCAAGGAGAAGCGGGTGGTGCCAACGCCCGAGGACCGCTCGTACGCGGAATGGTTCGCGTGGGCGAAACGAAGTGGCGCGCCAGTAAACGCATGTCACGCCGCGGCGCAAGCCGCCTTCGCGGCGTTGGCGAGTGGCAAGGACGTTTCCGTTGCTGCGCAAATCGCGGCCGCCGCGATGGCCTCTCCACCTCAAAGTGTCGACTCGGGCCGCCAGACGTATTGCGCCTGGTATGCGCTCGCCAACATTGACTTGAACCTGGACCAGGCTCGAGCACATGTTTTCTCCACGGCCGCGCTCCACGCACTCGACGCGGGCGCCGATGCCAAAGGCGCCCACTCGGCCGGGTTGGAGGCGGCCGGGATCAGGTAGCTGACGACGCGGGTCGGGGTTGTCGCGGACACCCATTGTCCTGAGTTCCTCGATCGCCTCCCCGATCGCGTCTTCGAAGCTCTCCGCGGGGTCGATCTCATCCTGCATGCGGGCGATGTCAGCGGCCCCGAGACAATCGCCGCTCTTGAACGCATCGCCCCAGTCGAAGCGGTGCGGGGCGACCACGACCGCGATCTCGCGACGGTACCGCTGACCCGTGATCTCACAATTGAGGGCCGGCGAATCGTTCTCGTCCACGGCAATCGGAGCCGGTGGGTGGAGGAGCCGCAGACATTGTTGTGGACGCTCAGCCTTGGCTATCTGCACCCCAATGAATCACTGCCGCGATTCCTTCACCATCGTTTTCCGGACGCCGATGCGATTGTTTTCGGACACACTCATCGCGCGCATATAGAGACGCGCAAGGGTGCGCTTCTGTTCAATCCGGGCGGCGTGCACCAGTGGAACCCGCAGACGGCCAACCAGCGCCTGGCGCTCAGGCCCGGTTGGTTCGAATGGTGCTGGCTGCAGGTCGCGCGCCACATGCGGAGCTATCCGCGACCCTCGGTCGGAATTCTCGAGGTGAGCCGCACCGCGATCGTGCCCACAATCGTCGATCTGTGACGGGACGCTAGAGTCTGGGAATGGCCGCTCTCGTGTACCGTCCGGCTCTCCTCGAAGATGCCGAGCTGGCGTCGGACCTGATCACCGCGTCGTACCCGGAGCTGCCGGAGGACCCTGTTCTCAAGAAGTACTTCTGGGCGCACCCAAGAGCCGAATGGCGGACCGCCCGCTTTATCGCGGAGCTCGACGGGGATCCGGTGGCGCTGCTCGGCTGGACACACGCCCCCTGGGAGCAGCTGCCGGACCGCAACAGTTACGTCGAGGTGTACCTCGATCGGGCGAAGCTCGCGGTCGAGCTGGCGGCGTCTCTATATGAGCGGGTGGCGACCGACGCGCAGGCGGATGGGGCCCTCGTCCTCGAAGTGCAGCTCGTCGAGGATGAGACTGAGATGAGGGAGGCCCTCGATCGCCTCGGCTATGAGCGCGACCGGACCGAAAAGGTTTGGGAGCTCGATCTTGTGAAGCACGGCCCGCGATTGGTCGGGGAGGCTCGGGCCGCGAAAGCCGAAGCGCAAACGGCGGGCATAGAGATGCTGACGCTGGCGGACTGGAACGATCCGGACGCCTTGCGAAAGCTACATGCCCTCGCCGAGCTGACCAGACGCGACATTCCCTCCTCTTATCCGATTCCAACGCAGCCGTATGAGAACTTCGTCGAGCGAATGAACACCCCCGATCGCCGTGGGGACCGCGTGTGGGCCGCCAGCGACGCCGGCAACCCGGTGGCGCTTTCGTTCCTCCGCTTCCCACCGGTTCGAGGACAGGTCTGGACTGGATACACCTGCACGCACCCCGACTACCGCGGGCGCGGCCTTGCGCGCGGGGTCAAGCTGCAGACCTTGGCCCAGGCGACCGAGCTGGGCATCCCATCGGTGCTCACCGACAACGACTCCGAGAATGCGCCGATGCTTTACATCAACGAGACGCTTGGTTATGACGCCCGCATAGGGTTCATCAGCTTCGTCAAGCGGGTAAAGAGCAACTAGTGCCAAAGACCAAGGACTACTACGAGGTGCTGGGCCTGCCGCGGACGGCCACGCAGAAGGAGATCACGTCTGCCTTCCGCAAGCTCGCGCGCAAGCACCACCCGGACCTGAACGCCGGCGACAAGCAGGCGGAAGCGCGCTTCAAGGAGATCGCCCAGGCGCACGACGTGCTGTCCGACGCCAAGAAACGGAGCCTCTATGACGAGTTCGGCGCGGACTGGGCGGCAGCCCAAGCCGGCGGCGTGCAGCCTGGCGCGAGCCGTGGGCGGGTGCGCCAGCAGCAGCCCAGCGGGGGCGGGGCGCAGTACAGGACTGTGAGCGCAGCGGAGATGGAGGACCTCTTCGGCAATTCTGGCGGAGGATTCGGCGACATCTTCGGCTCGATCTTCGGCGGCAACGCTCGCGGCAGAGCCTCCGTCGAGCCGGCCGACGTCGAAGCGCCGATCACGGTCAGTCTCGCCGAGGTCTACCGCGGCACCAGCCGGACGGTCGAGCTGCCCGGAGGGCGGCGCGTCGAAGTCAAGGTGCCGGCCGGCGTCAAGGAGGGCACTGTGCTGCGGGTCCCTGGGCTTCGCGCCCGCGTGCAGATTGCGCCCGACCCGGTGTTCACCCGCGATGGCAAGGACCTGCGTGTGGTCGTCCCGGTGCCGCTTCATGTCGCGTTTCGCGGTGGCGAGGTCGCGGCGCCGACGTTGAAGGGCGGGCAGGTGCAGTTCAAGGTTCAACCGGAGGCGCAGAACGGAACCAAGATCAGATTGCGCGGGCTCGGGCTGCCAGACCCCAAAGGAGGGCCGTCAGGCGACCTTTACGCAGAGGTCAAAGTAGTGCTACCGGTACCGATGGATGAGCGCACGCGTAAGTGGGCGGAGGAACAGCCGCTGCCGTAGTCCGTATTCTCTACTGCGCCTTGCCCCTCTCGCGCCGACTGCTGCTGCCCCTCGTGTTCGTCTCCGGCATGGCGTCGCTCGGCGTGGAGTTCGGGGCTTCCCGCCTTCTTGCACCGTACTTCGGGACGAGCCTCTACGTGTGGGGCGTGCTCATCGGCCTCATCCTCATTTACCTCTCCGCAGGCTATGTGATCGGCGGCCGACTTGCCGACAGCCACCCTCGCGACGAAGTGCTTTTTCAAATCACCGCGTGGGCGGGCCTGTGGATCGGATTGATCCCGCTTGTAAGCTATCCAATCCTCCTGGCATCGCAGCAGGGATTCAGGGACCTGAGCGTCGGGCTGGTGGCCGGGACTCTCCTCGCTGTCGTTCTCCTGTTCGCGGCGCCTGTGATCCTGCTCGGCTGCGTCAGCCCATTTGCGATCAGGCTTCTGCTGAAGAACATCGAAACCGGCGGCAACACGGCTGGTCGCGTCTACGCCCTCTCCACCGCAGGCAGCATCTTCGGCACGTTCTTGCCTGTGTTCTGGTTCATACCGACTTACGGGACGCGCCCGACCCTCGAAGGTTTTGGGCTCGCTCTCGTGCTCATCTCGATCGCGGGCCTCTGGCCCCGACGCAAGGTGTTTGCGCTGTTCGCGCTGGCGGTGATCCTGTCGTGGGTCTTCTTACCGTCAGGGATCAAGCCGCCCGAGTACGGCTCGCTTTTATATGAGAAGGAATCCGCCTACAACTACATCCAGGTCGTGCAGGTGGCGACGAAGACCGAGCTGATTCTCAACGAAGGCCAGGCGATCCACTCGATCTACGACTCAAGCGACAACCTCACCCACAACTACTGGGATTACCTGCTGGTCGCGGACGCCTTCCGGCCAGCGCAGAGCACCGCCCCAATTCCGAAATCGGTTGCGATCCTCGGTCTCGCCGGAGGCACGTCGGCCCGGCAGTACCGCCTCGCATATGGCAGCCAGATCGACATCACCGGGGTCGAGATCGATCCTGAAATCCTCGCCATCGGTCATCGCTACTTCCACCTCGGCGATGCCGGCGCCCACGAAGTCCTGGCGGACGCCCGTTACTGGCTCGACACACAAGCGGGGAAGTACGACGTGATCGTGCTCGATGCTTACCGGCAGCCCTATATTCCGTTCCATCTGACGACCAAGGAATTTTTCCAGCAAGTTCGCGCCCACCTCAATCCTGGTGGTGTTGCCGCCGTCAATGTTGGCCGGACCGCAACCGACTACCGGCTCGTGGACGCCATTGCCAGCACCATGGCGGCCGTGTACCCGAATGTTTATCTCATCGACGATCCCAACTTCACCAACACGCTCGTCTTCGGGACCACAGAGCCGGTGACGATGCAGGACGTGGAGCACAACCTGGGCCTGGTGAATTCTCCTTTGGCAACCGACGTCGCGCAGGAGACGCTTTCGGGGGGCTGGCTCAAACCATCGCCATACCACGGCCAGGTCTTCACGGACGACCTGGCGCCGGTGGAGCGCTTGATCGACGAGATCATCTTCAGCTACGTGTCAGGGCGCTGACTCTAGGCAGGCGGGTTTAGTTCTCCCTGCACACGCTGGCCGGCGAGCTCTTGGTCCTGCTCCAGGCACAGCAGGCGCACGCGGCCGGTGGCGACGATGCGCTCCTGGTCATCCAGCACCCGGGCTTCCCAGATCTGGGTGCGGCGCCCGCGAGTGATGGGCGTGGAGATCGCGTGCAGCTTGGCGCCGGCGCGCACCGCGCGAACGAAGCTCGTGTTGTTCTCGAGACCGACCACCGATTGATTGCGGGGCAATGCGACCAGCGCGGCGCCGATCGATGCGAGCGATTCGATGAGCCCGCAGTGCACGCCGCCATGGACGATTCCGTAACCCTGGAGGTGCTCCGGTCCCACGGTCAGCTCGGCGCGAACCTCGTCGACTGTCGCATTGGTGATGGTCACGCCCATGGCTTGCAGCCATCCATCGGGCAGGTCGTTCACGCGCTTGGCGAAGTCGCTCACGAAAGAGATGGTGGCACGATCCGGACATAAGACGAAGGCCGGGACTTTCCCGGCCTTCGCTGTCGACGTTCGCAGTGCTTCCGCCTCCGACTCCAGGAGCCGGTTCCGGAAATGGAAGCCCTAGAGGCTCACGTCCTCCCAAGCTCCCGGCTGGCAAACGAGGCGGCTGGCACCACGATTCGGTTTATCCAAGCTTCCGCCTCACCTCCTTTGCCCAGTGGGCAATGAACTTCGCGGTGGAGTGTACCAGCGACCACTCCCACCCGCCCAACTACACTTTTCGCTCGATGCCCCGCAGCCAGAGTGCTCACGCGACCGCGCCGAAGATGGAGGTCGTTCGCGAGATGAGGCCGCCGCGCCGGACAAGCAGCGCGACCAAGCGACTCAGCAAACGGGTGGTGCAGAAGACCGACGGTCGCTACCTCATTTACTACGAAAAGCCTTGAGCGAGCTCCGCTGGCATCCCCTACTGGACGAGTGGGTCACCGTCGCGCCGTGGCGGCAGGACCGCACCTACCATCCTCCCGCTGACCACTGTCCGCTTTGTCCCACCAGGCCGGGTCATCTCGAAACCGAGATACCTGAGCCCGATTACCACATCGCGGTCTTCGAGAACCGCTTCCCTTCCTTCACCGCCGAGCAGGGGCGTTGCGAGGTCGTCTGCTACACCCCGGATCACGACTCATCTCTCGGAGAACAGTCGGTCGAGCACATACAGGACCTCATCGAGGTCTGGCGCGACCGCACCGAAGAGCTTGGCCGGCTTCCAAATGTCCGCTACGTCTACATCTTCGAAAACCGCGGCGAGGCGATCGGCGTGACGCTGAGCCACCCTCACGGACAGATCTATGCATATCCCTTCGTGCCGCCTGTCATGCAGCACGAGCTGAGGGCACATGCACGCCACAAGCGCTCAACCGGCCGCTGCATTTACTGCGACGTGCTCGCGGGGGAGATGGGAGGCGAGCGCACCGTGCTCCGCGACGAGCACTGGATTGCATTTGTGCCACCGTTTGCGCGGTGGCCGTATGAGGTGCACATCGCTCCCTTGAGACATCGAACCGGACTCCTCGACCTTGACCACGAAGATAGCGAATCATTCGCCAGAATCCTCAAAGGCATGCTGCAGAAGTACGACCGGCTCTTCGACCTACCGCTGCCCTACGTGATGGCGATGCACCAGAAGCCGCCTGGACGCCGTGGACCAGATCATCACTTTCATGTCGAGTTCTATCCCCCCAACCGAAGTCGGGACAAGCTCAAGTACCTCGCCGGCTCGGAGCTTGGCGCGGGAGCATTCATAGTCGATGCCCGCGCCGAAGACACCGCTGCGGATCTGCGTGGGCTTTAGCGAAGGAACGTGGCTGGGGCGCGCGCCTGGCCGCGTGAACCTGATCGGCGAGCATGTTGACTATCTGGGCGGGGTGGTGCTGCCGGCCGCGGTCAACCGTCACACGGAGGTCACCGGGCGTCCCGCCACAGAATGGTCGATCAGCAGCCGGGTGAAAGGTGGGCTGGCGTACATCCGCGCGATGGGTGAAGAGCTCGGCGTCGAGCCGCAGTCGGTGAGCGTGCGATCAAACATTCCATCGGGATCCGGGCTCAGCTCCTCGGCTGCGCTGCTCGTCGCAATTGCGGCGGGGCTCAAGCCCGACATGGACGGAGCCGAGGCGGCCCTCGCCTGCCAGAGAGCCGAGCAGCGTGCGACTGGCGTGCAGGTCGGCGTCATGGACCAGTTCGCTTCGGCGCTCGGGCGCAAAGGTCATGCGTTGCTGCTCGACTGCGGAACTCTCAAGTACCGCGCCGTCCCCTTTCCGAGCGAGCTGCTGATCGCCATCATCGATTCCGGCGAGCACCGCTCGCTGGCACACACGCCTTACAACGAGCGGCGTCGCGAGGCCGAGGCCGGTCAGCCCAATCGCCGCCGGCATGTGGTTTCGGAGGTCGCCCGAGTGCACGGCTTCGTTGACGCGTTGGACAATCGCGACTTCGACCGGCTTGGCAGGCTCCTGAAGGAGTCACATGTCAGCCTGCGTGACGATTTCGAAGTCTCGACTCCCCACGTCGACGCCCTGGTCGACAAGGCATGGGCGGCACCAGGGTGCTATGGAGCTCGGATCATGGGCGCCGGGTTTGGGGGCAGCATCCTTGCCCTGATCCGGCGTGGCGCCGAGAAAGCGCTGGCCGCCGCCGTCGAGAGACCGATCATCGTCTGTTCCACGGCCGACGGCGCCTTCGTTTCGCCGCGCGCGGGAGGCGGCGCGGCGTGAGTGACTGCCTCTTCCTGCCACTGCCGCAGCGGGCGGCCGGCATTCGTGAGCTGACCGGCTGGGAAGCGTTGTGGACCCCACTCGGCGAAGGCGAAGCCGAGCGCTTGACCATTGGCAAGGGAGTGGGGTGGAAGCCGATCGAGGTGCCGCGCCAGCTCGCGGCGCGCGAAGGCCACCAGGCGGTTTGGTACCGGACCGAGTTCGCCCGGCCTGACCACGGCGGTCGAGTTCTGTTGCGCCTCGGCGGTGCTTTTCTAGCCACCAACGCATGGCTCAACGGCAAGCTGTTGGGCTCTCACTATGGCTACTTCGCGCCGTTTGGATTCGACCTGACGCCCTACTTGAAGGCCGAGAACCTGCTGGTCATCTGCTGCGAGTCGCCAGTCGAACCACAGCCGGACAAGAAGCACCACGTGATGGGCATTTTCAACGACGGCGAGCTCCGCCCCTATCCCGCATCGGCTTACTCGAGCCTGCCGGACCCATATCGATGGGAGGTGCCGATCGGCCTGTGGCGCTCTGTCGAGCTGGAGTACGTCGGCGCGATCACCATCGACTGGATGCGCCTGAAACCGCACATCGAGGCGAATGACGGGCGCCTCGAGGTCGAGGCTCGTTTTCGCAATCTCGACGGACGCAACATGGACGGCGAGGTGGAGCTGGTCGTCTCCATGCCTGGGCGCGACCCGCTGCGCTTGCGACGCGAAGTTCACCTGGGGGGAGGCAGCGAGCAAACGGTGTCGATGCGCCTCGCGCTGCCGGGTGCGAAGCGATGGGAACCCTGGCGGTTTGGGGGCCAGCCTATGTACCGAGCGGAGCTGATCGTCTACGTAGGCGGCGTCGAATCTGCCCGCGTCGAGGACACATTTGCGTTCAGGGAGCTCAAATGGGAGATCGGCCCGCGCCGCTGGAACTTCTCGGTGAACGGCCGCCAGATGTTCCTCAGAGGCGCGTGCTACGCACCGTCGTATCGACTCGATGAGCTCACTCCAGACCGAATGGAGGGCGATCTTCGGATTGCGAAGCAGGCCAACATCGATGCGCTGCGCGTCATCGCCAACGTGCTTCCCGACGAGTTCTATCGCCAGGCGGATGCCGCGGGCGTGCTGCTGCTCCAGGAGCTGCCATTGACCGGCATCTACGCATATCACGCGCGTGGTGATGACTCCCGCTTTTTCGAATCAGCAGCCCGGCAGCAGCAGGGCGAAATGGTCGAGATGCTCCGCAACCGGCCTTCGGTCGCGCTCTGGATCGCGCACGACGAGCCCCCATGGCTCTCGAGCAACGCCGACCTGGGCGACGTGCATGCGGTGCGGCAAAACCACCCGATCGACCAGGAGCTGAAGGCATCATTCGAGAAGCTGGATGCGACCCGGCCCGCGCTGGCCGCCTCAGGCGAGATCGACCAGCACTTGATGCTCGGCTGGACGACTGGTTCGTGGCGCGAGCTCACCGAGGTCGAACCAGTGATGGTCACCGCTTTCGGCGCGCAATCGCTGCCATCGGCCGACTCACCGGTCTGGCAAGAGATCCATGCGCCGTGGCCGGTCGCCGACGATGACGCGTCCTGGCGATTCGCCGGCTTTCAACCGGTCAACTGGGCGGAGCGGGGAGTCGGCCTGCCTTCCGGACAACAGAGCCTCGAGTCTTACATCGCAGCGTCTCAGGCCTACCAGGCCGATGTCGTCCGTTTGGCTGCCGAGCATCTGCGGATCCGCAAGTTCGAGTCCTGCTGGGGTGCGTTTGCATATCAGCTGGTCGATCCATTTCCCGCCATCGGCTTCGGGTTGATGGATGGCGCGCGCCGGCCAAAGCCGGCGCTCGCAGCGCTGACCCGGGCATTCAAAGCGACTCGCGTCATCGTCGTGCCGCTCACGTTCGAGCCGGACCGGCCGTTCGGCATCCTCCAGCGCCCGGATGTTTCATTTAGCGCGCGCCTGGTTGTCGTCAATGACGACCCGGAGGTTTCAGGCGGAGGTGTGGTGCGCTGGTCGGTGACGCGAGAACGCGCGGGCAAGCGACGCGGCGCCCGACTCATTCGCGACGCGATGCAGCGAAAGTCATTCGCCGGCGTGGTGGACGTCGAGGTCCCGACCGCCTTCGAGCCTTCGGTCAGCGCGACCACAGTGACATTGCCACTTCCGGCCGAGGGCGACTACAAGCTGGAGACGACGCTGACGGTCGGAGGGCGGGTGATCGATCGCGCCGAGCTTCAATTCACTGTCACTTCGACTCTGCCAGGGCCCAGGCCGCGGCCGGAGCTGGCCAGGTACCTCGCCGAGCGTCTTGCAGACCTGTCGAGCCTGCGGTCGGAGCCCGACGGGCTGAGCTTTGCACTCGAGAACCAGACGCGACCCGCGGTGCTCGTCGGGCTGACGGGACTGCGCCTCGACGGTGTCGTCCTCGCCCGCCCGGATCTCCAGGTCGAGACCCACGCCGGCCGCGCGCCGCTGCCGCGGCGGCTCGACCTGCCTCTTGGGCGAACGCTGCGTGTTCACGTGGTGACGGGGCAGCCGCTCGGTGGCGGCAGCCACTCCCTCGAAGCGGACATCACAGTCCCGGGCGTTGCGTCCGGCCGGATCGTGGTCGAAGGCAACGTGCTGAGCACTCAGGCTGCACCACAGCCGTCCTGAGTACGGCTGGACCGTTACTTGGCTTGACTCGAATTGGTCGGGTGCCATACTTCTGAACTGCGCGAACATTGGCGGATCAAACGCCCGGCCGCGTACAGTTTTTGGAATTAATACATAGCCGGATTCGGCACAAGGGAGGCCCTCCAGCGGATGGACCCACTTTACGGAGTACTCGTTCTGGCGCCCCTGGCCGTAATCGTCGCCATTGCCTACCTGTTCACGCGCCGGCGCCGCAAGCGCGGCAAGATCGCACCGCCCGTGCGCCCGTCATCCCAGCCGCAGACAGCAGCGGCGTCTCACCCGGCAGGAATCGCGACCACCTGGGCGCCGCCCGCCGGAGCGCACGCACCGAGCCCTCTCGCCCCGACCGTCGTAGCTCCCCCTGGAGGTTCGCCGAGCTGGGATCAGCCCGCTTCTTCGCCGGCTGCGAGGCCGCCATCGCCGCCTTCGAGTCCCGCGCCCGTCTGGGGTGGTGCTTCCGCAGCCGCGGCGCCGCCTGCACCCCCGCAGC
>JGI20187J14854_1000126_pt1 | contig 10913 bp, 11 predicted proteins | sample NGESurdeep072012_3_FD_14854 | JGI IMG/M metagenome (IMG submission 14854)
GGCGTCGTAAACTAAGAAACTGGAATCTGTGCTTCTAACAACTCCCGCCCGTTCAGTTGTCCTTTTTACGCTCGAGGTCGATTAGTTGCCAGATCTAAAGTACAAGCGGGTTCTGCTCAAGCTGTCCGGCGAGGCACTCGCCGGACAGAAGGGCGGTGGTTTCGATTTCACCATTCTCGAGCGGCTCGCCACTGAGGTCTCGGACATCGTCAAGATGGGCGCGGCCGTCGGGCTGGTGATCGGGGGCGGCAACATCGTGCGCGGCGCCCAGCTGTCGAAGATGGGAATGGATCGCGTCGGCGCCGATTACATGGGCATGCTCGGCACGGTCATCAATGCGCTGGCGCTCCAGGACGTGCTCGAGAAAGCGAAGCTGGAGACGCGCGTCATGACNGCGATCGCGATGGAATCGATCGCCGAGCCCTTTATCAGACGTCGCGCGATGCGCCACTTCGAGAAGGGCCGCGTCGTGATCTTCGCGGCCGGCACCGGCAACCCGTATTTTTCGACCGACACCGCCGCGGCGCTGCGCGCGATCCAGATCCATGCCGACGTCATCATCAAGGCGACGAGCGTCGACGGCGTCTACAGCGCAGACCCCAAGCGCGATCCGGATGCGACACGCTACGAGTCGATCAGCTATCGTGATGTCATGGTCAACGAGCTCGGCGTGATGGACCAGACGGCCATCACTCTCTGCAAGGAGAACAAGCTGCCCATCATCGTCCTGAACATTCACCGTCACGGAGAAGTTGCGAAAGCGCTGCTGGGCGAGCGCGTCGGAACGATCGTACAATGACGACAATTCCTCAGATCACGAAGGACTGCCGGACCGCGATGGAGAAATCGTTCGAGGCGTCGAGGCGCGAGCTGGCGTCGATTCGAACCGGCAAGGCGACGGCGAGCCTGCTCGACACGGTGCGCGTTGACGCGTACGGGCAGCAGATGCCCCTGAATCAGGTAGCGGGCGTGTCGGCTCCAGAACCGCGACTCCTCACTGTGACGCCGTGGGACAAGGGACTCGTCACGGCAATCGAAAAGGCGCTCCGCGAATCTGATCTCGGTCTCAACCCGCAGACGCAATCGGGCGTCATCCGGGTCCCGCTCCCTTCGCTCAACGAGCAGCGGAGGAAGGAGCTGGTCAAAGTCGTTCACAAGCTGGCCGAGGAAGCGCGAATCGGCATCCGCCACGCGAGAACCAACGCGCGCGACCAGCTGAAGAAGCTGGAGAAAACTTCGGAAGACGAGCAGAAGAGAGCAGAGAAAGAGCTTCAGAAGCTCCACGACGACTACATCGGCAAGATCGATGAGTTGTTGAAGGGAAAAGAAGCAGAAATCATGGAAGTCTAGCCCGTGTCAGAGCTGACACGGCGCATCATCTTCGCGGTGATCGCGGCGCCCGCGAGCATTGCAATCGTATACTTCGGCGACTGGGCACTGGCGATTGTTCTGTCCGTGCTCGCGGCGCTGGCGGCCTGGGAGCTGTTCCGAATGGCTCGTGAAACCGGCGCGCTGCCGCTGGAGCCGGCGGGAATCGCGCTGGCGGCCCTCCTGCCTATCGCGGTTCACGCGCAACGACTGGGCATTTACACGCTCTCTCTCACCGCTGTCGTCGCGATGGTTCTGTTATTGTTCGCGTGCACGATCTGGCTCCGCGGACCGGCGGGCAAGCCTCTATCATCCGTCGCGATCACGGCGTTCGGAGTGATGTATGCGGGACTCTTTTCATACATCTACGCGGTTCGCTACCACGACTACGCCGTGGGAGCGGGGGCGGGAACGGCGCTGGTCTTCCTGCCGGTGTTCCTGACGTGGAGTACCGACGTGGGCGCCTATGCATTCGGCCGGACGTTCGGCAGGAAGAAGCTGATTCCTTCGGTCAGCCCGGGAAAAACCGTCGAAGGCGCCGTGGGCGGCCTGGGACTCGCCATCGTCATCTGCCTGCTCTACGTGCGATTCATCCTCATGCCCTACGCGCAGCTCGGCCTCACGATCCAGGGCGCGGTTCTCTTCGCCATCGTCGTCAGTGTCACGGCGCAGACCGGTGATCTCGCCGAGTCTCTGCTCAAACGCGAGGCCGGCGTGAAGGACAGCTCGCGCATCCTGCCGGGGCATGGTGGAATACTCGATCGCTTCGACAGCCTGCTGTTCGTGATGCCGATCGCGTTCCTCCTGCTCGGGCGCTTGCTGCTGCCCATGCCCCAGTGACGCCGGTCACCGCACCCAAAGGGGTGGCGGTGCTCGGCTCGACGGGGTCGATCGGCACTACTGCGCTCCGTGTGCTCGACAGGCAGCGCGCACGGTTCCGAGTCACGGCTCTCACGGCGAACAGCAACGGCGCCCTGCTGAGAGAGCAGGCGCGCAAGTTCCAACCCGCGTTTGTCGGCATGGTGGAATCCCAGGCCGACGCGGACGATGCGTGGAAGAGCGGGACCGAGGCCCTGATCGCCGCCGCCACGCGCGATGACGTCGACATCGTGCTCAATGCGATCGTGGGCGCGGCGGGACTCGACGCGACGCTGGCCGCGCTCAAAGGCGGGAAGCGCGTCGCGCTCGCCAACAAGGAGACGCTGGTCATCGCCGGAAACCTGGTGAAGCAGGCGTGCGCCGCGGGGTCATCGCCGGAAACCTGGTGAAGCAGGCGTGCGCCGCGGGATCGGGCGAGGTGATTCCCGTGGACAGCGAGCACAGCGCGATCCTTCAGTGCATTACCGGCCACCCGACGTCGGCTGTGCGTCGGGTCGTGCTCACCGCGTCGGGCGGACCATTCCGCGGGTGGAGCGCGGAGCGGCTCGCGTCCGCGACCGTGGATGACGCGCTCAGGCACCCGACGTGGCAAATGGGCCGGAAGATCACCATCGACAGCGCGACGCTCGCCAACAAGGCACTGGAGGTAATTGAGGCACACTTTCTCTTTGGGCTTCCTTACGATCGGATTGATGTCGTCGTGCATCCTCAGAGCGTTGTTCACTCGTTCGTCGAGTTCATCGATGGCAGCGTCGTTGCACAAATGAGCGTTCCGACGATGGAGTTGCCGGTGCTCTATGCCCTGACGCATCCTGAACGTGTCGCCGACGACGGGGTGCCGGCTTTCGATCCGGTTAAACTTTCTCCGATGACCTACGAGCCCGTCGATCACGAGCGATTTCCGGCGCTGCGCCTCGGCATCTCCGCCGGAGTGGCGGGCGGAGCCGCGCCGGCGGTGTACAACGCCGCCAACGAGTGCGCCGTCGCAGCGTTTCTCGCCGGCAAGATCCGCTTTGGGGATATTCCCAGCGCAATTTCTTCCGCGCTCGACAAGGTGGGCGACATGCCAGGCGGAACGCGCGAGCAGCTGCTGGCGGCGGACGCGGCAGCGCGCCGGTACGTGCAGGAGATGTTCAAGTGCTGACCTGGCTCGCGCCGATCGTGGTCTTCGGGCTCGTAGTGTTCGTGCACGAGCTGGGACACTTCATCGCCGCCAAGCTGACCGGTGTGTACGCTCCGCGCTTCTCGATCGGATTTGGTCCGTCCCTGCTGAAGAAACGGATCGGCGAGACCGAGTACGTTCTGGCGGCGCTGCCGCTCGGTGGATACGTGCGCATGGCCTCGCGCGAGGATGAAGCGACCGCATTTCTCGAGGGTGGGAGCGAGAACTCGGCGACGCGAGCCGCCAATCCCGAGGACGGATACGATCCGAACGCCATGATCCCATTCGGCCCCAAGCCGATTCCGGAATCGCGCTGGTTCGAGTCTAAGCCGCTCATCGCGCGGCTCTTCATCATGCTGGCCGGCGTCACGATGAACGCGCTCCTCGCCTACTTCATCTACGTCGGGCTGCTGCTGCACTCGGGATTTCCGACCCCGATTCCCATCGCGGCGGCCGTGACTTCCGGGAAGCCAGCGGCCCTCGCCGGAATTCAGATGGGCGACAGCATCGCAACCCTCAACGGCCGGCCGCTCCAGAGCTGGGAGACCCTGCTCGATAGCATCGGCGCGTCGGCCGGCCGTCCACTCGATCTGGGAATCGTCCGTCACGGGCAGACCGTGGAGATCCGGGTGACGCCCGCGGCCGAGGTCGTGGCCGATCCGCGCACCGGAGCTAAGCGAACGCTCGGCAGGATCGGCATGGTGGCGAGCGAAGGCTTCACTCCGATCTCCGTACCCCAGGCGTTCGGCGCCGCATGGACCCTGACGATGGACAACGGCAGCAGAATATTTTCCGCGCTCGGCGCGCTCGCCCACGGCGTCGGCGTCTCCGATCTCGGAGGACCAATCGCGATCGCGCAGGTGTCTGTTCAGGCGGCGCGCGGCGGAATAGAGACACTATTGCTGCTGGTGGCGCTCATCAGCATCAACGTCGCGGTGTTCAATCTGCTTCCCATTCCGATCCTGGATGGTGGCCAGATCCTTCTCAACGTCGCTGAGACGATCAAGGGAAGCGCGTTCAGCACCCAGACCCGCGAGCGAATCCTGAAAGGCGGGCTATTGATAATCGGCCTGCTCTTCGTCACCGTGATGTTCAACGACATTAGCCGCAACATGGAGAACATCGTCCATTTCTTCGGACGCATTTTCGGGCGCTCGGGCTAAACCATTCGGTGTCTGGCCTCGTAGGTGTTCGGAATTCCAATCCCGCGTGAATCCCGATGTCAGATTTCAAAGCAGAAGACCATCGCCTGACCGATCCCCTGCAGCCGCGGTCGCGCGGTTTAGCCGGCGATGAGAGCGAACGGCTGGGGCCGTTACCGAGTTACGGGGAGCAGGGTCAGCAGCTTACTCGCGAATCGCGGTCGACGTCGGGCGTCGTTTCGTTTCTCAGCAGCACCGAGCGGGAAGGACGCTGGCAGCTGCCTCGGCGAAACTCGTTGCCGCAGTGCCTGATGAATTGAACGGCGGGCACTTCGCGGCTAAATTTGACAGTTATGGTTTTTCCAGGCCTGGCGGAGCGCGTCGCCGATGTGCGAGCCAAGATCGCCGCGGCGGTAGCGCGAGGCGGTCACGGCCAGCAGGTCACAATCGTCGCGGTCACGAAGACGCACGGACCCGAGGCCGCACGCGCGGCGTATGAAGCAGGCCTGCACGACGTCGGCGAGAATAAGGTTCAGGAAGCGCTGAAGAAGATGGCCGCGGTCGATGTGCCGGTGCGCTGGCATCTCATCGGACATCTTCAACGGAACAAGGTGAAGGCGCTGGAGCAGTTCGTGTTGCTGCATTCGCTCGACAGCCCGCGGCTAGCCGACGCGGCGTGCGAATTCGGAATCGCGCGCGGCCGAGCGGTGGACGTGTTGGTCGAGCTGAATCTTTCGGGAGAGGCCTCAAAGGGCGGTTACACTCTCTCCGATCTTCTGCCGGAAGCGGAGCGACTCGTTTCGCTGTCGGGGATTCGGGTTCGGGGAGTGATGACAATGGCTAGCTTTAGCGCAACGGAGTCGCAGCTCCATCGCACCTTCGCGGAGGCTCGCGAAGCGCGTGAAGAACTGATTGCGGCCGGGCATCCGGCCGAGGAGCTGTCGATGGGAATGTCGAGCGATTACGAGATCGCCGTTGAAGAAGGCGCGACGCTGGTGCGGCTCGGGACCATCCTCTTCGGAGCGAGGGATAAATGATCGACGAATCATTTCATCTTACACCACTGGACGTGCGGCGCTACGACTTCGGCCGGGCGCTGCGCGGCTACAGCCCGGCGCGCGTCGACCAGTTCAGGGATCAGGTCGCCGAGGAGATGGAGAGGCTCACGCGGATCAATCAGGACCTCGACTCCAAGGCCAGGAGCTTTCACGAGCAGCTCCGCGCGTTCCGCGAGCGCGACAAGGCGCTGAACGATGCGCTCATCGCGGCGCAGCAGCTCCGCGGCGAGGTTCGAGAGCAGGCGGAGCGCGAGGCGCAGCTCATTCTGCGTGAAGCGCAGGCGGAGGGCGAGCGGATCATCGAGGCCGCCAAGTCCGACGTGCGGCGAATGGAGCAGGAGCTGGACAATCTCGATCGCTCGCGGCGCACGTATCTGGCGCAGATGCGGACGCTGATTGCGCGCCAGCTGTCGGAGGTCGAGGCGTCTGATTCACAAGTCGTGGCGAGCACTCTTCGGGGCGCGGGCTCCAACTCCTCGGGGTCGAACAGAGAATGACCCCTGTCCGCCCCGTGCCGGCCGCGGCGGGGGGAGACGAGAAGGGCAGACGCTTCCGCCTGCTGCCGACCGATCGCTCGCCCGACGAACTCGAGAAGGAAATGCTCGCGCGCTGGAAAGAGGAGAATCTTTTCCAGCAGACCCTCGCACAGGCTGAGGGGAAGCCCGAGTTCGTCTTCTTCGAAGGCCCGCCCACCGCCAACGGTCGACCCGGCATCCACCACGTGTTCTCGCGAACGGTGAAGGATCTCTTCTGCCGGTACCGCGCGATGCGGGGCAATCACGTCGCCCGCAAAGCCGGCTGGGATACCCACGGCCTCCCGGTCGAGATCGAAGTCGAGAAGAGAATCGAGAAGGACTTCGGCATTCGGACGGCGAAGGACCAGATCGAGGCGATCGGCGTCGAGCGGTTCAACGAGATGTGCCGGGAGAGCGTGTGGCGCTACCGAGCCGACTGGGAAGAGCTGAGCGAGCGGATCGGGTACTGGCTCGACTACAGCGATCCGTACGTCACCTACTCCAACAATTACATCGAGAGCGTCTGGTGGGCGCTGGCCACGATGTTCCGTGGCGGACGCCTGTACCGCGGCCACAAGGTGCTGCCGTACTGCGCGCGCTGCGGGACGACTCTCTCGAGCCACGAAGTCGCGCAGGGCTACAAGGATGTGAAGGATCCTAGTGCCTATGTGGCGCTCGATCTGCTCAATGACCAGGGCGCGCAGACGCGCCGTCGCATCCTCCTCTGGACGACGACCCCGTGGACGCTCGTCTCGAACGTCGCGCTCGCGGTTAACCCGGCGCTCGAGTACGTCGAGCTGCGGAAAAGAAAAGCTGACGCCGGCGAGACAGTGATCCTCGCCCTCGCTCGGACTCCCGCCGTTTTGGGTGACGATTTCGCCGGCCGCTGGGAGACGGTGGGCTCCTTCCGTGGCAGCGATCTAGTCGGCAAGCACTACAAGCGGCCGCTCGATTGGGTCGAGTACAAGGAAGGCAAGCACGAAATGATCATCGGCGAGTCATTCGTCTCCGCCGACGAAGGAACCGGCGTCGTGCACATGGCACCAGCGTTCGGCGCCGACGACTACGCGGCGGGGCAGCGCAATGGACTTGCGTTCCTCCAGCCAGTCAATCTCCGCGGCGAGTTCCCGACGGACATGCCGCTCGTGGGCGGGATGTTCGTAAAGGACGCTGACGCGGTCATTCTCGAAGAGCTGAAGCGGCGTGGCCTTCTCTGGAAATCGACGCTGCACGAGCACGCGTACCCGCATTGCTGGCGCTGCGAGACGCCGCTGCTGTATTACGCCCGCACGTCCTGGTTCATCCGCACCACCGAGTTCAAGGACGCGATGCTGGTGCGCAACTCTCGCGTCGACTGGCATCCCGCCGAAACCGGATCCGGTCGCTTCGGCGAGTGGCTCACCAACAACATCGATTGGGCTGTCTCGCGCGACCGCTATTGGGGGACGCCGCTTCCGATCTGGGTCTGCGATCGGAACGACGCGCATGCGGAAGCTGTCGGCGGGTACGCGGAGCTGTCGGAGAGGTCCGGTACCGCGCTCGCCGAGAACTTCGACCCGCACAAGCCGTTCATCGATCGCTACGTCTGGCCGTGCAAATGCGGCGGCGAGATGAAGCGCACGCCCGAGGTGATCGACGCCTGGTTCGATTCCGGATCGATGCCATTCGCGCAGTGGCATTTCCCGTTCGAGAACCGCGACAAGCTCGAGCGCTACTACCCCGCGGATTTCATCGCCGAGGGAATCGACCAGACTCGCGGCTGGTTCTATTCGTTGCTCGCGATCGCCACCGGTCTCGGTGATGCGCTGCCGAACAACCTGCTCGCGCACGAGGCGCATACACCGGTGGTCGGCGACACCGCGCCTTACCGAGCGGTCGTCGTCAACGACCTCGTTCTCGACGCCGAGGGACAGAAAATGTCCAAGCGGCTCGGNAACATCATCGACCCCGCATCCGTGATTCCGCTCTACGGTGCTGACGCGGTTCGACTTTTCCTCACGACTTCGAGCCAGCTCTGGACGCCGCGCCGCTTCGACGAGGCCGGGATCCGCGACACAGCCGGGCGCTTCCTCCTCACGTTCAAGAATGTCTACACCGGCATTTTCGCGGAATACGCGAATTTCGGCTGGGCGCCGTCCGACAAGGATCCGGCNCCGCATGATCGGCCGCTGCTCGACAAATGGGTTCTGTCGCGGCTTGCCACGGTCGAGCGCGAAGCCGACGATCTCCTGAATCGCTACGAGGCCACCAACGCCGCCAAGGCAGTGATGACCTTCTTCGACGAGGACGTGTCGAAGTGGTACGTGCGCCAAAGCCGCCATCGCTTTTACGACGTCGGTGACGCCGACAACCGCGCCGCGTTCGCAACGCTGCACGAAATCATCGCCGTCACGTGCCGGCTGCTGGCGCCATTCGCTCCGTTCATCACCGACTGGGTCCATCGCGAGCTTACGGGCAGCTCGGTGCATCTGGCAGCGTTCACGCGCGGGCCGTTGGGGGTGGGGGCGATCGATGTCGATCTGGAGCGTGCGATGGCGCACATTCGGACCCTCGCTACGCTGGGCCGCGCGGGCCGCGAGGAAGCAGGCGTCAAGGTGCGTCAGCCCCTGGCCCGGCTGGTGTGCGTCGTCCCCACTCACGGGGCCGCCTCAAAGGGAGCCCAGGCGCGCGCCGAGGGTATGATGTCGGAGCTGAGCCCGCTCCTGGCGGCCGAGCTCAACATAAAGAAGGTCGAATTCATCTCCAGCGCTGACGATCTAGTAACTTTAAAGGCTAAGCCGAATTTCAGATCGCTTGGCAAGAAATTCGGCAAGGATACCCCCCTCGCCGCCGAGGCGGTGCAGGCGCTTAGCAGCGACGCACTGAGGGAGTTCGAGGCGGGGAAGCCGCTTTACGTTTCGGTCGGCAATGAGTCGCGGGAGCTTGGCCACGAGGATCTGACGGTCGTGCGGACTGCTTCCGGCGAGTTGGTGGTGAAGGAAGAAGGTGGCTATTTTGCCGCGCTCGATTCGGTTGTAACGCGCGACCTGCGACTCGAAGGACTCGCGCGCGAGATTGTGAGCCGCGTTCAGAGGTTGAGGAAAGAATTGGGTTTCGCCGTAAGCGATCGCATCACGCTATTCATTGCGGGTGGTGCGGAGATTCAGGAAGCGGTGAACGCGTTCCAGAAATGGATCGCCGATGAGGTACTCGCTCTCAAGGTCAGAGTGGGCGAGCAAATCGACGGAACACACGCGACGCATACGTTCGACCTTGATGGGCAGAGCGTTGAAGTCGCCTTGGAGAGGGTAGGCTAGAAATGGCAACTGCAGCCAACAGCAAGAAACCGAAGGCGATGCCGAAGAAGAGCCTTCAGCATTTCGAAAAGCGCCTCCTCGAGGAGCGGAAGCGCGTCCTGAAGGAGCTGGGGCACTACGACGAGACTTTCGGATCGACTCCGCAGAGTGCGGACGGCAATCTGAGCGCGTATTCCTTCCACATGGCAGACCAGGGAACGGACGCAATGGAGCGCGAGAAGGCGTTTCTGTTCGCGAGCCAGGAAGGCCGTTTCCTCTGGCACATCGACGAAGCNCTCCGACGGCTCTATCGCAATCCCGAGCAGTTCGGCAAGTGTCACAACTGCGGCCGAGAGATCAGCTTCGAGCGTCTCGACGCGTTGCCGCACGCCAGGTATTGCATCGAATGCAAGCAGCGTGAAGAAGATGGAAAGCGCCAAGCCTAATCCGCCCCTCTTCTGGGGCACGCTGATCACGGTGGTGGCAGTCGATCTGGTGACGAAGCTGATGGCCGCGTCGACGCTTTCGCCGCAGCACATCCCACACGAGATCCTGGGCAATCATCTGCGGCTGACGCTCGTTTACAATCCGGGCGCCGCGTTCGGGCTGAATCTGGGCATCTACTCGCGGTGGATATTCATGGCCCTGACGGCCGGAGCGCTCGTGATTCTCGGGCGGCTATACAAGGCCACGCGTCAGGGTGATTTCCTGCGCACGATGGCGCTTGGCCTCGTCTGCGGCGGCGCGGTGGGAAATTTGATCGACCGCATCCGGTCGGCAACGGGCGTGGTGGACTTCATCGACGTCGGAGTGCGCGACCTCCGGTGGCCGACATTCAATGTCGCCGACATGGCCGTGAGCGTGGGTGCGTTCCTCCTCGCCTGGGTCCTTTGGGGAGAAGAACGATCTTCCGCGCCTTCGGTCGCAGCCACCCCAGTGTCGGATACGCCGGCGGAGAGCTAGGCTCTGAGCGACGTCAAAGAGTTTCCCGTCGAGGCGGACAGCAATGTCCGCCTCGATCTCTTTATTGCCAGCAGAGCCGAGCTCTCGCGGACCCAGGCGGCGACTCTGATCGCTCAGGGACACGTGCAGGTCGATGGGCGGCGCGAAAAGGCGAGCTACCGGCCGGAGACCGGGGAGCTGGTGCGGATCGAGATCCCTGCGTCCGAGAAGCGGACGATCTCAGGCGAAGACATCCCCGTGAGCGTTGTCTACGAAGATGACGCGCTTCTGGTGGTGGACAAGCCCGCCGGGATGGTCGTGCACCCGGCACCCGGGAACTGGACCGGCACGCTCGTGAACGCCCTGCTGGGGCGTGGGGGCAGTCTCTCGAGCGAGGGCGAGCCGGAGCGGGCAGGGATGGTCCACCGGCTCGACAAGGAGACTTCGGGCCTTCTGGTGGTCGCCAAGACCGACCGGGCGCACCGGCTTCTGAGCGCGGCGATCGCTGCCCGCCGGGTCGTCCGCCGCTACGCCGTCATGACCTGGGGTCATATCTCGGCGGACGCTCTCAC
>JGI20187J14854_1000130_pt1 | contig 10797 bp, 9 predicted proteins | sample NGESurdeep072012_3_FD_14854 | JGI IMG/M metagenome (IMG submission 14854)
CGGCGCGCGGTCCGGTGCCATCCCAATCGGTCGTGGCCCACGCATTCGACGCGGCGGACTCACCGCTTTCGCCCAACGCCGCCACCGATCGCCAATCGTATTGTTGCCAGTCGGCATTGGCCCACTCCGACGCTAGCGAGCCTGATGGTGGCGCGGGGTCCCCTACTCGAGGCAGAGGATCGAGAAAATGCTCCAACGGCGGGAGCTGGTCCGCACCCTCATCGATATCGGAAGAGAAATCGTCGCCGTTCGAATCTGGGGCGACAGGCGGTGCGTTCCGCGCTGACAGATCGAGAAAGTCCTGGATCGGCTGGAGTCGCGCGGCCGATTCCATTCGCGCTGCGGTTGTGGCCTCACCCTGGATGGTTTCAATACCCGAGTGCTCCGCCCCCGGCACGAACGGCCGTGCCAAGCGAAACTCGGACGGGCCCGTGGCCGGTCTCGCTGCTTTCGGGGTGCGATGCGGAACGAATGGACGATGAGGCGACGGTGCCACTACAAACCCTCCCAGCTGTATTTGCCCACGAGCGGCACAAAGCGCACCGGAGCGATTTCTTCCTGCTCGAGCTTGTCACCGCGACGGGTGAACATGTACAGGGTCTGTTCTTCGCGATCGCCAAGCGGAATAAGAATACGTCCTCCCTCGGTCACCTGCTCCTGGTACGTCGACGGAACCTCGGGCGCGCCGGCGCCGACGAGGATCGCGTCGTACGGCGCGTACTGCCTCCATCCCAGGGTGCCGTCGCCCAGCAGAAAAGAGATATTGCGAAATCCGGTCTGCCGAATCGTCTCACGCGCGGTATCGAGCAGAGCCGGAATCCGTTCTATGGAAAATACCTGTGACGCCAGGACTGAGAGCAACGCCGTCTGGTAACCCGATCCCGTACCAATCTCGAGCACTTTCTCATTCCCTTTGAGCTTCAGGAGCTCGAGATAGCGCGCGTGAATCGATGGCTGGGAAATCGTCTGCCCATTCCCGATAGGAAGCGCCGAGTCTTCGTAGGCCCGGTGGCGAACGCCCGTGGGAACGAAGAGGTGGCGAGGCACTTTATCAATCGCGTTCAGGACGGCGAGGTCCTTGATGCCCTGCTCATGCAGCAGCTCGACGAGTCGCCGCCGCGGACCGCGTTGCTCGTGCTCTAGGGCCGCGGCCACCACGTCTCCGCCGAAGCGAGCATCGCGTGATGAGTCAGGTCGAGGTGTAAGGGTGTTACGGATATGTAGCCTTCCTGTATCGCGCGAAAATCCGATGTCTCTTCTCCCGACCATGCGATGGATCCGCCACCGATCCAGTAAATCTGGCGACCCCATGGATCCTGCATCGGCTTGAGCGAATCCGAGTAGACCCTCCTCCCGAGCCTGGTGAGACGAACTCCCAAAATGTCGTCACCGCGCAACGGAGGGATGTTGATGTTGAGCAGCGTGTGCTCCGGAAACGGTCGCAACGAGAAGACGTGCTTGAGCAAGTTCCGCAACGGGTCGATCTGATCGCTCAGCATGCTCACATCCGCTCTGAGATCGCCGCCGGCGAATGAGATCGCGACCGATGGGATGCCGAGCGACAGTCCCTCCATTGCGGCAGCCACAGTTCCCGAATAGAGGACGTCCTCACCCATGTTCTGGCCGTGATTGATGCCGCTCAGAACGAAATCAGGTCGCTCCGGCATTAGCGCTTCGACAGCCAGCATTACGCAGTCGGTCGGCGTGCCGTCAACCTGAAACCTTCGCTCGCCGCGCTCGATCGGCCGTACCGGATGGTGAAGCGTGAGAGAATGGCTCGTTGCGCTTTGCTCGCGATCCGGAGCAACGACTGTAATCTCTCCCAGCGGCTCGGCTGCCTCGATCAGACACGCCAAGCCGTGGGCGAGTATGCCATCGTCATTGGTGCAGAGCAGTCTCACCGCTTCCAAATCCCGGCGCGATGGCGCCACAACACCTTGATCACGAGCCACGCGTCACGAAACTCGCGGAAATAGCTGGGCGACCCGTAAATGGTCGAGATCGGCACGTTGACCGTCGTGAATCCGGCACGGGCGGCGCGGATGATGAAATCTGTCTCGAACTCGTAGCGATCGCCTACGGCGTCGACGTTGCGCAGGACCTGCGCCTTCATCGCGCGATAACCGGACTGGCTGTCGCGCACCTTGCCGCCCGACACCGCGCGCGTGGCGGCGGACGAGATCATGTTGGCGATCCGGCGATGCTTCGGGACCGCCTTGCCGGAGAGATCACGCGTCCCGATCACGATGTCCGCTCGATCGAGAGCGCCGACGATCGTGGGAGCGAAGGCGGCATCATGCTGGCCATCCGAATCGATGGTGAGCACCGCGGCCGCACCCCTCTTGAGAGCCATATCGAAACCAGCGCGCAGGGCGGCCCCTTTGCCACGGTTTTTGTCGAACTCGATCGTTTCGTCGGTCACAGCTCTGAGCAGCTGCCGCGAGCCGTCAGTCGAGCCATCATCGACGCCGATTATCAGGGCGCCAGGCAGGTTGCGGCGCACATCCTTTACGACCTTCGCGAGTGTCGGCTCCGAGTTGTACGCGGGCACGATGACGACGAGCGGCTCGATCAACTTTTTGCCCCCTTCTCTGCTGGGTTTCCATCGAGCAACGCCAGGAGGGAGCGCAGCTCGCTCTCCATGGACGCGACGGCCTGAGAATCAAGCGCCGCGCTCGCTACCGAGCGAAGCTCTCCGCTCTTCCTGTATTCGTCGATCTTCTGACGCGCCCCGTCTATCGTGTACTTTTCGGTGTAAAGCAGCTGCTTGACCAGCATGACCAGCTCGATCTCGCGCCGCTGGTAAACGCGATTTCCAGACCGGTTCTTGGCGGGATGAAGAAACTTGAACTGGCTCTCCCAATAGCGCAGCACGTGCGGCTTGAGATCCGTCAGCGTGCACACGTCGCCGATGGAGAAGAATTCCTGCACCGGTTCTTTCGGCTTCATCGATCTACCTCCGCTCGGAGCTCTCTCGTCATGAGAGCGGCGATGGCGCTGCGTGCCGGTTGACCCTCGAAAAGTACGCGATTCACGGTATCGACAATTGGCATCTCGACTCCCTCTCGCGCGGCCAGCTCGCGCGCGCTTTGCGCGGTGAGGACCCCTTCCGCGACCGTTTCTCTGTCCCTGAGAATTTCTTCCAGCTTCCTCCCCTTCCCCAGCTCGACGCCGACGGCGCGATTGCGACTTAGTGAGCCGGTGCACGTGAGCACGAGATCACCAAGCCCCGCCAACCCCGCGAACGTGCTCTGCTGCGCGCCAAGCGCCGAGCCCAGCCTCGTCATCTCCGCGAGGCCCCGCGTCACCAGTGCTGCCCGTGCATTGAAGCCGAGACCAAGACCTTCGGCGATTCCGGTCGCCACAGCCATGACGTTCTTGAGTGCGCCACCGAGCTCGACTCCGATCACGTCCGTGTGCGTGTAAGCACGAAAGTACGCCGAGCTGAAGGCCCGCTGCGCGATGCCGGCAGCATCAGGCCGCACTGACGCGACAACCACCGCCGTGGGCTGGCATTTTACGACTTCGGCGGCGAAGCTCGGCCCCGAAATCGCGACTACCGTTGTGCCGGGAACCTCCTGCTCCGCGACCTCGGTCATCAGACAGAGCGTTTCCCTCTCGATTCCCTTGGTTGCTACGACCAGTGGCGCGGAGGGCGATAGTGACCTCGCCGCGGACTTCACGATTCGGCGCAGCACGTGTGACGGGGTCGCGAGTGTGACGAGCTCGGCCCCCTCGACCGCGCGCCGTATATCGCCCATCGCTTCAACCGATGGTGAGAGCTCGTGACCTCGTAGAAATCGCACGTTCTCACGCTTCGTGTTGATTGATTCCACCACGTCGGGTTCATAGGCCCAGAGCCTCACGTCATGCCCATTGCGCGCCAGAAGATCCGCCAGCGCAGTGCCCCACGCGCCGGCTCCGACCACCGCGCAGCGCATCAGGGTACGGGTTCCTTCTTCACGAACCGATGTTCTTCACCGCGACGAAGCCGGCCGATATTGGCGCGGTGTGTCCAGAACATGAACACCGCGATGATCACGCTCGCGATGAAAATCGGTGACCGCGGATCCCGGTACCAGGCCAAGAGCGCGAACGGAAACACGGCGGCCCCGAGAAGAGAAGCGAGGCTGACGTATCTGGTGAAGTAGAACGTGGCGATCCACACCACCTCGGCGACGATCATTGGGATGAACGCGAGCGCCAGGAATACGCCGGTTGCAGTCGCCATTCCCTTCCCGCCACCCTTGCCGAGCAAGAAGACGGGCTTGATATGACCGAGTATCGCCGCAGCGCCGAAGGCGAGGGCCCACCACCCGCGCGGCATTGTCCCGGTGTAGATCGGCAGAAAATGGACGGGAAGAAATCCCTTCAGGAGATCGGCGATGAACACGACCGCGCCCGTCTTCGCGCCCAGCACGCGCACGACGTTCGTCGCTCCGAGATTTCCGGAGCCGTGCTTGCGCAGATCTACGCCACGTAGTTTGCCGGCGATGTACGCGGACGGTATCGAGCCGGCCAGATAGGAAATGATCAGGCCGACAAACGGTGCCATCTACGCGCTCTTCCGGCGCATGATGATCCGCAGCGGATTGCCGCGAAATCCCCACGCCTCGCGGAATTCGTTGTGCAGGTATCGGACGTAGTGCTCCTGCACGAGGTCGGGGTTGTTGCCGAACACCGCGATCACGGGCGGTGCCGTCTCCACCTGCGTTGCGTAGTTCAACTTGATTTCGCGACCGGCCGCCTGGGGCGGTTGCCGTCTTCCTACGATTGCCGTGAGCGTGGTATTGACCTGCGAGGTACTGATCCGCTTGTGCCGCTCTGCGTCTACCTCCAGCAGCAGCTCGAGAATCTTGGTCACGCGCTGTCCGCTGAGCGCGGATGTGAACACGAATGGAACGAACTTGAGGAACGGCGCCTTCTCCTGCGATTCCTTCTCGAACTTGGCCGCGGTGTTGTTCTCCTTCTCCTTCAGATCCCACTTGTTCACCACGACGATCAGGCCGCGTCCGCTCTCCCAGGCAAGATGCGCGATCTTCAGATCCTGGTTGTGCAGGCCCTCCGCGGCATCGAGCACGAGGACGCAGATGTCGGAGCGCTCGATCGCGCGCCGCGTTCGGAGCGAGGAATAGAATTCGATGCCATCCTCCACCTTCGACTGGCGACGGAGTCCCGCGGTGTCGACGAAGATCAGCTCGCGCCCGTGAAACATCATGGGCGTATCAATCGCGTCGCGGGTAGTTCCAGCCGTGTCGGCGACGACCAGCCGTTCCTCGCCGAGAAGTCGGTTGATGATNGACGACTTGCCGACGTTGGGGCGGCCCACTACCGCCACGCGCAATGCGTCGGGTACTTCTTCCGCGGCGGTTGGGATCTTCTCCACCAACACGTCGAGCATGTCGCCGGAATTCTTGCCGTTGATGGCCGAGACGGGAACCGGATCCCCGGCGCCTAGCTCATAGAACTCGTAGAAATCCGTACTGGCAGGATCATCGACCTTGTTGGCAACCAGCACCCACGGTTTCCGTGCGTCGCGCAGCAGGTCGACCACTCGCGAGTCACTCGGATGCAGCCCGATCTTCGCGTCGACAACAAGCATCAGAAGATCGGATTCCTCGATCGCCTGGAGCACCTGACGCTTGATCTCCAGGTCCATCGGAATGTGCGGGTCGTCGGTCAGCCCGCCGGTGTCGACCAGCCAGAACTGTCGGCCGTTCCACTCCGCGCGCGCGAAATGGCGATCACGGGTAGTCCCCGGCTCGTCACTCACGATGGCGCTGTTCTCACCGACGATCCGGTTGAAGAGCGCCGACTTGCCGACGTTTGGACGCCCAACAAGTGCGATGACTGGAAGGTTCACGCGAGCACCCCACTCGACTCGGATTCCAGCACGTCGATGAAGTCATAGGACGGGAAGATCGGCATCGGCAACGACTCACGCACGGCCTCGAGAGTGAAATCGTCGAGGAAGACTCCGTCGTCGTTGATCGTCTCGGCGGGAATCAANGCAATGTCGAGATCGTGGCGATCGCTCAGCGCTGCCATGATGTCCTTCCCAACGAGGAGACCGGCCGTTGTTATCGTCGGACCAAACAGCGAATTCTCCGCGATGATGAGCTCGAAATCGGCCCCGCTCACTTCGCGCAGCCGGTCCAGCAGCGGCTCCATGAGTGGCGCCATTGCCAACCCGGTGACCACGCCAATGCGCTGGCCATCGCGACGGGCAACGCGATCCAGGCCGCCGGCGACTCGCATGCGGAGCGAGGTCACGGACCCGACGCCATTCTCGATCTGGGCAAATTCTCCGTAGTGCTCGGGGCCAGGCAGCTCGCGCTCGGCGAGCATGTAGAGCTCGTCGGACCCGAACACCCAGGTCTCACCACGCTCTCGCTTCGCGCGCTCGCCCCAGTGCTCCACCTGAACGAGAATCGTGCGTGCTGTGTCACGGTCCATCTTCTTCCCTGTGTAGAGATGCGAGAACTGGGTGAGTCCCACCGGGACTACAGCAGCCGACAACACGGCTTCGCCCATATTCCAGAGGTCAGTGAGTGATTCTTCGAGCACAGCTTCGTCGTTCAGCCCCGGAACTACCACCATCTGGGCGTGAAACTGGATTCCACCCGCCGTCAGGCGCGAAAGCTGGGCTTTGATGTCTGGGACGCGCTGATTGTTGAGCAGGACCTTCCGCGCCTCGTGGTTCGTGGCGTGGACCGAGACGTAAAGCGGAGAAAGCCGATATTCCAGGATGCGCTCGATGTCGCGCTCCTTCACGTTGGAAAGAGTCGCGAAATTTCCGTAGGCGAATGAGAGCCGGTAGTCGTCATCCCGGATGTAGAGGGGCTTCCTCAGCCCGGGCGGCAGCCCTTCGATGAAGCAGAACTCGCACTTGTTGGCGCAGCGTCGAACCGACGGCGGCTGTAGCGAGATCCCGAGCGGCTCGCCGTCGAGGCGCTCGAGCTCATAAATGACCTCTTCACCGTCGGGCTGTCGGGCTTCGATCACGAGCTCTTCGTCGGCCGTTAGAAATTCCCAGTCGAGGAAGTCCGCGAGCGGTCTCCCATTCACCGTGAGCAGTTCCGTCCCCGGCTGGATTCCGAGCTCGTCGGCGATGCTCTTTAGTTCAACTCGGGAGACCTTTACCATAGCTCAAGTAATTTAGAGCTATAGAGAGCGAAGTCAAGGAATTACCGAACTTTAGCTCTCTGAAATTCACGCTTAAGGCGTGGCGTTTCCGTTACACCGGGGCGGTTGCCGCAAGCGACTCCAGGAGCTTCCGCGCGCGCTCCGCGTTGAACCCGGGCAAGCTGGCGATTGCCTCCTCGCTCGCGTCCCGGACTCCCTGCACGCTCCCGAATTCCTTGAGCAGCTGGCGCCGCTTTACCGGCCCGATCCCCGGCACCTTGAGAAGCTCGGACGTCACGGTCCGCATCGACCGGCGCTTCCGGTTGTAGGTGACGGCGAAGCGGTGGGCTTCGTCCCGCGCCTGCTGCAACAGCCTAAGCCCGGGCGAGCGTCTCGAGAGCCTGAGAGGCTCTTCCCGGCCCCAGATGAACACTTCCTCGTCCCGCTTGGCGAGGCTGATCAACGGACGATCGGTTAGCCCGAGCTCCACGAGCGCGGCGTGAGCGGCAGAGAGCTGACCCTTGCCTCCGTCGATGACGATCAGGTCGGGGAGCGGCTTTTCCTCTTTCAAGCGCCGCTCGAAGTACCGGCGAACGACCTCCTGGATCGAGGCAAAGTCGTCAGTGCCCTCCACGGTCTTCACCTTGAACTTTCGGTACTCGCCCCTCTTCGCCCGCCCGTTCTCGAACCAGACGCAGGAGCCCACTGTATCGGTGCCCTGGGTGGTCGAAATGTCGAAGCAAACGAGCGACCGCGGCAGACGCTGGAGTCCCAGCTCCCTGCCGAGCTCATAGACCGGATCCCCGGCGCGCTCGTCAGCCTCCATCGATGAGAGTTTGAGCTCCTCTAGCAGGTGACGCGCATTCTGCTCGGCCAAGGCAATGAGATCGCGCCTTGGCCCGCGCTGGGGAATCAGAATCCTGCTATCCGGCAGCGCCTGCTCGATCAGCTCGCGATCCGGGAAGTCGAACGGGAGCAACAGCTGTCGCGCTCTCTCCTGCATCCCGAAGTAGCTACCGGCGAGAAAGATAGGCATGACGTCGGCGTCGTCTTCCCCCTCGATATTCGTCAGAAAGCGCTGCTCTCTCGACAATAACTTTCCGCCCCTGATGCGCAGCACTGTGACACAGGCATCGTCGCCGTCGCGGGCGTAACCGATCACGTCGCGATCACCGCCTTCCACCTCGAGCACGACGGTAGGCTCTTCCATTTGCTCCAGGTGGTGGAGGGCGTCGCGCAGTTCCGCGGCGCGCTCGAAGTCGAGTTGCTCGGACGCGAGATCCATCCGCTCCTTCACGCGGCGCACGACTTCCTCCGGACGCCCAGACAGGAAGAGCACGACTTCGTCGATCATCGTGCGGTAGTTCTCCTGCGATTGCGCCAGTATGCAGGGCGCCTTGCAGCGCTTGATGTAGTAGTCGAGACAGGGCCGCTCCGGCATCTGGGCCGGCATGTCGTAGTTGCAGCTTCGCACCGTGAAGATTCTCTTCACAACGTTGAGCGAGCGGCGCATCGCGCCCACATCGGTATAGGGGCCGAAGTAGCTCGCTCCGTCGTCCTCGAGACGGCGAGTCACGAACACTCTCGGGAATGGCTCCTGTACCGTCACCTTGATGTACGGATACGACTTGTCGTCCCGCAGTGCGATGTTGAAACGCGGGCGGTATTCCTTGATCAGGTTCGCTTCGAGGATGAGCGCGTGCGCTTCGGTAGGGACGACGATCGTCTCGAGGTCTGCGATGAGGCCGACCAGATGCCGCGTTTTGGGATTCTCGAGCTGGTCGTTGGCGAAATAGCTGCGCACGCGAGAGCGCAGGCGCTTGGCCTTGCCTACATAGAGAGTAGTCCCATCCCTGCCCTTCCAGAGATAGACCCCGGGTCCTTCAGGCAGGTGTGGAAGTTTTGTCGCAACGGCATCGGGGACGGGCAGCATGTGTAATTATACCACCCGCGTAAAGCCTGGTTCACTTCGGACGAAGCGCCAGCTTGAAGAGTCGTCTGCCGCGGTCGAAGACGTTTTTCGCCTCCGGAATTCCGAATGCGGCAGTGATGCCGAGATATGCAAGTCCGTAAACGCACAACAGAGCCAGGGCCATCAGCTTCGACTTGACGACGGTGTCGTGCGTGGAAAGAATCAGGGAGCCGCGGTCCGCTATCAGCTTGTACGCCCACGGAATTGCTGCCGCGGTGAGCGCTGCTCCCCACAGGCGCGCCATCCGAGCCGGCACCAGGCGGGTGCGGCCAATTCTCTTGTCCATCTCGCGACGTAGCAGGTAGAACTCCACCCACCCCGCGAGTCCCGCCGACGCCGTGAGGCCCGCCGCGCCAAGCTTGCGGTCGAGACCGAGCAGGCCCGGCAGTACGAGCGCGAAGAAATATCCCAGTCCCGTCGTCAGGATCACGCGGACGACCGCGTAGCGCAGCGGGGTTTTCGTATCGCGCATCGCGTAGAACGTGGACGAGTACAGGCGGCCCATAGTCGACGCGAGTAGTCCGACGGTCGAGCCGATCAGGATCTGCCAGACCCAAATAGTGTTGCCGCGCTGAAATTTCCCGCTCTGGAACACCAGCAGGACGATGAGGTCGCCTAGAGCGAGGAAGGCAATCGCGCTTGGAACGATGAAGTACGCAATCCGGTCAAGTCCATCGCTGAGCCGCCCACGCAGGTACGCGCCGATCTCCGCCGTGGTTCCCCGCGCGCGCGACATCGTCGGCAGCTCGGCCGCCGATATCGCCATTCCGAAAAGGCTGATCGGCAGGACGTATATCGCCTGCGCATACGTGAATGACGAGACGGCTCCATTCCCGAGATAGCTGGCGAGCCACGCATCAACGTAGGCACTGAGCTGGACGACACCCCTTCCCACGAAGGCGGGGCCGAAATTTCGGAATACGTTCCGAACGCTGTCCGCGGCCGCAGTCAACCGCGGTCTCACGCCGGGCGCAAGCGACAAGACCTGGGGAACCTGAATCAGGAACTGGAGCGCGCTCCCCACGACGGAGCCGTAGGCGAGATAGATCGCGAGCTGAACCTCGCTGTGCCCCTTATGGAAGAAGACGAGCGTGGACACCATCGCCAGATTCCAGATCACGGGCGCGGTGTACGACATGAAGAAGCGGCGGTGACTGTTGAGGATTCCGAGGCACCACGCGGAGAACACCAGAAGTCCGGCACCAGGAAACAGGATTCTGGTGAGCCGCACCGTCAGGTCCCGCTTCTCACCGGTGAAGCCGTTGGCGATGATCGCGACGAGCCACGGCGCCGTGAGCACTCCGAGTAGCACGATGACCGCTGACGCGACGGCCAGCATTCCGGCCACTGCGCCAGCGAGGCGAGTCGCTTCCTTCTCGTCATCCCTTCCCAGGAGTCCCGCATACTCGGGAATGAATGAGGCCGAGAGCACGCCTTCTCCGAACAGATTCTGCAGCAGGTTTGGAATGCGGAACGCCGCGTTGAACGCGTCAGCGGCGAGACCTGCCCCGAGGTAGCGCGCCATCATCGTTTGCCGGATCAGTCCCGCCAACCGACTCAGAAGAATTCCGGACCCGACGAGAAAAGCCGCGCCTTTCGACCGATCGAACGCCTGAGCGGGCGTGCGTGGCGTCGCCCGCCGTTCGATCGGCGTAGCGGCCGCGGCTACTTCATCAGCTTCGGGCGGGAGGAACGGCGGG
>JGI20187J14854_1000132_pt1 | contig 10716 bp, 7 predicted proteins | sample NGESurdeep072012_3_FD_14854 | JGI IMG/M metagenome (IMG submission 14854)
ACCCGCCTCGCCGGCGCTCGCCTGGACGTCACGGACGTGCGGGCCCTCCTCGACCGCGGCCGCGCGCTGGGCGGCCACCGCTTCGACGACTATCTGATCGTGCGGAGCTACTCCGACGCCGCAGGCTGGGCGGCGCAGCACGCGACCCGCCGCGGCCCGGTGACGACCGAGGACCTCCGCGCGCTGCACCGCCTCGCGCTGCGCGGGATCGCCGACGACGCCGGCGCCTGGCGCACGCGCACGGTCCCGCCGCTGGCGGACGGCACGGTCCCGCCCCCGCACTGGCTGGTCCCGTTCGAGACGGAAACCTACGTCGGCCGCCTCGCGCTGGGCGCGGACGATCCCGCGCCGCTCGCGCTCGCGCGCGCCGCCGCCCGGCTCGTGCGCCTCCAGCCGTTCGCCAACGGCAACGGTCGCGTCGCGCGGCTGGTCGCGAACCTGCTGGCGTACCGCCGCGGATTACCGCCCATCGTGCTCGACGCGCGCGGCAGGCGCGCGTACGGCGACGCGCTGCGCGCCGCGCTTGCCGGCGACGCGACGCCGCTCGCGCGCGTTATCGGGAACGCCCTGGCGCGCGGACTCGAGCGCCTGCGCGACGTCGTCGAACCGGTCGACGAGCTCCACCCGCTCGCCGCGTTTGCAACGAATGGGCGGCCGGACCGCCTCTACAAAGCAGCGCAGCGCGGCCGGCTGCGCGTCGTGCGCCGCGACGGCCGGCTCTACACCACCGCCCCGTGGGTCGCCGCATACGCAGCGCAGCCCGCCGCCGAATCCGCGTAAGCGCCGACAGAAAAGGAAGCCATGCACGAACCGATCGTCGCGTACGTCTCGATGGAGATCGCGGTCGCCCCAAGCGTCGCGACGTACAGCGGCGGCCTCGGCGTCCTCGCCGGCGACGTGATCCGCGCCGCGGCCGACGCGGGCTACCCGATGGCCGGCGTGACGCTGATCTATCGCGACGGCTACTTCCACCAGCACCTCGATGCGGCGGGCACACAGCACGAAGAGCCGCAGAGCTGGCGCTCCGGCGCGGCGCTCGAACAGCTCGCTCCGGTCGTGACGATCCCGATCTCCGGCCGTCCGGTGCACGTGGGCGTGTGGCGCTACACGGTGATCGGCGTCGACGACCACCGCGTCCCGGTGTACTTTCTCGACACCGACCGCGCCGACAACGACGACGCGGCGCGCGATCTGACGCGCGCGCTGTACGGCGGCGACGCACGCTACCGCCTCGAACAAGAGACGCTGCTCGGCCTCGGCACCGTCGCGATGCTGCGCGCGCTCGGGCACGACCGCGTCGGCACGTATCACATGAACGAAGGCCACTCCGCGCTGCTGATCCTTGCGCTGCTCGAAGAAGCGCGCACCACCACGCACGGGCCGCCGACGCACGACGACCTCGCGCGCGTGCGCGAACGCTGCGTCTTCACCACGCACACGCCCGTCCCGGCCGGCCACGACTGCTTCGACCTGGACCTCGCGCACGAAGTGCTCGGCGGCGAGTACGCCGCTACGCTCCGCGCGCTCAACCTCGCCGAGTACGACGTGCTGAACATGACGCATCTCGCGCTGCGCGCGTCGCGCTTCACCAACGCGGTGGCGATGAAGCACGGCGAGGTGACTCGCGCGATGTTCCCCGACGCGGATGTCAACGCGATCACGAACGGCGTGCACGCGAGCACGTGGACCTCACCGCCGTTCCAAGACCTGTTCGACCGCCGCCTCCCGGGCTGGCGCCGTGACAATTGGCAGTTGCGCCAAGCCGTGGGGATCCCGCTCCACGAGATCGCGGCCGCGCACGCCGCGGCGAAGCACGCGCTGATCGAACGCGTCGCGCACACGACGGGCAAGCTGCTCGACCCCAACCGCTTCACGATCGGCATCGCGCGCCGCGCCACGGCGTACAAGCGCAACGACCTGATCCTGCGCGACGGCGGCCGGCTCGCGTGGATCGCGCAAAACGCCGGCGGCATCCAGCTCGTGTTCGGCGGCAAGGCGCACCCGCGCGACTGGGACGGCAAAGCGATGATCCAGCACATCACCGGCAGCGCGCAGGCGCTCGCCGGCACCGTGGACATCGTCTACATCGAAAACTACGACATGAGCTGGGGCGCATCGCTCACGTCGGGCGCCGACCTGTGGCTGAACACGCCGCGTCCCCCGAACGAAGCCTCCGGCACGAGCGGCATGAAAGCCGCGATGAACGGCGTCCCAAGCCTGTCGGTCATGGACGGCTGGTGGATCGAAGGCGCGCTGGACGGCACGACCGGCTGGTCGATCGACGCCGCAACGGGCCACGACGACGACGCAACGGCAAACGCGCTGTACACGCTCCTGGAACACACGATCCTACCGGCCTACACGCACGACCGCGACCGTTATCTCGAGGTGATGCGCGGCGCGATCGCGTTCAACGCAAGCCACTTCAACGCACAGCGCATGCTGGCGCAATACGCAATCGACGCCTACACGCGCCCGTCACGGAGCGCTTCCGCGACCGCCTCATCGCTGAGCCCAGCCTCGTGAAGAATCTCCTCACCGTGCTCTCCGAGCCTGGGTGCATGCCGTAGCGGCGCATCACCGCCGGCGCTGAACCGCAACGGCCGCCGCACCGAGCGCAACGCGCCTTCGGTCGGATGCGCCTCGCTCGCGAAAAACCCCGTCGCGCGCAAATGCTCGTCGTCCAGCAGGTCCGCAACGTCTTCCAACGGGACGACGGGGATGTCCGCCGCACCAAGCGCCGCCAGCCATTCCGCCGACGTACGCGTCGCGACGATCTCCGCAACGACCCCATACGCCGCATCGTACTCCCGGCGACGAACATCGGGATCGGACAACCGCGGATCGCCGGCATACCGGTCCTGCTGCCCGACGATTTCAAAAAACCGCTCCCAATGCTTCTCGGTGTACACCAGCACGCACACGTACCCGTCGAGCGTCCGCAGCGGCCGCCGATTCGGTGCGAGCGCACGATTGTATCCGAAATCCCCAGCCGGCGGATCGAAGAGATGTCCGCCGATATGATCGGAGAGCACGAGCTCCGCCATCGTCTCGAACATGGGCACCTCGACATGCTGCCCCGCGCCGGTCCGCTCGCGCGCAAACAACGCGGCAATCACGGCATGCACGGCGTTCATCCCGGTGATGCGATCCGCGATCAACGCGGGCACGAACCGCGGCTCCCCATCGCCAACCCGCCGAAACGTAGCAGCGAGCCCGGAGATCCCTTGGATGAGATCGTCATACGCAGGCTTCTCAGCGTACGGCCCATCCTGCCCGTACCCGACGAGGTCGACGTACACCAGACGCGCGTTGACGGCGGCAACGTCGTCATAACCAAGCCCGAGCCGCCGCATCGCAGCCGGCCGAACGTTCGTGATGAATACATCAGCGCGCTCGCACACCCGCAACAACGCATCCCGCGCCTCCGGCCGCTTGAGATCGAGCACGATGCTGCGCTTCCCGCGGTTCATGAACATGAACAGCGACCCCATCCCTGGATGCCGCGAAGGCCCGGCATACCGCATGACGTCGCCTTCGGGCGGCTCCACCTTGATCACGTCGGCCCCATATCCAGCGAGAATGTAGGTAGCCCAAGGCCCCATCACGACGGACGAAAGATCGACGACGCGAATCCCCGCCAGCGGCAACTCACTCACGCCACGCTCTTGCCCAAGAAGGCTCGCGGCTGCCCAGGTGTGCGAAGCCTGTTACAGCCGAACAGGCTGCGGAGCCGAAGGCACCCCGGAGACGCCCTCGCTAGCACCGTTGCCACCCTTCGCCGCGGCGTGCTTGCCGCGCCCGAACCCAAGCCGATCCTCGATGCCGGTGATGAACACGTACAGCACGGGCGTGATGAACAGGTTGAGGATCGTCGAAAGGATCATTCCGCCGAACACCGCTGTGCCGAGCGAGTTGCGCGCGCCGCTTCCGGCGCCGGTGGCAAAGACGAGCGGCGTCACGCCGAGCACGAACGCGATCGACGTCATGAGGATGGGCCGCAACCGCGTCTCGGCGGCTCGTATGACCGCGGTCACCGCATCGACACCTTGTTCGCGCTGCTGATTCGCGAACTCGACGATCAGAATCGCGTTCTTGGAAGCGAGCCCGATCAGCATAACGTACCCGACCTGCGCGAACACGTCGGAGAACGTGTGGCGGATCGCCAGCCCGCCGAGCGCGCCGAGCAGCGCGAGCGGGACCGCGAACAGGATGATGAGCGGATCGCCGAACGACTCGTACTGCGCCGCGAGCACGAGGAACACGAAGACGATGCCGAGCGCGAAGATGATCGCCGCGGTCGCGCCGCCCTCGATCTGCTCGCGCGAGATCCCGCTCCACTCGGTCGCAAAACCCGGCGGAAGGTTCGCCGCGAACTTGTCCATCGTCGCCAGCGCCTCACCGGAGCCGTGGCCCGGCGCCGGTCCGCCGTTGATCTCGACCGAGCGGTAGAGATTGAAGTGCGTGATCGTCGGCGGCACGAGGACCTCTTTGACGTTCACCAGCGCGGTGAGCGGGATCGACGGGGGCGTCACGAGCTGTCCGTTGACGAACAGCGGGTTTTGACTGCGCACGAAGATCTTCTGCAGGTCCGAGACGCGCGAGCGGTACGGCGTGTCGGCCTGGACGTAGACGCGGTACGCCTTTCCGTTCAAGTCGAAATCGTTGACGTAGACCGAGCCGAGATAGACCTGCATCGTGTTGAAGAGTGAGGGCAGCGAGACGCCGAGGGTCGACGCCTTCGCGCGATCGACGTCGGTCAGAATCGTCGGCTTGTCGGTGCGAAACGTCGTGTAGACGGCTGCCACCGGCGAGTCCTTCATCATGTACGCCTGGCCGATGAGCATCCCGGATGCCGCGGCGAGCGCCGGGATCCCCTGATTCGCGCGGTCCTCGAGCTCGTACGTGAACCCCGCCTGAAAGCCGAGCCCCGGTACCGACGGCGGCTGGAACGCAGCGGCAAACACGTCCTTGTGCCGCATCTTGAAGTCGCTGAAGAGCCGGTAGTTCACACGTTGGACCACGGCACCGAGCCTGTGGTCCTTCCCCGGCCGGTCCCCCCAAGGCCTCAGCTTGATGAACATCGTGATCTTGTTCGAGCCGGAGCCGGTGAAGCTGAAACCCGCGACGTCGAACACGTCGGTAATCTCGTGCTGTGCAAACAGGATGTCTTCGAGGTCGCGCTGGACCTTATGCGTGACGTCGATGGCGGTCCCTTCGGGGAGCGATGCGCTCACGATCGCGAAGCCCTGATCCTCGTCGGGGACGAACGCGGTCGGCGTCGTCGTATAGAGCCAGCCGGTCGCCGCGAGCAGGATCGCAAAGACCGCGAGGGCCACCCACCGGAACCGCATCACCACCGGCAGCGCGCGATGATATCCGGCGCGCGTCGCGTCGATGACGCGGTTGACGGGCCGGAAGATCCCGCGCTGCTTGTGTCCGGTGCGGCCGAGGAGAAGCGACGACAGCACCGGCGTAAGCGTCAGCGCGCAGAAGAGCGAAATCGTGATCGAACACGCGATGGTGAGAGCGAACTGCTTGTACAGCAGACCGGTTGTCCCCGGGAAGAACGCCACCGGCACGAACACGGCGAGCAGCACGAGCGACGATGCCAACACCGCTCCGGTGATCTCGCGCATCGCCTCGCGGGCGCCCTCGAGCGGCGGCATCCCCTTCTCTTGGATGAAGCGCGCGATGTTCTCGATGACGACGATCGCGTCGTCGACGACCAGCCCGGTCGCGAGCGTCAGCCCGAACAGCGTGAGCGTGTTGATCGAGAACCCGAGCACCTTCATGAGGAAGAACGTGCCGAGCAGCGAGACCGGGATCGTCAGCGCGGGGATCAGCGTCGTGCGCCAATCTTGCAAGAACAGGAAGATCACCAGGATGACGAGCCCGATGGCGATCAGCAGCGTGATCACGACTTCTTTGATCGACTCGCGAACGAAATCGCTCGAGTCGAACGCGACCTTATAGGTGACGCCCGCCGGGAACTTCTGCGAGAGCCGATCCATGGTCGCACGCACCTGCTGCGATACGGCCAGCGCGTTGCCGGTCTGCAGCTGCAGGATCCCGAGACCCACCCCCTCGTTACGATCGAACCACAACGAACCCGCGTAGTTCTCGGCGCCGAGCACGACCCGGCCGACGTCGCTCACCTTGACGTAGCCGCCATCGGGGTTCGTCTTGAGGACGATGTTCGCGAACTGAGTCGAGTCGTGCAGCCGCCCGGTCGCGAGCACGGCGTATTCGCGCTCCTGGTGGCCGTTCGTCGGCGGTGCGCCGATCGCGCCGGCCGCAACCTGGACGTTCTGCGCCTGCAGGGCGGTCACGACGTCGCCGGCCGAGAGGCCGTTGTCGGCCAGGCGCTTCGGATCGACCCAAAGCCGCATCGCGTACTTGCGCTCGCCGAACACGCGGACGTCGGAGACGCCGTTGATGCGCTTGAGGTCGTTGACGACATTGTTCTCGAGGAAATTCGTCAGAAACGCTTGGTCCCAGCGCTTGTCGGTCGACGTGATCCCGAGCGCGGCGACGAACGTACCGGAGTTCTTCGAGACCGTGACGCCGATCTGCTTGACCTCATTCGGCAATCGTCCCTGTGCGCCGTTGACGGCATTCTGCACGTCGTTCGCCGCTTGGTCGAGGTCACGATCGAGGTTGAACGTCGCGGTGATCTGCGAGCTGCCGTCGCTGCCCGACGACGACTGAATGTAACGCAGACCTTGTACGCCGTTGATCGCTTCTTCGAGCGGTACGGTCACTGACGACTCGACCGCCTCGGCGCTCGCACCCTGATAGACCGCGACAACACTGACCGTGGGAGGCGCGATGTTCGGAAACTGCGCGATCGGCAGGGTCGGGATCGAAATGAGCCCGAGCAGCAGGATGACGAGCGAGAACACCGATGCGAAGATCGGGCGCCTCAGGAAGAAATCGACCACGGTGCCTTCGACCGCGCGGACCGCGGCCGGGTTGCTAGTCCAGCGGCACCCACCCGTCCAGCGCCCGCACCTCGCCCACAATGCGGCCCGCGACGTTCTTCACGGGGACGACAGCATGGTGCCGCAGCGCCGTGCGCGCCGCAGGGTCGAGCGCGCGCAGCGCGCTGAGGATCGCCAAGGTCGCAGGCGGCGCCGCGCGGCGCGAGCCGTCGACCACCTTGAGCGCTAGCCCGGCGCCCAAGTCGAGCAGCGCGTCGCAGTGGACGCCCTCGGCGCCGGCCTTGCACACGATTCGTCCGCCGGTCGCGCGGATGAGGTCGGTGTCGAACCGGCCCGTGCCGGCGACGTACCACGGCTCGGCCGACATCGCAGCCGCGACGCGCGCGAGCGCGGTCGCGTCGTCGTCGTCGACCCCGCGCAGCGTCGCGAACCGCGCGAACGAGACGGCGGCCTTGCGCAGCGTCGTCGCGTACACGGGGATGCCGCAGCCGTCCACGGCGAGCTTGTCGCCGTCGAACACGTCGTCGCTCACGCGCTCGCACAGCTCGAGAATGGCGCGCTGCGCGGGATGCGACGGTTCGAGATAGCCCGCGAACGGCGCGCCAAGCACCTTCGCCAGCCCCAGGATCCCCGCGTGCTTGCCGCTGCAGTTGTTGTGGAGCTGCGTCGGGCGCTCGCCGCGCGCCGCGAGCGCCGCGGCGGCGGGTTCGTACGACGGCGCGTGCGCGCCGCAGCCGAGGTCGTCCACGGTCGCGCCGATTCGTTCGAGCATCGACGCGACGAGCTCGACATGACCGGGCTCGCCGTTGTGCGAAGCGCACATCAGGGCCAGCTCGCGCTCGCCGAAGCCGAACCGCTCGAGCACGCCGGCGCGCACGGCCGCCGCCGCGATGAACGGCTTCGCCGATGAGCGCAGGAACACGGGCTGCTCGATCGTGCCGACGCGCATCAGGATCTCGCCGTCGACGTCCGCGACGCACGCGGCGACGTGGTGGACCGACTCGACGCGCGCGCCGCGCCGCACTGCGACCGCCGGTACCCCGGCCAACTCCCAGAACATGACCGGGACCGCGCGTTCGCGCCGGGGCGCATCGATTCCGGCACTGAGCGGTTCAGGTGCTGCGTGAACGGATGGACGCTTGCCGGAACCAGCTTCCTCGCTTCCGGCGTGGAGGCGGTCGAAGCCATGACGATCGTGCTCGCGGTCGGGGTCGCCCGGTCGTGGCCCGTCGCGCTGCGCGGCGCCGCCGGCGCGCTCGCGGTGCTCGCGCTGATCGTCGCGCTGTTCGGCCCTCTGCTGCACCTCATCCCGATCGATCAGCTCAAGCTCATCGTCGGGATCTTCCTCATGCTGTTCGGGCTGGCGTGGCTGCGCAAGGCGATCCTGCGGTACGCCGGCCGCAAAGCGCTGCGCGACGAGGACGCCGCGTTCGCGCGTGAAGTGTCGGCGCTGCGTGCGGCGGAGGACGTGCAGGCCGACCGCATCGGTTTGGTGACGTCGTTCAAAGCGGTGCTCATCGAAGGCTTGGAGGTCGCGATCATCGTCGTCACGTTCGGCGCGGCGTCGACGGCCGCGCTCGAATGGTCGGTCGCGGGCGCCGTCGCCGCGGTACTGCTCGTCGTCGCGCTCGGCTTGGCACTGAAGCAGCCCGCGTCGCGCGTGCCGGAGAACACGATGAAGTTCGTCGTCGGCATCATGCTGACGTCGTTCGGCACGTTCTGGACGGGCGAAGGCTTGGGTATCGCGTGGTGGGGCGCCGACTTGTCGCTGCTGTTCCTCGCGGTGTTCTATCTCGCGGTCGCGGGCGTGCTCGTCACCGCGGCGCGCACGCCGCGCGCGGTGCGCGCGTGAAGCTCGCGGCGATCTGGGAGTTCATCGCGGGCGATTCGCGCCGCGCACCGGTCGCCGTCGCGCTCGCCGTGCTCGTCGCCGTCGTGCTGCTGCGCAGCTCGGTCTCCAGCGGCGTCGTCGCGGCGGCGTTCGCGTGCATCATCGCGCTCGGTTTGGCGGCGGCCGTTTTCGAGCGTCAGTAGCGCAGCGTCGCCGATTCGCCCGCCGATGCGTCGCCGGATGGCGCGCGCTTCACGCCGCGCAGCCACGCGGGTTCTTTCAGCTTGAAGCAGCGCTGCAGCATGTCCTCGGCGGTTTCGACCGCGCCCTCCACCCAGCCTTGGTCGTGCGAGTACGCCTCACCGCAGATATATGCCGGCAGACCTTTCACCGGCGCGACGATGTCGCGCGCGACGGCGATGCTGTTCGCGTGGATCTTCCACAAGTTGTAGCCGCCGCCGAACGGGTCGAGTCCCCAGTCGCGATACGCGGCGGCATACGGCTTGGGGATGCTGCTCAGCGGGACGCCGTGGACTTCCGCGAGCAGGCGGTGGACTTCGTCGACGAGCGCCTGCGGCGCGGGATTGTGCTGCCATTCGATGCTGCCGCCGCCGCCCGGGTACGGCTTCGGTTTGTCCTCGCGCAAGAAGCCGATCCAGTACTTGATGTTGCGGCCGTCGTCGTACGTCGCCATCAACAGCGAGTTGGTGTTCTTCGGGTTACCGCCGGGCTGGAGGCCCTCGGTACCGAAATAGTATGTCTGACGAATCGGGATGTCGGTCGTCGTCTGGCCCTGTGAGATCCCGAGCTTCTCGGTCCACCACGGCCGGTCGTAGCACGCGAACAGCTTGAACAGCGGCTGCGGCGACACCGACTCGATCAGCGACGTCACGCGCGGCGCGTCCTTGCCGAACAGCTCGCTCAGATCGACGAGCTCGAGCGCGCGGCGCGGCATCGCCAGCACCACCTCAGCGGCGTCGACGTCGGGCTTCCCGTCGAACGCGAGCCGGATCGTCGCGCCGTTCTTCGCGACGCGCTTGACGGTGTGGTGCAGCAAGACGCTGCCGCCCAAACCTTCGAAGAGCCCGCGAATGCCGTCAGGGATCGATTGCATCCCCTGCCGCGGGAACTTGTAGACGACGGATGCGCCGAAGTCGGCAAGGAACCACGGGATCGCATCCGCGGCGTTCCAGTTGCTCACCGTCGTGTCGTAACCGCTCGCGTCGATCACGAACTGGTACGCCTCGGCGCTCATCACGCGGTAGAGCGCGTTCCAAAAGCCCCACTCGTTCAGCGGCCGCCCGAGGAACGTGCTCGCATACGTTTTCGCGAGCCGTTTGTCCGCCGGCGTCGTCGTGATCCCCGGAACGATTGCGTCCAACGCGGCGACCATCAGCGCTCCGATCGACTGACCGCGTTCCGTGGCCGCAAGGCGATACGGCAACGGCAAATCTTGATCGAGGTTGGCGCGGCGGAAGTGCCAGCCGCGCAGGTACGCGACGTTGTTCGGCTCGCTCACGGGGAACGGCTGCACGTCCAGCTTCAGCAGCTCGGCGAGTCCCTGGACGATGCGGTGCGTCGAGAGAAACCGCATCCCGCCCAGCTCGGCCCGCAGCTTGTCCGCCTTCGGCGGAACGGCCGTCAACAAACGCCCGCCGCTGCGATAGTCGGACTCGTACACGACGATCGATTTCTTCGGATGCGCCTCTTTCAGCCGCCACGCGCTGTACAGTCCGGAGACGCCGCCGCCGACGATCGCGATGTCGACGCGTGTCGAACGACCGCTTTTCTGTGCCACACACTCTCCCCCGCGCTGAGTCTCGGTGGCCGTTCGCTCGCAAGGTCGCGCCTACCCCGCACGGTATCGATATCGATCAGCGGAGCGGCGGCCGCTGCCGTGGTGACGCGGCGGGGCGCTCTTGCGGAGGAGGAGGCGGCGCG
>JGI20187J14854_1000145_pt1 | contig 10415 bp, 11 predicted proteins | sample NGESurdeep072012_3_FD_14854 | JGI IMG/M metagenome (IMG submission 14854)
GGGGGGGCGGCGCCAACTGGGCCGGGGCTGGGGCTGGGACGGCAGCCGGCACCGGGGCCGGCTGGGCCACAGCCACGGTCTCGGCTATAACGTGGGCGAAAACGGGGTCCTTGCCGGCGACGTCATTGACATCTACCGCCTTGCGACGCGTCGCCTGTCTGCGCTCCCCCTTGCGCTTGACCACAACCTCTACAACGGGCGCCGCGGCGGGTGGTTTCGCGCCGACCGCCATTTCGGACAGGACCGACTGGAGGCTCAGTCCTTCCCTGGCAGCCGCCCGGCTGCGGGCACGTCGCCGCCGACCTCCGGAGCTACCCGAATCAGCATCAGAACGATCAACTGCTGTGGCCACCCCACCACAGAGTCTAAGTGTTCAAAGGACGGTCGGTTGACGGTACCGACACCTGGTCGGCAAGCCACTGAATGTAGGCTGGGCTGCCACTTTCGATCGCGATCTGGAGGATCTCAGGGACATCGTAAGAATGGTTGGCGAGTACGTAGTCCTGGACTGCCTGGGCCCTTGATTCGACGGTCTTGATGAGCAGCAGCGATTCGTGCTCTCGCTTCAGCTGGCCCTCCTCGTAATAGAAGGAACGCACCGTGGGGATGATCGTGCAGCACGCCGCCATCCGCCCCTCCACCAGGCCCTCGCCCATCTTTTCGGCGTCGTTGCGGCCGCCGGCGGTGACCATGATCAGCACCGGGCGATCGGAAGACGCAGCCGCGCGTTTGTCTCTGCTGTCCTTCACCAACTCAATTGTCGGCCCTTCGCGGCCGGTCCAACCAGACGGTTGCCGCGAGCAGGGCGATCGCACCGAGAAGAAGGCCGCCGATGACATCCGATTCCCAGTGGACATCGAGGTAGAGACGATCGAATGCAATGACGATGATCAAGACCACAGCAATCGGTATGGCGAGAGCTCGCGCAATCGGCCACGGAGCCAGACGCCTCACCACGAACGCGATCAGCCCATACGCGATAACCGAGCGAACGACGTGGCCGCTTGGAAAGCTGTTGAGTCCACCGCCGCTGGTCAAAAGGTCCGTGACGCTCGGCCCGTCCCTGTGCGTAAGCGCCCGCGACGGTCCGGGGTGATAGAACGCAGTTTTATACAGAACCTCGAGGACGGTACCGCCGGCGAAAGCAAAGACCACCAGCGCGTCCGCGCCAAATCCGCCGCGCCACAAATAGATGAGCAGGCCGACCATGAGAATGCTCGTCACTTCGAAGCCACCCAGCTCCGCGATGAGCTGAAACAACGTGTGCAGTGACTCGATCCACAAGCTGGACATCGCGATCTGGACCTGGTGATCGAGAGAAGCAAGCCATTCTGCGCTGACGACCAGTGTGAGCGCGACGAAGGCCACGACGAGCGCGACCAGTGCAAAGAGGCGAGGGACGAGGGGCGCCACTAACGCTGGCAGCGGCGGCAGAAGACTGAGCTGCGGCCCGCGATGCGCACCAGCGAAAGCGGGCGGCCGCACGTGAAGCAGGGCTCGCCGGCGCGGCCATAGACCTGCAGCTTTTCCTGCTGGCCGCCGATCTCCCCCCACGCGTCGCGATACGTGTCGACCGAGCTGCCGCGGTTCTTGATCGCGATGAGCAGCGAAAGCCTCAGCGCTTCATGGAGCCGCTTGACCGACCCCTTGCTCAAGCTGCGGGCAACCCTGTCGGGCCGAACGCGTGCGCGGTAAAGCGACTCGTCGGCGTAGATGTTGCCGACGCCCGCGATCGTGGACTGGTCGAGCAGGACAGCTTTGATCAGCGCCTTGCGGTTGCGGAAGCGTTGGTAGAGATCGTCTGCGCCAAAGGCTGGATCGATGGGCTCGGGACCGAGTGGCGGCATCGCCCGGGCTTCGAGCAGGTCTGACTCGGTGCCCAAGAGAAGGCGCCCAAAGCGCCGCGGGTCGCGATATCTCAGCTGTATTGGTCTTCCCCGCTCGCCGGGGAAGTCCCGGCCTTTGGCCGGGGAAGGGGAGGGCGTGCTATTTGGCTCGACGGCAGAAAGGTCAAACACCGCGTGTGTATGGAGCGCCAACGGAGTCGCTGGATCGACGAGGCGCAGCTGGCCGCTCATGCCGAGGTGCACGACGAGGACGAGGTCGTCGACGAGGCGGATGAGGATGTACTTCCCGCGGCGTCCAACAGCGGTGACCTGCATGCCGACAATCGCGTCGATGAAAGCTTCGGGTTCAGGGTGCCGAACGATGGTGGGAAACCGAAGCTCGCACCGAAGAAAGGTGCGACCAACGAGATGCGGCCGCAGATCGGCGGCAATAGTCTCGACCTCAGGAAGTTCAGGCATTTAAGTAAGGCGATCCTCCCCGCTCGACGGGGAGGTGGCCCGGAGGGCCGGAGGGGATGTTCAATTCGGCACAACCCGTGAACCTCAAGCCCGCACCACTGCCAGCTTCTTCATATCCGCCCAGTTCGGCCCGACCTTGGTCTCGACCTCGATCCCCGTCTCCAGCTCATACGCGCCGGTCATGATGCGCGGCACCTTCTCCGCGAACTGGTCGACCTCGGACTCCGGCACCTCGAACAACAGCTCATCGTGGACTTGCAGCAGCATGCGCCCCTCGATGTGATCAGCCTCTATCTCGCGTTGCAGGCGCACCATCGCGATCTTGATGATGTCCGCGGCCAGCGACTGCATCGGAAAGTTGATGGCCATCCTCTCAGCAGCGCTGCGCAGCTGAAAGTTGGGCGACCTCAGGTCAGGAATGGCGCGCCTGCGCCCGGTCGCACTGACGACGAATCCCTCTTCCCTCGCCTTATGCCGCACCTCGTCGAGATACTCCTTGAGGCGCGAATACGTGGACCAGTACTCCTTGAGGAAATCCCTCGCCACATCGCCGGTGATCCCCAGCTGCTGTGACAGCCCGTACTCGCCCTGCCCATAGATCGATCCAAAGTTCGCGACCTTGGCCAGCCTCCGCTGATTCGGATCGACCGACTCGATCGGAATCTTGAACACCGCAGCCGCGGTGGCCGTGTGGATGTCCTGCCCCGCCGCAAATGCGCCGAGCAGCTTGGGATCCCCGCTGAGATGCGCAGCGATGCGAAGCTCGATCTGCGAGTAGTCGGCCGACACCATGACGTGGTCGGGTCGCCCAGCCTTGAACGCGCGACGTATGCGCTGACCGAGCTCGGTCCTGATCGGAATGTTCATGAGGTTTGGGTTGGAGGACGACAGCCGCCCCGTCGCTGTGCTGGCCTGCCCGAACGATGTGTGGACACGCCCGCTGATCGGATCAACGATCTGCGGCAGAGCATCGACGTACGTCGACTTGAGCTTTGACAGCTGGCGGTGTTCGAGGATCAACCCGATGATCGGATGCTTCTCGCGCAAACCCTCCAACGTGTCGGCATCAGTCGAATAACCGGTCTTCGTGCGCTTGCCGACGGGTAGCCGAAGGTCCTCGAATAACACCTTCGCCAGCTGCTGCGGCGCGCTGAGGTTGAACTTCTGGCCGGCGACCTGCTCCACCTCCGACTCGATGGCGGCCAGCTGCGAGCCCAGCTCCTCCTGCATGTCCTTGAGGTAAGCAACGTCGATCGCCACGCCCTCCGACTCCATATCGGCGAGCACACCGGCCAGAGGCAGCTCGATCTCATGGAAGAGGTAATCAACGCCGAGGTTCTGCATCTCGGCTTCCAGCCGAGGCCTGAGGTTGAGAATGGCTTCCGCACGCCGCGCGGCAAACTCCGCCGCTTCATCCACCGACACGTCAGCCACCTTGCGGGCTTTGCGCCCAGTGCCCAGCAGCTGCTCGGTGCTGACCAACGTCACGTCGAGAAACTCTTTCGCGAGGTCCTCCAGGCGCGGGTCGCGCGAACCGGCGCCCAAAAGGTAGGCGGCGAGAAACGTGCTGAACGCCCACTCGCGCTTGCCACCGCCAAGCGAGCGAAGCGCGAGCTCCGTTTCCTTGGCATCGTGTCCGGAGATGGGCCTGCCCGAGAGCGTGCTGGCGACGGCGTCCATCGCCTCCGGTTTGGCAACGTAGAACGTCTGCTTGCCTGCCGACACACCAAGGCCGACGGTTCGCGCTCCACGCACGCTGCTTTCGTTCAAGGCGTAGACCGCGACGTCACCGGAACCATCAAGAAGGCTGGCCGCCTCGGTCGGATCGACCACCACCTTCAGGCCCGCCGGCTCAGGCGCAGCCTCGAAGGTGAGGCTCGGCTGCACCGGCACCTGGTCAGGCGGAGGGAAGCGGCTGAGCAGCTGCCTGAACTCAAACCGGTCGAACACCGCCCGCGTTTTGTCGTAGTCGTACCTGGTCCATCGCGCCGTCTCGAGGTCAAGTTCGACGGGCACGTCGCGCACGATGGTGACCATCCGCTTGCCCAGCCGGATCTGGTCCGTATTCGCCTTGATCGAAGTCTTCAACCTGCCTTCGGGGAGCTCATCGACTCGATCGAGCAACGCCTCCACCGAGCCAAAGTCCTGGACCAGCTTCGCGGCGGTCTTGTCGCCGACGCCCGGCACACCCGGAATGTTGTCTGACGTGTCGCCGCGCAGCGCTTTGAAGTCGATGAGCTGCGCGGGTTCGAAGCCGTAACGCTGCCGAACTTGGTCGGGTCCGTACACGAACGTGTCAGTGATTCCGCGCCTTGGCACCAGGGCCTCGACCGACTCGGATACCAGCTGCAGGCAATCGAGGTCGCCGGAAACGATGGTCACCGAATGGCCTCGCTCCTCGGCGAGCCGCGAGAACGTTCCGATCAGGTCGTCGGCCTCGAACCCGGCGATGCCATGGATAGGAATCGACAAGCTCGTGAGGATGTCGCGCACCATCTCGATCTGTGGCCGCAGGTCGTCGGGCATCGCGCGACGTCCGGCCTTGTACTCGACGTATTCCTTGGACCGCCACGTCGGCGCAGCCATATCGAATGCGGCGACGGCGTACTCAGGACGCGACGCCAGCACGATGGCAAGCATCGANGTGAAGCCATAGGCGGCATTGGTCACCTGCCCGTCGGATGTGCTCATCGGCGGGAGGGCAAAGAAAGCGCGATAGATGAGGCTGTGGGCGTCGATCAGTACAACCCGTCCGCGCCTACCCTTGGGAGCCACCACTGGATTTTACGTTCGGCCGGCGACAAGCCGGCCGAACGCCCCTCCCCGCTCGCAGGGGAGGGCGCGCGCACTCGCGCAGCGAGCGCCCGCGGGGTAGGGACGTCGTAGCTGGCAAGACCCGTGAAGTCCGGCAATTGCTTGAACAAGTTCCTTTTTCCGCCGTGTGTGCATGGCTGTTCATCCCCTTCCGGCCGGGCACGCTTCGCGCGCCGGGCCACCCTCCCCGGCGAGCGGGGAGGCCAACGTTGCCCCCTGATCGGCCTCGCAGTAACGCCCGGTTTTCCCGGGCTCTAGGAGTAATGTGATCGCGGATGAAAAACCTCATCGAGGTATCGGTGGACAGCATCCGAATCCACATGCCCACTGCGCAGCACCTGGTGATCCTCAAGGAGAAGGAGGCGGACCGCTACCTCCCGATCTGGATCGGCTCATTCGAGGCCCAGGCGATCGCCACCAAGATCTCAGGCAACCCCCTCGGCCGCCCCCTCACCCACGACCTGATGGCGACGGCGTTCGGCGACCTCGGCATCAGCGTTAAACGCATCGTCGTCACCCGCCTCGCGGACCAGGTCTTCTACGCCCGCCTTTACGTGAAGCAGGACGGACGCGACCTCGACTTCGACGCGAGGCCCTCCGACGCCATTGCCCTCGCCGTCCGCGTCGAGTGCCCGATCTTCGTCGCCACCGAGGTGATGGAGACCGCAGGCATCATCCCCGACCCGGACGAGGCGTCGGGCGACAAGGACAAGAGCGAAGGTCCTGTCGACGAGGAACGGCTCGCAGTGTTCAGAGACTTTGTCAACAGCCTCGACCTGCCTGACCTTCCTGAGTTCCCTGAGGAACCGCGCGGCAAGAACCAACCCGGCGGCCGGCCGGGTAAAGGCTGAGCAGCTGCCACTCCTCAGCGACGTAGATTTCGCCCTTCGCCTGCTCGTCACAGCAGTACTCGCGATCGCCATCGGCCTGGAGCGTGAGTGGCGCGGCCATCCCGCCGGAATCAAGACCCTCGGACTGGTCGGAGTCGGGTCCTGCCTGTTCTCTGGGCTCGGCCTCGAGGTCTTTCACGCCTCGACAGACCCGACGCGAATCGCCGCTCAGGTCGTGACGGGTGTGGGATTTCTCGGCGCCGGCGCCATCCTCCGCCAGGGCAACGAGGTTCACGGCTTGACGACGGCGGCTTCGATCTGGGTGGTGGCCGCGATCGGGATGGCCGTCGGTTTTGGCTTCTACGTACCGGCGGTGTTCACTACCCTCCTCATCCTGGCCATGCTCGTCCTGCTGCGGCCGGTCGAGATGCTCCTATTCCACAGGTACAAGAAGATTCAAGAGGCGGTCGAAGTAAAGATCGCCCCTCCGTGACGAGACTCGGGATCTAGTGACCGCCCGCGGCGTCGCCATCGTCACGGACTCAACCGCCGACCTTCCACCTGCGCTCGCTGCCGCCAGAGGTATCACGGTGGTGCCGCTGACGCTGCACCTGGATGGGCAAAGCCTTCTCGACGGAGTGGACATCACGGCGGCTGAGTTCTATCGCCGGCTTCCGCTGGCGACCACGCACCCCACCACGTCGCAGCCGTCACCGGGGCGCTTTGCGGAGACCTACAACGCGCTGCTCAAGAATCACGAGTCGATCGTCTCGATCCACATCTCGGAGAAGCTCAGCGGCACCTTCGACTCGGCTCGTCAAGCGGCCGCGATGACTGACCCGAATCGTGTTCGTGTCATCGACTCGGGAGTCGCATCGATGTCACTTGGTCTCATCACCCTGGTCGCGTCAACGCTCTCCGCACGAAGCGCTGATGCCGAGGCGATCGAAGCCAAGGTGTTCGCGATGAAGCCGCACTTGCAGACGTACTTCTCGGTCGCTACGCTCGAGTTCCTGAGGCGCGGCGGACGCATTGGTCGCGCCAACGCACTCCTTGGTTCGGTGCTGCAGGTCAAGCCGGTGCTATGCATCCGCGATGGTTTGGTGACTCCGCTCGAGCGGGTGCGCACATTCGAGCGCGCGCTCACCCGGGTCGTCGAGCTGACGCGCGAGCTGGACCGAGGCAAGGGCGTCTGCATAATCGTCGGCCACGCCGACGCCGAGGCTGATGCGGAGCGTGTGGCTCGCGAGCTGAAGCCGATTGCCGACACGCTGATGATCCAACCGCTGGGCCCAGTGGTCGGTGCGCACGCTGGACCAGGCGTGGTCGGCGTCGGCTGCTACTCTGCCGACCTCTTCCCGCTCGGCATCAAGACGGCGAGCGAGGCTCTGAGCAGCCGATAACGACGTCAACATCAGCGCGAGCTGGTCGGGCCAGAACGCCGAAGTCATCGGTCTTGGAGTGTCAGCTGGGTTAGCCCTGCCAGCGGACAGAGGTCGGCGTGACGAACTTCTTGACCCTGCCCTCGACGGCCAGCGCCTGCAGGTGCGCGAGACCTTCCTGGAGGGCAGCGCGCTTTTCGTAGGGGTTGTCCCGTAGGCCCCACAGCTCCAGCGCCACCGCCCACGCACTGCGCTCACCGTGGGACGCGATCGCGGCAATCTGCTCGAGGCGCCTCTTGTGATGCGCGAGCAGTGCGCTCACACGTTTTGACGCTTCGGTGAAGGGGCGCCCGTGCGCGGGCAGGATGAGCCGAGGCTCGTAGCCGACCAGCCGCTTGAGACCGTCGAGGTACTCGTGCAGTGGATCAGGCGTGCTCTGAGGGTGCAGGCCGATATTGGGTGAGAGCTCGGGCAGCATGTGGTCGCCCGCGAGCAGCAGCTTGTCGCTCTCGTCGTATAGGCAGATGTGTCCTGGCGAATGTCCAGGTGTCCATTCCACCCTCAATCGGCGACGGCCAACCTCTAACGTTTCGGCTCCTTCGAGCTGGACCGCGGGAACAGCCGGTTTCACGATCTCGCTCAGCGCTCGCTGAGAGTTGCTCATCACCTGTGCTTCGTCTTCCGGGACTCCATTGACGAGCAGATATGTGTGAACCTCGCTCACGAGGTGCTCCAGCTCGACGTATCGGGGGTACACGAGCGGCACCTCAAGGCGATGCAGGTACAGGTCGGCGAGGCCCGGGCCCGCGAAGACGCCGGCGGCGCCGTAGTGGTCCGGATGGATGTGGGTGACCACCAGGCGGCGGATGCGCTTGGCACCAACGTGCCGAACCGCGGCGTGAATCGCGTCGACCGATTCGTCGGTGTTCATGCCGCAGTCCACGAGATCAGCCTCGTCGCCATCGGGAAAGAGGAAGACGTTGACCAGGCCGTCCTCGAATGGGATCGGCAGGCGCAGCTCGAAGACGTCAGCCGCCACCTCGGTAAGAGCAAGCTCGGTCGCCACGACTCCGGCATTGTCGCAAGGTTGTCCTTCCCGCTTGCCGGGGAGGTGGCACGAAGGGCCGGAGGGGCCGCGCAATCTGGCACGGCGCGCGGTTAGCATTCCTTTAGAGAGTCACCTCGCTTTTCCATCGTCCTTAGCTCAGGAGGAGCAAATGTCTGAAGTCCAGTTGACACCCGACCAGATCGTCGAGGCGCTGCCGCGCTTCCTGGTACCGGAAAAGGCAGGCACGACCAAGGCGACCATCCAGTTCGACCTTTCCGGAGACAACGGCGGCAAATGGTGGGTCAAGATCCACGACGGCGTTGCCGAATCGGGCAAGGGCGATGCGCCTGAGAACGCGAACCTGACGTTGATCGCCGAGTCCGGCGACTTCGTGAAGATCATGACCGGCCAGATGGACGGCATGTCCGCCTTCATGTCCCGCAAGCTCCAGGTCAAGGGCGACATGGGCCTGGCGGTCAAGCTCCAGACCCTGTTCAAGAGACCGAGCTAGATCCACCTCTGCCGGTCGGGTCGCCGCGGGGGTGGCGGCGGCGCGACCTCGCACTCAAATAACAGCGGCACGCGCAGCTCGTCGACCAGGAGGTCGGCCATCTCGCGGACGGACTCGCTCACCGCGGACTTGAGCGTTTCATCCGCAGCGGTGGACGACGGCCGCGCAGCATCGGGCACGACCGGACCCGTGCGGGCGAGCGATCGCCTACCGCCGGTTGCGAGCCTCGATTCGCTTCCGTCCCAGTTGAGCACGGTCAGCAGGCTCGAACGCGCTCCGCGACTCGAGACCACAAATACCCTGTCCGAGCTACCGCGCCCTGAGGGCCACATCACACGCTTTAGAACGACCGAGCGCGCCGGCGACCATCTCGATCCCGCCCAGTAGCGGTCGCCAAACGTCGTGCCACGCTTTATCTCCCCTGCCTTCACGACCCACGCATGACTGCCCTGGTAGGCGAGCACAACCACGAAGATGACTGCAAACGACAAGGCGAAGACAGGGATGGCCGCCGCCACGGGAGAGTTCCCGATGAGCGCCAGCAGCCCTCCGATGATCGAAATCGCGACTGCCGGCGCGGCGCATCCAAGAAGCGAGCCACCCGGCCACGGCATCAAGAGCACCAGATGGCCGTCCGGATCACGACTCACCTTGTAGTGAGAAAGCAGGCGTCCCGGCGCGGCGTAGGCCACCTCTTAGATCAGTAGAGAAATTTCCAGGTGCCCAGCCTGGTCGACATCGCCGACTCAAGGTCGAGGCCGTCCTTGTTAAACCGCAGCTCCATCACGACGACATGGTGCGGAGTCAAGGCGATGCGGCGGCCGTCCGTGAGCTGCTGGGCCTCGGTGGCATCGCCCCATTGGATCGGCAGGCCTGGTGCAGGCGCGGGCTTCAAATTAGCCTGCATCCAGCCGGTGAGGTCGGTGGCCCCGGCCCGGTCGTACGTCGAGATGACCATCAAACCGAAGAGGCCGGCGTTCGTTTGGCAGACCGGACGCGGCGATTCGCCGGCTATCGGGGTGCCCGGGACGCAGGGCACGTCGGTGATGCTGAGAAGGATGTCGAGGTGGGTCGGGCCCGCATCGACCGGGTTCGCCACTCGCTCCAGGTACTGCCAGGTCGCGGGGTAGCAAAAGCCCCAGCCCGCCTGGCCGTCCTCAAAACCGTGGTCTCCAGAGGTGCAATTGAGGTCGCTGCCGATCTGGGCGACTGTGGGAGCCGGGTGAGTTACCGGACCGAGCTGGCAACCGTTAAGCAGAACAAGCAGCGCGAAAACGAAGGTCAGTCTCTTCATGGCCGGGGACACAAGCGACTAATTGTGCGCGACCCGGGTGGATGGCCGGGTCATCACTGGGATTCCTGAAGAGGCCGATCTTGCGCAGGCGCTATCCGACCGCGCGACCTCTGATCTCCTCGTCCACCTTCTCGACGCGAACCGCGAGCAGGTGGAGCACGCGCTGGAGCGGGTCCGCGAGGGCGCGTACGGCACGTGTGAGAGCTGCGCCGGGAGGATCCCGGCGGAGC
>JGI20187J14854_1000146_pt1 | contig 10404 bp, 7 predicted proteins | sample NGESurdeep072012_3_FD_14854 | JGI IMG/M metagenome (IMG submission 14854)
GCGTCGGCCGGCGTGACCTCGCCGATCAGCGTGCGCTGCGCGGCGTAGCCTTCGCGGCGGAGGATCTGGCGCACGACGAGCTCGCGCTTCTCTTCGCCATGGCTGCGGCTCCAGACAAGATCGGCGAGGCGCCCGGTGACGAAGCCGGCTGCGAAGAGGTCGCGGCATTCGTAGGCGTCGACGTCGTTGCGCAGCGCGGTGATGATGTCGGCCACGGTCCACACCGAGATCGCGTGCAACTGGATCTCTTGCATGAAGGTAGTCTCGCTCGTCGTCTCGCCGACGAGGACGGCGAAGTCGGCCTTGGACGACGTGCGGAACTTGGCGACTTCGGCAGGGCGCGGCTCGCTGACGTACTTCGTGTGCGGCGTGCTCTTGCACTCGAGGACCGCGCGGTACGCGAGCGGGCCGAGCGGGGCGTCGAGGATACCGTCAGGCGCGTACAGGCCGCCGAGGTGCTGCGCGACGAAGCCGAAGAGCGCGAACGCATCGCAGACAGCCTTCTCGAATGCCGTCGGGTCCGCGCCGGTGACGGTGCTTCGCAGCCGCGTGCTGATCGCTTCAAGCGCGGCCGGCTCTATGTAGCGCGGGTGCGGCGGAAGCGTGATGGCGGGCCAGTCATCGATGGGATGGTTGACACGGAACTTGCGGGAGATCGGGTCTTCGACCACCGCCGGCTTGCGGCCCTTGGCAATCTCTTGCTGAATGTAGCGCAGCAGAACCATGTAGACGGACGCCTTCGTCGTGGCCGCGGTGAACAGGCCTTGCTTGCGGCCTTCGTCGAGGATGGCTTGCATGTCGCGCGGTTTGCCGTCGGCGAGCAGCGCGATGATTTGGCCTCGGAACGTGTCAGCGGCGGCGGTGCGCTGAGCTACGTTGGAGCGTGGTCTGGGCATGTTCACAATCAGTCTAGCAGCGGCAGGGCGTGGCCGCTGCTTCGGCGCCGTAGCGACGCGCCTCCTAGTCGCGCGTCAGCGGCACCGCATCCATTTCCGGCGAGGTACCAGAGCGCCATGCACCTGGCACATTCGGCGTGTACGTTGTCGTCATGTCCGAACTAGCGAAGCTCTACGAGGTGTTGAAGTCAGCGACGGTCGCGCAGGTCCTGGCATTCGCCGCTTTGATCTTTCCCGGCCTCGTCGCGCTGCGCGCTTACGAAGCAAAGCGTGGCGGGGAGCCGCGGAAAACGAACGAGGTCCTCGTCGATATACTCGGCTACAGCCTGATCGCAGATCTCATCGGAGAAGCGCTCGAATGCCGTGCCTTAGCCGTATAGGACGGTCCTCTATGTTCTCGACGTTGTCGTCACATTTGCGATCGTGCCGATTACCTTGGGGTGGGGCAGGTACGAGATCCAAGCTCACATGGTCCGTGCCGGCTATGTAACGGACCCTGTCGAGGGTGGAATGACGGGGGCCTGACGAATGTGCAGAAAGCTCGCATCATCCGCGCGTACAGGCCGCGACTTGATGCGTTACGAAGAGGTATGGACGTGAAAGTACAACTTGGCGCGGTCTGGCATTTCAGCCTTGCCGTCATAGACCCCGAGAAGAGCGCGCAGTTTTGGACCAAGAACTTCGATCTGCATGAAATGTTCCGGTCCGATGAGGCAATCGCGCTGACGAACGACGCAATTATCATCGGGTTCTTCAAAGGCACACCACATCCGGACACGATTGACCACATGTCGTTTTACCTCGACAGTATGCGCGCGCTACACGAAGCGCTCGAGATGCTGAAGAAAAACGGCGTAGAACTGGAAGATCCCGGCAACGAGATCGGCCCTACATCGCCGGGCTCGCCACATATGGGCCTGTGGTTTCACGATCCAGACGGGTATCGCTGGGAGCTCTCGGTTCAGAACGGTGCCCGCGAGCGCTAACCGCGCAGCGCTGACGAGGCGATATTCACTAAAATGATACCTGCTCACAATTCCTCCTTATGCTTAACGCCACCTCAGGTCAGAGCCCGCCTACGTGTCGACCTACCCCGCCCCGGAGCAGATCCTTCTGGGTGAGATGTGGCGAGTCGACCAGACCAGCGGGACATTTATCGAGCGAATGCGGGGGATCGTGGGGTATGCTCATCGATACGGCCGACTGTGAAACGATCGAGTTCATCCGATGGTCTGAACTATCGATACCATTGGTCCGAATCCGCGGGCGGCGGATACTTTCAGACGGTGGCAATCCCGCTGCCGCGGCCGCAGTTTTTCGTGCAGCTGAGCTGGCACGGCGTCAGCGGAGCCGCGTTCCAGAAGTAGACTGTGTGTTCGACATAAAGGAGAGCATCATGAGACGACGCCTATTCGCAGTTCTCTCGATTGCCGCGCTTGCGTGCGTGTCGGATGGGGCGCGTGCCGCAGGGCCTATGTCATCTGTCCCCCTGCTCGACGTGCAGATCGCGGGCGCCATGAACGCCAGCCGCGACCCGCGCGCCATCTACACGATCGTCGACCTCGCGTTTCTCAAGACGATCGCGACGGCGCTCGAAGAGTACGCTGTCGACCACCAAAACGCGTATCCAAAGACGCTCGACGCACTCACTCCGACCTATCTAAAGATGGTGCCGGTCGTTCCGGGTAGTCCCACCGGCGCACGCTACGGTTACAGCGCTCCTGGTCCCGATCCGCGCATGGGTCACTACCTCATCTCTGACGGAGACGCACAGGTGGATGCGCGCTACTTGGGCCCACGGCCGATTCCGCGCGGCGTGGGCGGGCCAGCCTGCTCGCCGGGCGAATGTGTCCACCTCAGTTACGCGCAGGCAATCGGTGTCATCGGTTCGCCATAAGCCAACCACGTTCGAGATTCGTCGCTAGTGGTCAAAGCTCGTGTTTATAGAAGTAGCTATCGATCTGCGCATTTTGAGACGGTCCCGAGCGGCAGATGTGACCGTCTGGGAACTGCACGTACATGAGCCCCTCAGTCCATCCGGCGCATAGCAGCTGAAGTGGAAGCAGACCTTGCCGGTGGAGCGGCGCAAGAGGCCGTGGAGAGACGGCGATGAGCGACGGCAGCAAGAATCTGAATGGCAGGACTGGCGAATTGATCCAGAAGGGTCGGGGCCTTCCCCCGGCACCCGATCGGGTGAGATTGCGTGAGGGATACGCAATGCCGGCGCAGCCAGCATCGCAGGGTCCGGTATCAGCGCGTCCTGGCTCCGCGCTTCCACCCAAGGCAGCCAAATAACGATCTAGGCGGAAAAAATCGCCTTCGCCGTGCCGAGGATCTCGCGCACGACGAGCTCGCGCTTCTCTTCGCCATGGCTGCGGCTCCAGACGAGATCCGCGAGGCGTTGCGCAGCGCGGTGATGATGTCGGCCACGGTCCACACCGAGATCGCGTGCAGTTGGATTTCTTGCAGGAAGTCGGTGCGGCTGGTGAACTCGCCGACGAGGACGGCGAAGTCGGCGTTGGACGACGCGCGGAATTTCGCGACTTCTTCGGGACGCGGCTGGCTGACGAACTTCGCGTGCGGCGTGCTCTTGCACTCGAGGACCGCGCGATACGCGAGCGGGCCGAGCAGCGCGTCGAGGATGCCGTCGGGCGCGTACCTGCCGCCGACGTGATGCGCGACGAAGCCGAAGAGCGCGAACGCGTCGCAGACCGCCTTCTCGAACGCCGTCGAGTCCGCGCCGGTGACGGTGCTTCGCAGCCGTGTGCTGATCGCTTCGAGCGCGGCCGGCTCCGCCTAACCGACGGGCTGCCGACCGGGCCTCTCGCGATCAAGCTTCGCCTCTAGACCGGAGACGGGCACCCCCACGCTCTTCCTCGGAGCTGCTGGATGAAACGACGATTGCTGGCCCGCCTGGACCCTTGCGCGCCCCGCGGCATGCCATCGCGGCTTCGTAAGATCCTACGACCGTTACGGCTACCATAGTCCAAGATATCGTTGCTGCGAGCCGGGCGGTGTCACGGAGAGCAGGGGATCCGCAGCGAGATGATGGCCCTACGTTGTCGGCCCGAACGCGGTCCCATCCGTTTCGCCCGGAGAGGGCCTAGGGCAGAAGCGTGAAGGCTAGCCAGCGTTTGGCTAGCGACTCGCCCGGGGGGTCTACGCCCCCTCGTCACAACCGCCACGGTGGTCATCGGCCAAAGTCTGGGCATGATGTCGTTGGCCGTACAAGCGGCCTTGGATTAAGGTTCTTCGGCGACTGTCGCGTGCGGGCCATCACCCCGCACCTTCGCGCCAGCCAATCGGGAGTGAAGTGATCGTGTTCTCGGATCGCGTTCGGATGGTCAGCTTGCCGGCCAGGTTCCGGTCGCAGGTATAAGGATAGTGACAGTCCAGATTGATCGGAAGCTCGAGGATTGGAAGCGCCGACTTCTTGACTTGACCCGACGCAATCCGGCCCTGTATTTTCACCCGGAAAAGCCGTTCAATCTTAAAGTCGAGGCTCCCGAACCCGAGCGTCTCCTAACGCGACTACTTGGTGAAGAGAAGAAGCGGCACGTATTCATTCCGCCGCCAGCTCTTGCTGAAGGAGAGGATGATGAATCTGGGGGCTTACCCGGTGATGAAGAGGGCGATTTCGAGTTCGATCTAAGGGCGGGTCCGGAAGACTTGGTCATAAGAGCGAATGACGGTAAGATCCTTCGCCGTCGGTTGAAGTCGCTCTATCGCGCGGCGCACGCCGATTTCGAAGAGCGGGCGCTTCACACTCTTTATCTCGCATTTGGTCTGTTGCATTGGACCGAAGGCGGCAGCGAACAATGCACCACGCCTTTGCTGATGGTTCCCGTAACGCTCGCGCGAGATCCCGAGAAAGATACCTACACCGTGGGGCCGGCTGACGATGAGCCGGTCGTTAACCCGTCGCTTGCGGCAAAGCTAGCGGAAGTCTTTCATCTAGCCTTACCTGACATTCCCGATGAGTGGGACAATGGTCAGTACGAGGCGTGGATCGAGTCGGTTCGGAATGTCACCCGCCCATACAAATGGGATGTTGAGGACAGCCGATGGCTTGCGCGTTTCAGCTTCCACAAGCTGAGTCTGTATCAAGACCTGTCAGCGCACGCAGATGCCATCAAAGCGCATGATATTGTTAGGGCGCTTGCCGGTGGCGACTACATCGACGAAGCGGGCTCAGGCGATTCGCCGGATGAACGCGATCTTGACGCCAAGGTGAGCCCGCACGAGAGCTTTAGCGTTCTCGATGCTGACAGCAGCCAACTCGCGTGCATTGAGGCCGTGAACCGTGGACGTAACGTTATCGTGCAGGGGCCTCCGGGTACCGGCAAGAGCCAAACGATCGTTAATCTGATTGCGCAACTGATTGCCACGAATAAGACCGTGCTCTTCGTTTCGGAGAAGATCGCTGCCTTGGAGGTTGTCTACGCGCGCTTGAAAGGTGTCGGTTTGGGTGGCCTTTGTCATGAATTGCACAGTCACAAGGCCAACAAGCGTGAAGTTGTCAACGAGCTTCACCGGTCCCTAACACAATCGACAACGTCCTCTCGCGTTGGTAGCGGGAGCGATCTAGATCGCCTCTCGTCGAGACGAGCGATTCTTAACGAATACGCAAACGCGATCGGTAAGACATACGGCCGGATGGGAGCACCGCTATTCCGATATCTTGGCGACTTGGCTCACCTCCACGATATACCTCACATAGCGTACCGCGGTGATACGACAAATCTTGATGACGTAAGCCTTAATAGCGCCCTCGATGGTGCGCGAGCTTTGCAGCGGGTTTGGGTGGTAGTTGCCGGTGGTGCTTCACATCCATGGTATGGCCTACAGGTCGACGGGGGATTTCTCAGCTTTAAGAGTGAGATCGAAGCCGAACTTAGTGTCCTGCACGCGGCATCCACCGAGCTCCGGCGCGAGGTGCAGCGCATATCCGCTGCCATCGACTTATCGGAGCCCACTACGTTTGAGCCTATCCTATCTCTTCATCGCCTCGCGACCATCATTGATATCGCGCCACGGATTCAAGCAGAATGGCTTTCCGTAGATGGCCCTGCGCTGCAGGATGATATTCTTGAATGGAAGCGTTCATTTGACGAACGGTCTGACCTAGCGGTGTGGCTTCGCGAAGCACATGTTGAGTCAGCAATCTCCAGTGTCGGTTTTGATTCGAGCTCGTGGTCAACAGAGTGTGAACGACTGAAGGTACTTTTCGGATCCGAAGACGCCGTCAATCAGTTATTGGCGACGCTTCCAGAATCTATAGCATGGCTTAACGCGCTGAGCAATGCTGCGATTGCCCTGGCGTCGACCTCCCGAACCCTGTGTGCCGAACTTGGCTCGGACCTTGAGACCTCCATCGTGGCGGCAGAATCGCTGATCCGTGCGGCGGAAATGGCCGCGAGTGGCGTTCATCCAGAGGTTGGCTGGTTCACTCACGGACAATACACGAAGCTGTGTGATGGTCTCACGCCGCTCCGCGACGACGCGATATCAGTCGCAATCATGCGACGTGAAATCCTTGAAGGCTATGACCAAGCCGTTTTCGATTTCGACATCGACCAACTAATCGAAAGGTTTGCCGGCGAGTTTCGGTCCTTGCTCCGGTTCTTCAACGCGGAATACCGTCATACTATGGCTGCGCTACGAGCGGTTAGAAAAGATGGGAAACTCCCCAAAACGCTCGTGGCTGACCTAAGGCACATTCGTGACTATCTAAGGCGAGAAAAAGATGTTGCGGACGCGCATTCCGTGACCATTGCTCTCCTGGGGGATCGTTACAAGAAAGCGGCGACAGACTTTGGAAATATCGGTCGGTGCCTTGAATTAGTGTCTGACCTGCGCGGTCTGGTCGAAGAACCGTCGCCGCGGCTCGTTCAAATAATGGCTGGCCTAGAGTCCGCGGCTCGGGCGAAAAGTGCGGCGGTGGAAGCCCGCTTAGATGTCAATCACCTTAGCGCGTTATTCGCGGAATCGAACGCCGTATACATGGACCGGCGTCTGATCAACCTGCGGGACGATGTTAATTCAGCTCCGTTGCGTTCACTAATTCCAGCGATAGAGCAAATCGTCCGCGCCGCGACCAGCTGCGAGGCGTATCTAGTAAGTGTGTTCGACGAGGTTCCTGGAAATGCCAGCGTATCATACGTCGCGTCCGTCGCCGCCCATGTCGAGGGTTACCGTGAGCTTGAGAAAGTGTCAGGCCGAATCCGGGCTCGGATCCTGAGCGACTTTGGAGACGACTATATTGACCTTGGTGAACCAACATGGGTTGCCCTCGAAAGGGTGGCGGAGTGGCTAACACATAAGGACCTTGTGCTGCAGCACGGCAACGATACTATCTTGCGGCGGCTGCGCGATGACGAAGGTTCGGTGCCGCTAGCCTCCAGGCTAGAGCCATTGAAAGAGGCGCTCGCGAAGCAGATTGATCGAGTTGCCGAGAGATTTGTGGATTCAGATTCGGCGTCGCTGAGACGCTTGCGGTCGGGCGATACCGATGAGGTTAGGTCGGTCTGTGAGATCCTGACGCAATCTCTTGATCGCCTACATGAGTGGCGCGACTACAAAGTGCTCGAAAGCCAGCTTTCTAGTAGCAGGTTCGCGCAGCTCTTTCTTTCGATGATCGCAAGTCCTGCTTTGGATCCCGCCAAGCTCGTTGAGGTTGCAAAGAAATCAATACTTCAAGCCTACGTTGATGCCGAGCTGCATGCCAATACCGTGTTGCGGGAATTCCGTGGTGATGCGCATTTCGAGCTTATCCGAGAATTTCGGCGCTTGGACAAGATGGCCGTAGCTGACAACGCTAGGCGAGTGATCGAACTTTCGTTGAATCGGCGCCCGCGCAATTGGTAGCCTACCAGGGTAGCGAAGCGCGCATCCTGCTCACAGAAGCTGGCAAGAAAAAGAAACATCTTCCTATTCGCAAATTGTTTGCGCGAATGCCTGGCCTTCTGCAACAACTGAAGCCATGTCTGATGATGAGCCCGCTGTCGGTGAGTCAGTTTTTGGATCCCGACGTGCTTCGCTTTGATTGCGTCATTTTTGACGAGGCATCGCAGATCTGTTCTGAGGATGCGGTGAGCGCGATTTATCGCGGAAAGCAAGTAGTGATCTGCGGTGATAAAATGCAATTGCCGCCCACGAGCTTTTTTAAGCAGGGTGACGTCGACGATGACGTAGCTAGTGATGAAGACGTCGCGGTATTTGAGAGTATTCTAGCGGAGGCGGAAACGGCCGGCTTTATGCCGAGGCAGCTTACATGGCACTACCGCAGCGCTCACGAATCCCTCATCGCATTTTCGAATGAGCGGTTCTATAATTACTCTCTCGTCACGTTTCCATCGTCGGCTTCGAACGCTGAGGAAACGGCCGTCAGGTTCTGCCACGTGTCAAATGGCGTATATGATCGTGGCGGGAAGAGACAGAACGTAGTCGAGGCGGACAGGGTTGTTCAGCTCGTGCTGGAGCATATTGAGAAATGGCCCGAGCGGTCGCTTGGCGTTGTCGCCTTTTCTACGCAGCAAGCCGACGCGATCCAAAACCGCGTCGAGTTGCTTCAGAAGCAGAGACGAGATCTCGCTTGGTTTTTTGCTGAGGAACGATTGAATGGGTTCTTTGTAAAGAATCTGGAGCGAGTTCAAGGTGACGAACGCGATCACATAATGTTTAGTATCGGCTACGGTAGGGACAGGAACGGAAGCCTCACGATGAATTTTGGCCCCGTTGGCAAGCCAGGTGGCGAGAAACGCCTAAATGTGGCCGTGACGCGTGCGAGACAACAGGTTACGGTGGTCTCGTCGATTCGCGCGTCAGACATCGATCTGGATAGAGTGAGCAGCGCCGGGGTTCTGGGCCTTCACAAATACCTTGATTTTGCGGAGCGGGGTTATGTAGCGCTTGATCAGCATGGAGTGCTGGGTGACTACGAAAGTCCTTTTGAAGAGGACGTGGCCGGCGTTATTCGCTCCCTAGGATACAGCGTGTTTCCGCAGGTCGGAGTTAGCTCGTTTCGTATCGATCTAGGCGTGGTGGATCCGGCCGACCCAGGCCGGTTCATCTTGGGCGTTGAGTGTGATGGTGCAACGTATCATTCAGCGTATACTGCGCGGGACCGAGATCGGCTGCGTCAGGAAATCTTGGAGCGGAAGATGGGTTGGCAGTTACACCGGATCTGGTCTCCGGATTGGGTCCAAAGGCGTAGCTCTGAAATAAGCCGCTTACAAGCCGCTATCGAAGGCGCACATTTAGCGGCAACCACCAGGGATAGGGCAGAAGCTACGACGGAGCCCTTAACCGCGCAAGACGTGCACCAAGTCGGGGCATCAATAGCGGAAGAGGCCAATGCAGAGACAAGCATCCACATCATAGAGCCTGACCAATCGGGAGCGCAGTCATGGACGGAACCCTACGAAGTAGCTGTGATTCGGCGAGCGCCGCTGCAATGCGAATTTCATGAGCCTCGAGCATTGGGGTGTTTGGCCGATATGGCAATGGAAGTAGTTTCGATTGAAGGACCGGTCCATAAAGCCATCGTGAGCAGTAGGCTAGCGAGGCGCTGGAACCTGGAGCGCGTCGGAAATAGGATGGTCGGCGCAATGGAATCGGTCTTCAGAACGCTATCGCGGCGCGGGAACATCGATATGGTGGATGGAGAGTTCTGCACTTTGCGTGGGGCGTCGCCAAGAGGAAAGCTTCGCACGCCCGTGCCCGGTCGTGTGGAAACCTTTAGGAACATTGACCACATCTCCACCGACGAGATATCTCTTGGCGTGCGCTCTCTCTTACAAGAGGCCATTAGTTTCGAAGAGGATCAGCTGATAGTGCAGCTAGCTCGGGTTCTTGGTTATGACCGAACGGGAAGCACGATCCGTAGTCGTCTCGGCGAAACTGTTGACCGGCTAGTAGACGCGAGGCAAGTTGCGAGAGAAGGCAACCGTGTCGTGCTTCTAGTTTAATGCTCCAGCAGACTTCGCTAAAGAAGATCTCTATGGTGTTTTGTGACGACGCGATGGCACCTACGATCGGCGCCACGCACGCTATTGCCAGTACAGCCAATGATAACCAATGGCTGCGGTTGCGCAGACTGTGAGACGCTGAGCCCCGTAACGCACCCGGGATCGACGGCCGACACGTCGTACGTAACAGCATTCCGCAGCACTGCCACTCGTAGACGCTGTAGCCGCGTGCAACGCGGAGGCGTACGATACGCGCCGATAGTGGTTCGACCGGCGCGTCTCTGCGGTGTCCGTTGCGCTGCTTTGGGCGAGGGGACTGCCAACGTTTCGGCATCATCGCTTCGCCTTGATGCACCAGTACGCGGCCTCGATCGCGTAGCTGATCGACGCGCGTAGGCAGACGCAGGCGAACCGTACGTGCGACGCACGTGTGGGATCGGCAGCCGTGTAACGAAAGCCGCCGGTCGACTCGTCGACGCTCGCGTCGATACCGTTGTCGCGCAGGAAGCGGACGACCACGTCGGCGTTGAAGTCGTCGG
>JGI20187J14854_1000189_pt1 | contig 9444 bp, 10 predicted proteins | sample NGESurdeep072012_3_FD_14854 | JGI IMG/M metagenome (IMG submission 14854)
GACAGTCGGGGCCCGCCTCCGCAGCGCAAGCGGGAGCGTCAGGAAGGGTAGCGTCAGGACGTCCGCGGCCCGCTCGCGCGCAGAGAGATCCCCAACCAGGAGCAGGAGCTCAAGTTCGGCCAGGACGCCCAGAAAAACGGCGATGGCGGCGTCAACCAGTGGCGGATTCAGATAGCGGAGCCGGCCGATCATCCCCGCAATCTAACGCCCGCCCGAAGTACCCGCATCAACCTGCAGGATGATCGGCCAGCCTCGATCTCCATCCTCAGGGATGATCCCCAATCCTCCGGCCGCCCGATTGCAGGTCGTCCTCGCCTCCCTAAGGTGGACTCGAGCTTCCGAACGCTCGAATATTGACTTGGGAGATTGGAGACGCATGACCGCACGCCGCACGGAACTGATCACCGCTGCCGCAGGAATGGGCGGCGTTGTCCTTCTGGTGGCTGAGCTTGCCACCTGGGGGAATCCACAATTCGACGATCATCTCGCCACGATCGCGAATTACTTCGTGACCAACAAGAGATTGGCTCTTGCCAGCCTTGAGCTGGGTCTCGCGGCGTCAGTGGTGCTACTGATCTTCACAGCTGGACTGCGCACCATCCTTCGAAGGGACGAGGGTGATTCGGACATGCTGACCACCATCGCCTTTGCCGGCGCCCTCCTCTATGTATCCACGGAAATCAGCTTTCTGACCACAACCGGCGCGCTTACATACGTCGCCGGCAATGGTGCTGAGAGCGAGATCAGGCTGCTCCTCGCAATGGAGAACTGGATAGACCAGTTCCGCTTTCTGCCCGTCGGCATCATGATCGGCGCCGCATCGCTTGCCATGATCGGCGGAAGGACATTTCCCCGCTGGATCGGCTGGCAGGGCACGGTTGTTGGAGCGCTCTTGCTGGTCAGTCAGGTCGCCAACCTGGACCCTTTGGGTCCGCTTGGAGGCGTGTCGAATGCGGGAATGCTGGGGTTGATCTTTGCCGTGATCTGGATTGTCGCGGTCAGCGTGAGCCTGATACGGCGCCCGGTAACGGCTGCCAGCTCTCACGCAGGGCCGGCCATTGCAGAACACTCATCCGTGTAGGCAGGAACGCCTCCCTCGTGCGTAAAGCCTGGTGGGGAGTGTGGGCGGTTGCTGCCGTGTCTAGGCGATCCGACCGCGCGTAGATCAAATGCCGACCGGATGCCCCGTATTTCCTTAAGGTGTACGGACTACAGAGTGGCCCAGTTGCCCGCGAGCTCGGGCTAGCCGCCGATTTCTGATCATCCGAGGGCGGTTCGCGTCCGTCCCGCGGTGTGAGGCGGCAAAAGTCCGACCGCACGCGGGCCGCGGTGGACTCGAACCCCCCAACCTCCGCGTTGACCCGGCCTACGCACTGTAGGTGCGAGAGTGGTGACTCAGACGCAATGACGGACGTAAGGCCCTCAGTGGTACCGGAACCAAATCTCCCAGCCGGACGCAAAACGTGTGAGGAACAACTGCCCATGGGACAAGTCGGCGCTCGGGAGCTCCGCCGGAAAGTAAAGCTCCGCAATCCACGTTCGGGATCCGACTGCTTGCCCGCACATCCCGAACGGTAGCGCGCCAAAACCTGGCCCTGGCCCGGGTGACGCTTCATAGACCCGAGTGATTTGGTAGCCGGCTGTGTTGATGTTGTTGTAGACGCTTAGCAGGTTCGTCGCAACGGTGACACGAACCGCGCTTGCAGCATCCGGTCCGGGATCAAGAGGGGTGGCTGTCGGACAAGCGTCGGGAACCATACTGGCCTGCGCAATGACCTGTCCGTCAGCATTCGCGGATGCCGGGGGTACTACGGCGTGCACGTTACCTTGAGTACGCGCCGTGTTCGCCGCACCGCAAGCCGAAAGCATGCCGAACGCCACTGTTGCCAGGATTGCCACGGTGACCCGCCGATCGGTCGGCCCTCTCCTGATCAGCATCGCGTTTTCAGCCATAGTAAATCCGCGTGGCCTGCATCTTGCCACAAGGCAGGAGGTGTTGACCGCGATAGAAATCTGCAACGCGCCGGAAACGATGATGGTCGCGGGCCGCTCCCGGACACGTAGGGATTTCCATTACCTGTCAAAGCTGAGCGCCATCGCTCCGATTGTGGACGTGGGATTGAGCAATTCCGACATCGGTTGATACACACGATGCCCCCCGGGTGCCCGGTGTTCATCGCGTCGAGATGGTCGTGCACCCCTCCTCCCCGGTTCGGATCTCATGCCGTCCGAGCCCCTTGCAAATGCTGGTCGTGCTGCCCCGCATTTAGCAGCCGTCTCGGCGTCGGCAGGCCCAGATAGTGTGTCAAATAGTGTGTCAAATAGTGTGTCAATCCGAGGCACGAGCCTGGTAGCTCGCGAGGATAAGGTCGATTCTGTATTCAAAAATTTGGTGGACCCGAGGGGATTCGAACCCCTGACCTTCTGACTGCCAGTCAGACGCGCTCCCAACTGCGCCACGGGCCCACGACGGGGAGAAGAAGATGATACCGCCCACCTCTAGCCCGACCCCTCAACGCCGTTACCATCCAACAGGGCCAAATGAAGACGAGTGAAATCGAGCCTGGCGTTCTAAAGGGCGGCGGCTATCTCGCACTCCCCGACGCGCCCGGCCCTCACCCCGGCGTGGTCGTCATCCATGAGGCCTACGGCCTCAACGACAACATCAAAGACATCGCGGGGCGTTTCGCCGGCGAGGGCTACGCGGCGCTGGCGGTCGACCTGTTCACCGGGCGCAACCGCGCCATCTGCATGACGCGATACATGACCGGGATGCTCATAGGTTCAGTCGACCGCTACGGAATCTCCGATCTGAAGGCGGCCCTCACTCACCTGGCCGCAATGCCCGAGGTCGATCCCGAGCGGATCGGGGCGATCGGCTTTTGCATGGGTGGTGGGTTTGCGATCGCGTGGGCCTGCACCGATCGGCGCCTCAAGGCGATCGCTCCTTTCTACGGCGCCAACCCGCGACCACTGGACGCCGTGAAACGCGCGTGTCCCGTCGTCGGGTCATACCCGAGAAGGACTTCACCGCCGGCGCCGGCCGCGCCCTCGACCGGGCCCTCGACACCACAGGCATCGCGCACGACATCAAGATCTATCCCGGCGCGGGCCACTCGTTCTTCAACGACCGAGGCCGCGCTTACAACAAGCCGGCTGCGGACGACTCATGGGCACGCGTCCTCAGCTTCTTCGGGGAGCACCTGACGCCGAAGCGCTGAGCGGAACGACGCCGCGACTACGGTCGCGTGCGAGCGGGCCAACGCCTCCGCCGGCTGTGGTTGACAGTCGCCGGCTGTGACGGACGATGTGCGGCTTGCATCGGCCGCGTGCTGCGCTCGCGGTAATGCCACGCGCCTTCCTCCAGGAGCAGGTTGGTGTCCAGCTCGCGGATGTCAGGCGCGCCCTGACGGCTCAGCTTGGTCCATGCCAGCTCGTCTTCAGGCGTCACGAATGTCAAAGCGCGCCCCGCCTCGCCCATGCGTGCGGTGCGGCCGACCCTGTGCGTGAGCCACTGCGCCGAATCGGGCAGCTCGAAGTTGACGACGAGCCCGACGTGGTTCACGTCGATGCCGCGGGCCGCCACGTTGGTGGCGACGAGGATCTGGCTGCGTCCCTCGCGGAACGACGCCATCGCCCGGTCACGAATCGCCTGCGACAGGTCACCCTGCAGCTCGACGGTGTTGTGGCCCAGCTGACGAAGGCTGTGATTGAGCTTCTTCACGCCATGCTTGGTGCGTCCGAAGATGATCGCCGTGCCACCGTGACGGTGCAGCAGCCGGCTCAGCGTCTGCAACTTGTGCTCGCGTGCCACGCGCAGCATGCCGTGCTCGAGGGTCGGACCACCTTCGGTCTTCAGCCTCACCTGCACCGCGTCGTGCGTGTGCTTCTCCGCCATGTTGCTGACCCACGTCGGCATCGTGGCCGACGCCAGCACGGTCTGCGGCTGGTATGTGAGTCCAAGCAGTTTCTCGACCGACGGTGCGAAGCCGGCGTCCAGCATCTCGTCCGCTTCGTCGAGCACGAGGTACTCGATGCGGGACAGCGACACCTTGCCCTGTCCGACGAGGTCGAGGATCCGGCCCGGCGTGCCGACGACGACGTCGACGCCACCCTTGAGAGCGAGCCTCTGTGTCGCATATCCGACGCCGCCGTAAAGAACGGTCGACCGGAGATCGCACTTCATCGACCGGAGCACCTTCTCCACCTGGAGCGCGAGCTCACGGGTCGGGGTGACGATGAGGGCTTTGGGCCCGGCGCCGCGCCGAGGCAGCCGCTCGATCATCGGGATCAAGAAGGCGAGAGTTTTCCCTGAGCCTGTGGGCGCTTCGATGACGACATCGCGTCCTTGCATGAGGGCTGGGATCGCTTCAGCCTGGACTTGAACTGGCTCGTCGATTCCGAGTGCGGCCAGAGCCGCGAGGGTATGCGGGCCTACGCCCGCGTCAGCGAATGATGACAACGTTTTCTCCTGATCCTCTCTAAGGTCGTATTTGCCGCGACGATCAGGACACCGTTACCGATTACGGCGAGAGAGGACCCGAGCGAGCGTGCCGGCGGGAACCGGCCGAGGCACTCACTCTACCGGTTTCGCCGAGATCCCGTTTCGCACACGCTGCGGTTCAAGTTCAGCCGCCAGTTCCCTGAGGGCTGCTCCTCGCGCCGGATCACACGGACGGCACTACGACTTTTTGAGCAAAACCTCTAGAAACGGTACCCTCGCCAAACATGAACGCCATGGTCGACAGGTTCGGGCGGACTGGGTTCGCGGCCCTCTCGAGCCTGATCTGGGCGGTGCCGATGGCCGCCTGGGCGGGCTCCGCCGACCTCTCCCCAGTCGACAAGACCGCCTACCCGTGGATCGCCCTCGGGATCGGGCTCGTGATGCTCGCCGTCTGGATCGTGCTCCTGACCCGGCTCGGCCGCATCCCCGTCTCGACTCGACAACGACGCTTCGACATCGGCCAGATGTCCCTGCCCGAGCGGATCTGGATCCTCGCCGGCGCCGCCTTCGCGACGGGGCTGATCGCCTGGTTAAACGCCGCCGCCACGGTCGATTGGGGCCCCTTGGGCACCGCGGTCGGCGCGGGCAAGGCTGGGCCGATGGTACTTGCGGTGGCCCTGGCGGCATTCCTGCTCGTGATGCTGATCGGGGCCTGGTTCAGCTGGCGCAAAGCCACCGCCGCTTTCCGCACGAGGACTGGCACCCCCTAGATCACCGACGCGCCCCGGGTCTGGAATAGTTGCCTGCGCAAGCAAGTAGTAATACTTAGCTGCGGCTGGAAAGGCTGCTTCAAATTCCAGGAGGAACACACAATGGTCAGGTACGAAATCGATCCGAGTCACACCAACGTCGGGTTTTCGGCGAAGCATCTGGCGGTGTCCACCGTGCGCGGGCACTTCAGCAAGTTCGACGGCTTCTTTGAGGGCCCCGACGACGACTTCACCAAGGCACGCGGCGAGGTCAAGATCGACGTCGCCAGCCTCAGCACGAAGACGGACCAGCGAGACAACCACCTTCGCTCGGCCGACTTCTTCGACATCGAGAAGTTCCCGTACATGACCTACAAGGTCACCGGTGTCGAGCACGTCACAGGCGACACCTACAAGGTCAAGGGCGAGCTCACGATCAAGGACACCACCAAGCCGATCACGCTGGAGGCCACCCTCGAGGGCCGGGTCGCCGACCCGTTCGGCGGCAAGGAACGCCTTGGCGTCACCGCCAAGGGCCAGATCAACCGGATGGACTTCGGGCTGAACTGGGACGGCCTCGCGGGGGCGATACCCATGGCGAGCCACACCATCAAGCTTGAGATCGACGCCGAGATCGTCGTCAAGACCGCCGAGCTGGCACAAGCGTAATCACGAGTTCCCCGACAGAGGGCAGGGGAAATCCCTGCCCTCTTTTTTATCTCTGAACCAGGAGGTCCAGCACTTACCATGAGCGCCGTGCCAAAGGTCAGTCGAGCGAAAGCAGTGCAGCTTTGGGAAGGTTTGTCCCGAGCGCACAGCACGATGACGGCTGCGATCGAGAAGGACATGCAGCCCGAGGCAGGCATGCCTCTCGCGTGGTACGAGGTTCTGCTGCACCTCACTCGCGCACCGCAAGGGTCGATGCGTTACCAGGACCTGGCGAAGGTTGCCGGCATCACCGACAGCGGGGCCTCCCGCCGCCTCGAACAGATGGTCAACGCAGGTCTCATCGATCGCAAGTCCTGCCCGACCGACCGCCGCGGCGTCTACGCGCACATCACGCCGGCGGGACAGACCGGTTTCGAGAAGGCGCACACGGTGTTTCTACTAAGTCTCGACCGCAACCTGGCCAGCCACCTCGAACCCGATGACGCGGATGCGATGAGCGCCGCCCTCGCGCGGCTGTCCTAAGAGTCCGACGCCCTAGGCGCGCAAGCGGCGTTAAGGCTGGGCCTTACTGAGTGCTCGTCTCCGCCTTCTTGGCGAGATTGGAAAGCAGGGTCCCGAATTCCTTCGAAACGCCGGGGCCCAGCATGCCGCCCAGGAATCCAAGCGGTCCCTTGACCTCGACCGTCTGACTGATCTTGGTCTCGGCGCCCACTGGTTCCACCCGACAGTTGAAGCGGAACGTGGTTCCGGGGATTACATTGGTCTCGAGCGCGAAGAAACGCCCGGGCTCCACCTCGGCGATCCGCATCTTGTGATGCTGCCCGGCCTTGGTGTTCATCACCGCGGTGCTGCCAGTCGCAAAGGGCCCCTGCAGCTCCATCGTGCTCACGTTGGGGTTCCATTCACCCCAGGTCGAGGTGTCAGACCACACCTTCCACACCTTGTCCGGCGATGCGGTGCTCACGACCGACGTTCCATATTCAGCCACGGGTCGGATTCTATAGTCCCGATGTGAAGTCCACCGGAATCCCCCTCGGCTATGGCATCGACTTTGGGACCAGCAACAGCGCGATCTCCATCGCCTACCCGGACCACGTCGAGGTGCTCGCCCTGGGCACCGCACGCTCTTCCCTCACCCTGCCTTCATTCGTCTACCTTCACCGGTCGGGCCACCGCAACGCGGGCGACGAGGGCGTCAAGACCTTCCTCAAATCGGGCCACCGCAAGACCGACTGCTGGAAATGCCCGCTCGCGCCTTATGGCTGGGACACCGAATGCCGCCAGTACCGAAAGGGTGGCGGCTGCAACGACGCGCGCCTCCTGTCGGGCGTGAAGCACGAGCTGGCGAAGCTCGGCTTCTCAGGTACCAACTCGTGGGCCGTCGACTTCTCGGTGTCGAACCTGGTCAGCGTCGTCCTGGAGCGGTTGAAAGCCGAGGCGGACGCATCTGTTGAGCGAGCACCGAATCGCGTGGTGCTGGGTCACCCGGTGGTGTTCGCCGGGGCAGACCCGCACGATCGGGCCGCCTCAGAGGCAGAGGCATTCAAGCGCCTCGAGCACGCCGCGATCAGCGTCGGGTTCACAGAGGTCGCCTTCCTGCCGGAGCCGACTGCGGCCGTGATCGGTGAAGAGAAGCATCGCGGGGTGGAGATGGCTGTCGACTTCGGCGGCGGCACATTTGACGCGGCGATCATGGACTCGCGCGCGGGAGCTCCGCGCATCACCGGCATGGCCGGCGTGGCGGTGGGCGGCGAGATCCTGGACGGCGTCATGTTCGAGACGAGCGTCGGCCCCGCGCTCGGACTCGAGCGCCTACCGAGCTGGCTCTTCAACGAGCTGCGCACCGCCAGCTCAGTGCGGCTCCTGATGGCTGACCCTGGCATCCCATCGATCCTCGCCAGGATCGGGGGTCGCGAAGCCGAGCTCGTTCACGCCCTCCTTTACGAAGGCCACGCGTACGACTTCTACAAGGCGATCGAAGCGGCCAAGATCGCGCTATCGGATTCGGAGGAGGTCGAGCTCAGCTATCCCGGTTTGGACCTGCGGGTACCGCTCGGACGCCACGCTTTCGAATCGATGATTCGTCCCGAGCTGGACCTCGTCAAGCAGGCAATCGCCGCGGCCTTGAAAGAAGCCGCGATCGAAGGCAAGGATGTCGACCGCGTTCTCTTGACTGGCGGCTCGGCCTACATTCCTGCGTTTCGCGCCGACCTGGTCGACATGTTCGGCGCAGATCGCCTCGAGCAACGCGATGCTTTCACCGCCGTCGTGCACGGCCTCGGCGTTCGCGCGCAGCAGCTATGGGCGACATCGGGGGCGGCTTAGCCCTCCGCCACCCTCAGGGAGGATCGCACGACCACGGGCGGCGCCTTTTCTCGCGTCCAGTTCAAGAAGACGATGACTCCCAGCAGCAGAGCGGTGCCCACCAGCTGGATCGGATAGATCGGCTGGTTGAAGCCCCATGGCGGCGGCGCCGACGCGATGAGCGTGGCAGCGACGGGGTAGGCCATCTCGGCGATCGTCGCCAGCGAGGCCGGCGTCTTCGACAGCGCGCGGTAATAAAGGAGCAGCGCCAGCAGCCCAGGCACGATGGCGATCGCCAGCAGGTTGGGCACGAAGTCGCTGAACCGGTAGTGGCCGAAACCGCCGAGCCCGTTCTGCACCAGGACCACGACGATGAGCACTGGCAGCGCAAGAGTGAAGCGCAGCGCCGTCATGCTCCAGAAGGAAATCGAGCCGAGTGCAAAACGTCCAAGCACTGTGCCGCTGGCCCAAAGGACTGCCGCGCCCAGTGCCAAAAGCCCAACCTCGATGCGCCCGTTCTGCAGAGCCGAGATCGGTGACAGCGGGTCGCTGGCGAAAACGACCATGTAGACAGCGATGATCGCAACTGCGGCCGCCGGCCAGAACCACGGCCGCCGGCGCTCGCCGAGGACGATCCAGGCCAGCACAATCGCGATCAAGGGCTGGGTCTGCTGCAGCACGAACGTCTCCGCGAACAGCTGATGCTGGGCGGCGATCGCGAACGATGCAGTGAAAAGGATCGTCGCCAACGCCTGCGCGCCTGCCGCGATGATCCCCACCGCCGTCCAGCCCCGCGCACCTAATAGCCGGAGCTCTTGGCGGCTGCGGATCAGCACGGGCAGCAGGAAAAGGGTGATGAGCGCGTCCTCGGCGACGACTATCTGGGTTGCGCTGAGGTGCTGGACCAGCTGGTTGCGAAAGTAGGCGTCCGACGCCCACATGGTCGCCGCGAGCGCCACAAACACGACCGCGTAACGATCGATTACCCGATTCATCGGCCCCATTTCAAACGGCCCCGGCACGCGATTGCTTCCACCTTTACGGTCGCGCCCGATCCTGAAGCGAGGCCTCGATGACCTCGGCCGCCCGGACATCGCCGGCGCGCCCGCTTTCCCGAAGGTGGTTGGCGACTTTCTGCTTGGTCTCGGCCGTGCCGGCCGGGCCCGTTTTGAACTTGATGTGGCTCCTCACGATCCGCAGCCGCATGGTGGCGAGCCGCCGCAATCGCGCGCCATAGAACTCGCCCACCTGGACGGGCTCGTAGGTGGCGCCTGGCTC
>JGI20187J14854_1000195_pt1 | contig 9332 bp, 10 predicted proteins | sample NGESurdeep072012_3_FD_14854 | JGI IMG/M metagenome (IMG submission 14854)
CGCCGCGGCCGATCTCGCGATCACGGGCGATCAGGCGCGGACACTTCAGCGGCTCGCGTACGAGACGGTGACCCACGTACCCTAGCGGCTACCTAGCGCGCTGAAATCGCTATTGCGCGGTGACGGGTCGCTCTTTGGCCCCCACGATCAACGGCCGCGGAGACGCTGAGCTTCTGACGGGTTGCTCGGCGTCGTCCGTTGTGGCCGGATCAGAGCGACAGGACGTCGTTCTGGAGTTGCTGCTGGTTGATTGCCCCCGCGGCGAGGACCTGGTTTTGGACGTCCGCTTCTGTAAGCCCGTTCGACAGCGACGTTGCCGACGAAGACGGAGCTGCGGCCGTGGCCGTTTGACCGCTGGAAGATGAACCCGCTCCGTCTCCATCATGGTGGTGATGATGGTGTCCCGAATGCGCGCTCTGTGCCGTCTGCACGTCCGATGCGAAGGTCTGCTGCTGCGCGGGAGTGAGGACGGCGTTGATCTGGGATTGCGTCTGCGACCAGCTTTGCCCCGACGATTTGGCACTTTGCAGGATCTGCGTCACTTGCGTCTGCTGCTGTGCGCTCAAGTTGAGGTTTGCGAACGGGTCGGACGCGCTTTGCGAGCCGGCCGGCATTGTGGCCTGCTGGGCCGGGGTCAGAATTGCCTTGATCTGGTCCTGGACCTGGCTGCGAGTGAGTCCTTGCGCCTTCGCGTTCTGGAAGATGGAGCGGATCTGCGTACGTTGCTGTTCGCTGAGGTTGAGATTTGCGAACTGGCGCATGCCGGATCCGGACTGCTGCTGTTGCTGAAGCAACAGCGACGTCGGGTCCGAGGTGCCTTGGATTCCGAAGCTCATCGAATGAGGTGCCTTTCCGTTACGAAGTGAGGACCCCGCTCACGAACTCGCCGGGCCTCTAAGAACGTCTTCGGCACGGTGCCTAGGACTGGACTGGGACGAATCTGGCACAGAATGTCTTTACGCGGCGGCTTCGCGCGGATAACTGCCGATAACCATTCGGTGGAGTCCGTGCTGAATGCGGCGCTCGAGGCCGAGCAGGAACGTCGCTGGGCCGACAGCCTCATCCTTTGCCGGCAGGCGCTGGCGGATGCGACCGTACAACCGGACGCGTTCAACCTTTTTGGGCGGTTATGTTGGGCCGCCGGCGATGCAGCGAACGCGATCGCGGCGCAGCGTCACGTGCTCGTGCTCGTGCCGGAGCACGGTCGCGCAAAGGCCGACTTGCACGTCGCTCTGGGGGCGATCCGTTCATCTTCAGATGCGACCAGCGCATTTCGGAGCGCCGTTACGGCTCATCCGGACGTAACGTGCCATCATCGCGATCCGATCTCTCTGTTGCCGTTCGTCGGGATGGATCGGCTCGAGCGGGCGATGCATCACGTTCTGGATCTCGACCCGTCGTTCGCGCCGGCGCACGCGGCGCTCGGAAACATTCGGGCTCGCCAAGGCCGACAGTCCGAAGCGCTCAACGCCTACCGCCTCGCTGCGATGCTGGACTGGGATTGGGCGGACGTGCACTTGGCCCTTGCGGCGTTCTTCGATACGGTCCGCGACGAGCCGAACGCAGCACGTCACCGGCATGAGGCGCTGTCACGCAAGCACGTGTATCCCGCGAGCAGCCCCGATGCGCACCGGCAAGTGCTGGTCCTAGCTGCCCCGGGCGATCCCACCGCAAACGCACCGCTGGACTACTGCATCAACCACGAACGGATCGCGCTGAACCGGTACTACCTCACCGACGACGTCGAGCAGCTCGACGTTCCGGAGTACGATCTCGTGTTCAACGCGATCGAGGAGGCCGAGTCTTCGGGCGCTGCGATCCAGCGCTGTGCCGCGTTCATCGCATCACAATCGAAGCCTGTCATCAACCATCCCAGACACCTCGCCAACGTGCGCCGCTCGACGCTTCCCGACACGCTGCGCAACGTCGCCGGCTGCAGCGTGCCGCCGACGCAACGCATCGGGCGCCAGGAGCTCGAACGTCTGCTCCAGGATTCCGCTGCCATCGGCTACGATTTTCCGGTGCTCGTGCGGCCGGTGGACACGCATCGCGGTGACTGGCAAGAGCGTCTCTCGAACGCTGCGGAGCTGCGGGACTATCTCGTGCGCGTCCCGGGAACGCATTTCAACGTGTCGCCGTTCGTCGACTATCGATCCGACGACGGCTACTACCGGAAATACCGCGTTTTCATCGTCGACGGCAAGCCCTTCCCATACCACTTGGCGATCTCGGAGTCGTGGAAAGTCCATTATCATAGCAGCTTGATGGGACAGCACGCTTGGATGCGCGACGAAGAACTGCGCTTCCTCGAAGATCCGCGCTGCGTTTTCAAGGAATGGGACGCAACCTTCGGTGAGATCGCAACCGCGGTGGGGATGGACTACTTCGGCGTCGACTGCGCGCGGACGCGCCAGGGTTCCGCGCTGATCTTCGAATGCGGGCCCGGCATGTTGATGCAGTGCCAAGACCCACCGGAGCTCTTCGCATATAAGTACGAGCACGTTCCGCGAATCTTCGCCGCGCTTGATGATCTGATCTCCGCACGCTCGCGCCGCGGCTGACAAAACGGTCACGCGCGCACCGCGGCGAAGGGAGCATCGTGCTTTTCGATTTGAGCGGCAAAGTGGCAATCGTCACCGGCGGCAACGGCGGGATCGGCTTGGGAATCGCACGCGGGCTCGCGAACGCGGGCGCGGCCGTCGCGATCGTCGGGCGCGACGGCGCCAAATCGGATGCCGCGGTCGCCGAGCTCCGGGAGGCGGGCGCGGACGCCGATGCGTTCACCGCCGACCTGCGGGACGGCGCTGCCGTCCTGTCGGTCGTGGGCGCGGTCGCCGAGCGGTTCGGCGGCGTCGACGTCCTCGTCGCGAACGCCGGAACGAACGCGCGCCGGCGGCCGGAGGACTACACCACGGAACTCTGGGACTCCATCGTCGACATCAACTTGGGATCGGTGTTCGCGTGCTGTCAGGCCGTGTATCCGCTGATGCAGCGGCGCGGCGGCGGGAAGATCATCACGATCGGGTCGATGACGAGCATCTTCGGTTTCAGTGTGGGCGCGCCGTACAGCGCGAGCAAAGGCGCCGTCGTGCAGCTCACGAAGAGCCTCGCCTGCGCGTGGGCGGCCGACGCGATCCAAGTCAACTGCATCGTGCCCGGATTCATCGACACCGCGCTCACGCATCAGGCTCGCCGCGACGTCGCCGATCTGGAGCAGCGCGTGCTCGACCGCACGCCGGCCGGTCGATGGGGATCGCCCGACGACGTCGCCGGTGCGGCCGTGTTCTTCGCCAGCGGCGCGAGCGATTTCGTGACCGGTACGGCGCTGCCGGTCGACGGGGGCTACTCCAGCTTCATGGCGTAGGAGATATCAATGACGCTTTCCGACTTCACGCCGCTCGTCGCGAGCGCATGACGCCGACCGTCGGATTCATCGGCGCGGGCCGCATGGGCGGCGCGATCGCGCTGCGCATCGCGAGCGATCCGGCGTGGGACGTGCTCGTGTTCGATCCGTCCGAGGAGGCGCTGCGCCGGTTCGACGGGAGCCGCGCACTTGTCGCCGCGTCGCTGCGCGAAATCGCGGAACGTTGCGAGTACATCGTGAGCAGTCTGCCGCTGCCCGAGCACGTCGATCGGCTGTATTCGGCCGACGGGATCGGCGGTGTGCTTCGTCCTGCCAGCGTCGTGGTGGAGCTCAGCACGATCGACCCGTACACGGGCCGTCGCGCCGCCGACATGGTCGAGAGCAGCGGCGCCGCATTCGTCGCCTCGCCGCTCGGAATGGGCCCGCGCCAGGCGGCCGACGGAACGCTGCCGCTGTACGTGGGCGGGACCGAGAGCGCACGTGCGCGCGCGGCCGCGGTGCTCGACGCCATCTCGAAGAACCAGCACGTCATCGGCGGCGTGGAACAAGCGTACGCGGCGAAGCTCGCGATCAACTATGTGAGCATGTCGAATCTCGCGGTGTTGCTGGAGGGGTTCGGGATCGGAACGGCCGCCGGAATCGACGCGCAGCTGCTGTGCAAGTTGATGCAGGACGGCGGCGCGCGCTCGTTTCAATCCGACGTCCGGTTGCCGTGGATCCTCGCGCGCGACTACACGCCGCGCTTCGGCATCGATCTGGCGCAGAAGGACATGCGTCTCGCGATCGAACTCGCGGCCCGTTATCACGCGCCCGCGGCGACGGGCGCTGCGGCGCTGCAGCATTTCTCGAGCGCGCAACGCCGTGGACTCGGAGGACAGGACGTGGGTGCGCTGTGGGACGTCGTCGGCGCGAACGCAGACGTGTAGCTATGGAAACGGGAGGTACATCGTGCTGTTGATCGCTGCTGCGCTATCGACGATGTTGGGGGTGAGCCCAGCGCCAGCCGTGCTTTCCACCTGCACGCTGTACGGAAACGGCACGCGCTGGTACGGGGCGTGTGGGCCGCTGTTCGACCAAGATCCTCGCTTAAAGCTCACCCGCGCAACAGCAATCGTCAGCGGCGTTTGGCGCAAGGATGTGAAGCCCGTCGCGGTCTGGGCGGGGGACATAACGGACTCCGGCTTCCCCAACGCACCGCTCGAATTGGAGTTCTATCCCGACGGCTCGGGCGTGCTCAGGACCGAGTACGGATGGTTTCCAGCTTCGGACTTGGTCGCGTCCGCGACGACGCTCCAGTTCACGATCGACTCATCGCGCGAGGTGCCGCCTTCGGGGTTGGACCGTCAGATCGTGCAGCGCGCCGACGCGATTCTGTCTTCTGACTCGGTGTGGAACCGCGCCGACAATCGCGTGTGTCCAGCGACGGCCCGGTCGTGGAGCATCTACTGTGCGGTCGAGGCCGCGACTTTCGAGGTTACCGGCGGCTTTCATCACCGGCGTCCTGCAATGGAACTCGTGCGTCAGATCATCGACGAACGGACCGTCGGACGAAAGTACCATCATCGCGCCATGGACTACAACAACGATCCGACGACCCGCTTGAGCGACGTGCGCACCCTCTTCGCCGAGGCCCTCGCCCGGATCGATCGGTCGCCAGGCTAGCGGCTTCGGGTTCATGTGCGTGTGCGTGTGCGCTATCTGGCAGCTCGCGTGTGGTTGTCGGGGCGCCCAAGGATACACGACCGCGCCCCCGCCCATCATTATGCACGCCGGGTACCTTATCGGCGCGGATTTCTCCGACTCAGGGTGGTACGGTGGTACTTCTGCTTCTTCTGACGCAGCTCGGCAGGCGATTGAAGACGCCCGCGCAGAAATTTACAAGGGGCCTTTTGAGAATCATCACGTCGGTGCCCAAGCTTCGCTGAAGGGTGTGAAGTCGCGCAACGTCATTATCCGACTGTTCGGAAACATTCACGTTGACATAAATCTGACCAAGTTACCCAGCGTCTTTCATTGGCAATTGCACACTGACGCGTATTATGAGTGGGTGGATCAACAAATCATGAAAGCGATCACGGGGAATGCTCCAGAAAACGTGCAACGTACGCTCGAGAAGATCAAGGGATTGTTACACGAAGGCTTTTCTCCGAAATATTGACGAAGTGACAACAATCGGATGAGAATCTTTAAGATTCGGCCAGTCTATGACCGGGGGCGCCGCCGGTTTCGCTCGTTCGAGCCAGTCGGCGACGTCGACTGGCTTGGTCTCTGGCGTTTCGATGGTTCGCCGAAGGCTACCGATTGGAACCCCGAAGGCGCCCTCGTGCAAATCGAGAGCGGAACGAGGCTTGCCGGGGACTTTGTGCTCCCGGGGCTAGCGTTCATATTCGCGATGACCAACCGCGCATCCGCGATTCTCCGGCCCATCACTGAGAACGTCGGCGAACTCCTGCCCTTAAGGACGCGTGAAGGTGAGCTGCTTTCGCTCCTCAACGTCACGCCGACTATCGACTGCATCGACCACAGCCGAACCCGCGGCGAGCGCAATCCTGACGGAACCTACTTCGAGATTGAACGCTATGAGTTCGACGTTTCAGCGCTTCCAAGAGCCTCCTTATTTAGACCCACTTACGATTGGTCGTTATTCGCCGTGGAGGGTGCTGTCGCCGAGGATCTGGACTTCAAGCTGGTCGTCGAACGCTATGGACTCCAGGGAATAAGGTTCCGGGAAGTTTGGAATGACGATGGTTCGCCTGTCGCCGATAGCCGGCCGGGAGAGGATATCCCGGGCTTCTGAACGCGGCGCAACACCGCTGCGCTCTCGTGTCGCGTGGCCTTTGGCGACGAACGGAATGTCTACAGAAGGCGGCCACGCTGCTCGGAGGGTCGGCTTGATCTAGGTTGGGAGGTCGATCTGCATCACCGCGACGAGGTATGGTTGCCGACCTCGGATTTAATTTGGGCGTCGAAAGTTGTCCTAACTCGGCGACGTAGGTAGTTGCAGCAAGCTTAGGTCGGAGACGCATGACGGACCCCGTGCGCTGACCATCGACGTGAATGTTCTCTCTCTTTCGATGAGCTGCGAGCAAGCCTCAGCCTTGCAACACGCCGACCTTGCGCCACGCGCGTGCCAGCGCGTCGAACGCCGTTGCTCCGTGTTGCTCTACGGCGAGCAGTGTCTGCTTGGCGAACGTCGCGAACGTGCAGTCCTCGCGGAGTCCGGTGCACATCGCGTCGTACCAAACCCGGCCCGGCGTTTCCCAGGCGTGGCCGCCGAGTTCCTTGGCGAACAGATAGAACGCGTGATTGGGGATCCCGCTGTTGGTGTGCACCGGATCGAGGTTCTCGTCGGTGACGTAGTCGCGCATGTGCGCCGGTTGCGTGTCGTGCAGGCCGACTCGCTCGTCGTTGCACGCCGTTCCGGGCGCCGCGAGCGACCTCAGCGCTTTGGCGTGGATGCCCGGTAGAAAGAGGCCCTTTGCGATGAGCCAATCCGCTTCGCCGGCGGTCTCGCGATGCGCCCACTGCTTGACGAGGCTTCCGAACACGTCCGCAAGCGACTCGTTTAATGCCCCGGCCTCGCCCTCGTAGCCGAGCTGCGTTGCGTTATAGATCACCCCGTGGGTCAGCTCGTGCGCGATGGCGTCTAGGAACAGGGTGAATGATGCGAACACGATGCCGTCGCCGTCCCCGTACACCATCTGAGCACCGTCCCAGTACGCGTTGTCGAACTTCTCGCCGTAATGCACGGACGAGATCAGGTGCTTGCCGTGACCGTCCACCGAGTCGCGGCCGAAGACGGTTCGGTAGAAGTCATACGTGGTGCCGGCCGCGTCGTATGCGCGGTTGACGTCGGCGTCGTCGCACGGCGGCTGCGCTTCGCGTCGCCGGGGCGTTCCGGGCAGCTCCGTCTGATGCTCGCAGTCGTAGACCAGCCGATGCTCGTGTGCGACGGGCGTACCGCGCGGCACGGCTCGGCGATGTTCGAGGCGGCGCATTTCGTCGAGCGTGCGGCCGACGGGTCCTTGGATTCGGCCGGTTTCGTGCACGTTGAGCGCTTCCAGCACCGAGGGCGGGACAATGAAGCACGAGGGCTTCATCGTCAGCGGCGGCGTGGCGCGAACGGCTGCCACGCGAGCGCGTTCGCTTGTCGCCCGAAGACGTCGCGCTTGGCCAAGCGCTCCGCGCTATTGTACGCCGTGACGGTGCCGTTCCGAACGCTGCCCAGCTCCTCCCAGTCGATCGGCGTGATCATCTCGAGCGCTTCGTTTCCGGCCAGCGTGTACGGGAGGGCGCTGATCCGACCGACCGCGTTGGTCGCGACGCAGATGTGAACCAAACGCGTGTGCGGTGGGTCGACGGTCGTCGTGATGAGCGCCGGCTGACTTGCGGCCGTCGTCTCGGCGACGTCATGGAGCCACGCCCGAGCAGTATCGTAGGTCGGCGCGTCGCAGAACGGGATGAACAGCGTCGCGCTGATGTCGCTGCCGAGCACGGGGATACATCCGATGCTACGGTCGAGGAGATTGCTCTGGACGGCGAGCATGGTGGACTCGAGATCGTCCGCGGTCGCCCCGTACCGCGCCGAGAGAATGATCCGCCCGAAGCCGACGCTCTCCGGATCTCGCGGGCTCGGTGTCCACGAAGCGAACCCGATTGCATTGTGGTGCACTAGCCACAACAGCGAGTTCGGCGCGACGGCGATGTAGCGTTTCGTGTGCCCGAACTCGCCGATCTCGACGGTCGGAATCGAATCGGGAACAATAGTTTAAGAGTCCGCATCGCGAGCGCCCAACGATTCCTTGAAAAGTAGCGCGTGCCCGTGAGGGTGTCGAGTTACTGACGTAAGGTCGGGCCGGCCGACGGGGCTTGAACTTAATCGCTGGGTGTGCGCCTGGCGCATTCGCATTTTCCCAATTGAGGAACACCGGCTTGAGACCGTCACGGGTAACTGGGCCGTAGCGCGCGGGGTGCCCGCCGCGAGTGGATCGCGGCGGAGCGTCGACGGCGCAGTGCCGCTGGTGGCGTAGCGCGGGCGACGGCGAGTCGACCCGGGTGCTAGTTCCCGCTCGAAATCTGTCGCCGCTAACATGCCGAGGCGCCGTGAGCCTCGGCGAGGAGCCGTGCAGGTCGATGGCCAGTGGTTCTTGAGGGCGAGCGGTAAGCCAGGTTGTAGCCGAGAGTTTGTAAGAAAAATGAGTCGGTTTTCTTACATCTTGCGAGTCACTGCCCTTTTGGGCTATAATGTAAGAAAAACGGATCGAGTTTCTTACATGAATCAAAAGAAGGCAGCAACGCAGGCAAGCGCAGGGCGCGGGACGACCGCTCGGCTCAGGCTTGCCATTTCGTCCCGTCCCGCGGGCGACGTTTTCTCGACGCACGACCTTCTAGCGGACGGGCTGGGGATTTCACGTTCTGCTCTCGACGTTGCCCTCAAACGGCTCGTCGACGAGGGCGAACTTCGCCGCGCTGCTCGCGGGCTGTTCTATGTCCCCGAACGCCACGCCGTGCTGGGCGATTTGCCGCCCAAGATCGAAGCAGTCGCGGCGACCGTTGCACGTCGCACGGGAGATCAGGTTCTGCCCGGAGGCGCTGAAGCGACCAATCGTCTCGGCCTGAGCACCCAAGTGCCTGCACGGCCGGTATTCTACACCACAGGCCGCGCAAGCCGACAGCACGCCGGCACACGCACGATCGAATTGCGGCATCGGACGGCGAAGCTCGCCCACGCGGACCCGACCGTTGCTATGGTGATCGAAGCACTCCGCTCGCTTGGCAAACGGAATGCGGCTTCCATTCCAGTCATGCGAGAGCTGAAACGGTCTTTGACTGATGCCGAAAAGCAACGCCTAGCCGAACAGCTTCATCTTGCACCGGGCTGGATGCGGCCCATTCTACGGAGCGTCGCGCTATCAACCCGCCATTCAGCATCGACCAGTTCGCAAGCCTGACCATCACCGATCGGCGG
>JGI20187J14854_1000202_pt1 | contig 9239 bp, 10 predicted proteins | sample NGESurdeep072012_3_FD_14854 | JGI IMG/M metagenome (IMG submission 14854)
TGGACCTCACCCGATTCCGCGGACACGTAGTTTACGTTGCTTGGTCGGCCCGGTCGAATTCCGCCGGGCTGACGTTGCCGATAGCTGAATGACGTCGTTGCCGATTATACCAGACCTCAATGTACTCGAAGATCGCCGCCTGAGCGACGACGCGCGTTTTGAAGTGTGCTCCGTCGGCGAGTTCCAGTTTCAAGGTCGCGAAAAAGCTCTCCGCGACCGCGTTATCCCAGCAATCGCCTTTCCGGCTCATACTGCATGTAATGCGGTGAGCGGAGAGCATCGTTTGAAACGCCCCGCAGGCATACTGACTGCCTCGGTCGGAGTGGAAAATCGTCGACGGGCTCACGCCTCGCCGCACGATCGCCATCCCAAGCGCGTCGATCACGATGAGCGCATCCCGCGTCGGGTTCATCGACCAGCCGATGACCTCGCGCGAACGCAGGTCAAGAACCACCGCCAAATACAGCCAGCCCTCGAAAGTTGGAACAGCGGTTATATCGCCGACCCAGGCGCCATTTCGCGCAGTGATCGCCGAATCGAATTGTCGAGCGAGCAGGTTGGGAGCAACCATGTACGCATGGCGCGAATCGGTCGTCGCGATGCGAAATTGCCGGCGTTTCTTGCCTACAATCCCATGCCGGCGCATGATTCGAGCGATCCGCTTGCGGCCGCAGGCAATCCCCGTGCTCGCCAGCTCCGCGTGGATTCTCGGGCTACCGTAGCAGGTGCGGCTTCGCTGATGTGCAGCTTTGATGGCCACCAACAGCTCGACGTCAACCGAAGCTCGACGACTCGGTTTGCGATCCCGCCACGCATAATAACCGGCCCTCGACACCTCGAGCACGCGACACATCGTCGTGATCGCCCAGTACCGGACGTGATCGCGAACGAAAGCGTATCTCAACGGGATTCCTTGGCGAAGAAGGCCGTCGCTTTTTTTAAGATGTCCCGCTCTTCGCTCACGCGAGCGAGCTCGCGCCGAAGCCGCCGGATCTCCTCATCAGAAGCGCTCAAATTGCCGTTGCCAGGAAACGCTTCGTCAGGTTTGCGCCGCTGCTGTCGCATCCAGCTGTGCAACACTGCGGGCTTGATGTCGAGGTCCCGAGCGACGTGGGTGATTGGCTTCCCACCCTCGGTCGCTAAACGGACTGCCTCGAGCTTGAACTCGCGGCTGAACAACCGCCGCCCCTTTGTGCTCATGAAACACCTTTCTCTCCGGCCTCCATCTGAGGCCTACGAAGGTGCCCGTTGAACCGGGTCAGGTCCAGGGTGACATGAGCGCAGGATGCCTTACAGCTTGTAAGCCGCCTTGAGATCTGTCATGGCCTGAGTGAGCACAGCATGGTAGTTCCCGTCAGCCTTGCCACCATACTTGGCATCGATGTCGTTCGTGATCTGCAGGTGGATCGGATGCGACACGAGGTTGTCGAGCATGTACTCGACGTCGAACTTCCCGTTCGAAACGCCGGCGGTATAGAGCGCCGCGGAAAGACCCTTCCCGTCGGTCGGATCGACTGCGGGCTGCGTCGGCAACGTGACCTTCGCGGCGGTCACGATCTTGAGCGCATCGGCGATGACGAAGTTGAACACGTCGACGAACGAGGCGACGTTGTCGGCGCCGAACTTCGCGGTGAGGCTCTGGAGCTCGGCCGCCGTGAGCGGCCCGGCGAGCGTGCCGACGAGCTTGGTGGTCTGGAAGTTGGCCGGCCCGCCGCCTGCGGCGATCATCGAGAGCGTGAGCGGAAGGTTGGGGGCGCCGCCGTAGACGGGCGCCGGCGAGAAGCGGGCATGGTCCATGCCGCCCATGGTGTCGGCGGCCCTCGGAGTGCGGTGAAGTCGGACGGCCGCAGCGGCGCATCCCGGCCACTAGACGGCCGCGAGGGGCTGCCAGATTCCCGCTCGGGCCAAAAAGAAGAGGAGCCGAGCGATGTGACCCAAAGCACGACGGCATGACGCCTTCCGCTTAACGGAAGCGAGCCTGATAGCGCCCGACAGGAGTTTGCATGGCAACGACCACGTCAGCCGGCGGTAATCGCTGGGCTATTGCCTTTGCGGGGGTGATCGTCATGATCTGCCTCGGCACCGTCTACTCGTGGAGCATCTTCACGCGCCCGCTCATCGCGACGCAGCACTGGTCGAACACGACGACCACCTGGGCCTTCGCGCTGGCGATCTTCTTCCTGGGTGTCGGAGCCGTGATCGGCGGCCGCTGGCAGGACCGCGCCGGCCCGCGCGTCGTCACGATCACCGGCGCCGTCCTGTGGGGTCTCGGCAACTTGTTGGCCGGCCTCGGGACGACGTCGATGGGCTACTGGTGGATCTATCTGACGTACGGCGTCATCGGCGGCCTCGGCCTGGGGATGGGGTACATCACGCCGGTCGCGACCGTGACGAAGTGGTTCCCGGACAAGCGCGGCCTCGCGAGCGGTATGGTCGTCATGGGCTTCGGGCTCGGTGCGTTCTTCTACAACCAGATCGTTCCGAAGATCGGCTCGTTCGCGCTCGCCGCGAAGCACGCCGGCGCATACATCACGGCGAAGGATGCGGCGACCAAAGCCGCTACGGCGTTCGACCCGACGCAGTTCCCCATCACGGCCGATGACACAGCCGCCGTGATGTCGATCTTCATCTGGTCGGGGATCATCTTCGCGATCATCGGCGGCATCTGCGCGACGTTCCTCAAGAACCCGCCGCCGGGCTACACGGTCGGCGGCGCGGTCGCCACCGCGGCGCAGGGCGGCTACAGCTACACGCCGACGCAGACGCTGCGCGCACCGCAGTTCTACCTGCTGTGGCTGATGCTGTTCCTCAACGTCACGGCCGGCATTTTGATCATCTCCAACGCCGTACCGATCTACAGCGATCTCACCGGCGCGGCCGCCGCGGTCGCGGCGCCGATCTACGGCTTCCTCGCGGTGTTCAACGGGCTTGGACGCTTCTTCTGGGGCGCCGTCTCCGACCGTATCGGCCGCAACATGGCGTACGTGCTGATCTTCGGAATCCAGGTCGTCGTGTTCTTCTTCCTCGGCAGCCTGCACAGTCTCGCCGCGGTCGGGATCGCGTTCGCGATCGTGCTGTTGTGCTACGGTGGCGGCTTCGGCACGATGCCGTCGTTCAACGCGGACTACTTCGGCACGAAGTTCCTGGGTCAGAACTACGGCATGATCCTGACGGCGTGGGGCTTCGCGGGAATCGTCGGCCCGATCATCGCCGCGAAGGTGAAAGACGCGACGGGCTCGTTCACCAACGCGCTGGTCCCGGTGGCTGTGATGCTGCTGATCGCAGCGATCCTGCCGTTCCTGACGAAAAAGCCGGCGCCTCCGGTCGGCGCCGGATAGCGCCTGACCGGAACGGTCACAACGACGAGGGCATCGCGCGAGCGGTGCCCTCGTTCGTTTGCGCGGCGCGGTTTACGGAACGCCCAGATCCTCCGGGTCCACGAACTCCGCGGGATGGAACAGCGCCTGCGCGATCACCGTGGGAACCACCGCGGTCAGGATCACCACGGTGACAAGCGTCGTATACTGCGCGCCCGTGATGTAGTGGTGCGTCAGGCCGTAGAGGCTCGAGATCGTTCCGAACGTCAGACCGGTCGCCATCATGAGCGTGATGTAGCCCGCGTGCTTGGGCGGGTGCTGGAACGCGCGCGCGGCGGGAAAGACGCCGAAACATTTCGCGGCGACTTTCACGACGAAGAACGCGGCGATCGCGCCGATGCCGGCGACGGCGGCGGAGAACGAGACCAGCGTTCCCGCCTTGAGGAAATAGAACGGCGTCAGAAAGCCCATCGTCATCGACCGCAAGCGCCGGGCGACGTCCGGGTTGCCGAACAGGAAGCCCGCGCATGCCAGCCCCAGGAAGTACGCCGGTAGAACGCCTTCGCTCTTTGATGCCGTCGCGATGGCTGCCAGCACGACGATGATCAGGAACACGAGCCGCATCCCCGGCTCGCTGATCCAGCGCCCCGTTCGCGCGAACACCGGCGGCAGCAGCTTCGGCACGAACACGAACGCGATCGCGATGGCCACGACCAGCGCGACGAGCCAGCCGTTGTAGTTCGCGAACAGCAGCCCCAGCGCGATGACCGTGCCCAAGTCGGTGATGAAGCACGCCGCGAGGATCAGCTGCCCGAAGTCGGTGGGTGCGAGGCGCGATTCGACCATCACGGCATAGACCACGGCCACCGACGTCGTCGACATCGCGATGCCTGCGATCTTCGACGCGTCGACGCTCCAGTGCGCGAAGAAATACGCGTACGCCATCGCACCCAAGAACGGCACGAAGAACGAGATGGCACCGATCACGGCGGACGGCCGCAGCTGCTTGCGCAAGACGGCCGGTTCGATCTCCGCGCCCGCGAGGAACGTCAGCATGATGCTTCCGAAACCGGCGATGAAATCGACCCAGGCGGTCGACCGCAAGCCGATGAGGTTGCCGGCGAGCACGCCAAGCAAGATCTCGACGAGCGCAGCGGCCAGCCCGAGCCGGCGTGCGACGAACGCGGCTACGGTCGCCAGCGCGAGCCAGACCGCCGCAAAAGCCCACAGATTATCGGCCGGTAGCGAAAGTGTCAACACGTGTTGAGCCTCATCTTTCCCGATGCGAATCGAATTCCTCGCGCGCGGCGCAACCCTCGCAACCGCCGCGGAGTCGAACCGACCGATGCAACGACGACGCTTGGGCACCGACGGCCCGACGGTTTCCGCACTCGGCTTGGGGTGCATGGGAATGTCGGAGTTCTACGGTGCGGACCGCGACGAAAGCGAGTCGATCCGCACGATCCACCGCGCCCTCGAGCTCGGGATCGACTTCCTCGACACCGCCGACGTGTACGGCTTAGGGCGTAACGAGGAGCTGGTCGGTCGCGCGATCGCCGGCAACCGCAATGCATATTTCGTCGCGACGAAGTTCGGCAGCGTGCGTGACGCCGACGGGACGTTTCGCGGCCCGAACGGCCGGCCGGAATACGTGCGCAGCGCGTGCGACGCGTCGCTCGAGCGGCTGGGCGTCGAGACGATCGATCTGTATTACCAGCATCGCGTCGATCGCAACACGCCGATCGAAGAGACGGTCGGCGCGATGGCGGAGCTGGTGCAGGCCGGCAAGGTGCGTCATCTCGGTCTGTCCGAAGCCGCACCCGCCACGATCCGGCGCGCGCACGCGACGCACCGCATCGCGGCGCTGCAGACGGAGTATTCGCTGTGGACGCGCGACCCCGAGCAGAACGGCGTGCTGGCGACGGTGCGCGAGCTCGGCATCGCGTTCGTGCCGTACAGCCCGCTGGGGCGCGGTTTTCTCACCGGCACGCTGAGCACGCAAGACGCGCTCGGCGCGACCGACGCGCGCCGCAGCCACCCGCGGTTTCAAGGCGACAACCTCGCCGCGAACGTGCGCCTGGCCGACGCCGTGAAGGCGCTCGCGCAGCGCAAAGGCTGCACGCCCGCGCAGCTCGCGCTGGCGTGGCTGCTGTCGCGCGGTGAAGACATCGTGCCGATCCCGGGCACGAAGCGCGTACGCTATCTCGAGGACAACGCCGGCGCCGTGAAGGTGCAGCTCACCGACGACGAGCTCCACGCGATCGACGACGCGCTGCCCGCCGGTGCCACCGCCGGCGACCGCTACGCGGCCGCCGGCATGGCGGGGCTGAACCTCTAGCGGTTTACGCGGCGGCCCGGCCGGCCCGCGCGCGCAGCGCACCGACCGCGGCGCCGGCGAGGGCGAAGCCGATGATCCCGTAGCCCGCGTCTATCAAGAAGAGCGCGATCGGACGTACTTCGAAGCTGTACAGGTTCGCCAGCATCGCGCCGAAGATGCACACGCCGGTCAAGATGCCGACCTGCATGCCTTTCATCGCGTCCGCGCGCTCGTAGTGCCACAGCATGTTGTCGAAGCAATACGACACAAACAGCCCGGCGACGAACGAGATGACGTACGGCATGAAGCCCGCCGCGGCGAACTCTGCTTTCGTCTTGCCGACGGCGGCGATCCAGGCTGCGCTGAACACGATGAACCAAATCGCGCCGAACGCGAACAGCACGATGGCGCCGGCGATGATACCGACGTAGTTGGGGCGGCGAGGGGTCATTGAAAACGTCCTCCGTCACATGCGGCCGAGCGGCCGCTCTGCTCCAGCCTAGCGCGGGCGGCGGATGAAGTCCTTCGTACCACGCCGAATTGTCCGCCCGTGATCTCGCGGGTGCGGTTCGTCATTGGGATAGCGTCTTCGCTCGCGGCGTTGCCGGGCGTTACCCGCGCCGATGAGCCCACCCCGGCGCCGTCAACCGGGCCTTCGCGCTCACCGTCACCGTCGCCGCAGCCGTCGCCGCCGCGCAAACCGCACGTGCACGGCGCGAACGGCATCACGCGCATCCCCGAGGGCCGGCCCGTGGAGTGGAAGATGGAAGTCCTGGACGGGCCGGAGTTCCGCCTCACCGCGTACCGGGGCAAGATCGTGTTCGTCAACGTCTTCGCGACGTGGTGCGGGCCGTGCCGGGAGGAGCAGCCCGTCGTCGTCGCGTTTGCCAACGCGCATCCCGACGACACCGCGGTGATCGGCGTCGACGTTCACGAAGAGGACAACGACGTGCGCGCGTATCGGAAAAAGTTCGAGATCCCGTATCCGATCGTGATGTACCGAAGTCGCTCCACCGTGCCTCCGATCTTCAAGAACGATTCGTTGATCTATCCGACGACGCTCGTCTTCCGCCCGGACGGCAAGCTGTCGTGCGCGTGGGCGGGCGGGCGCACACGCGCCGGGTTCGAGGCCGAGCGGCAGTTCGCGCTCAGCTAGACGGCGCGCCCCCGCAAGCGTCGCACCGTCATTCCGGGTGGCGCAGATACGCGCGGGGATCATCGGCGGAATCGCGGCCCGCGTACACGACGGTCTCGCGCAGCACGTAACCGCCGAACAGCGCCAGCGACGACGTCAGGATCGTCCGCAGGCGATGGTGCTTCTCGGGTGTCTTGCGCGACAGCACCGACGACAGGTTCAGCAGCGCGGGCAGCGCGATGCCGAGGCCCAGCGTGTACGTCTTGAGCCGGCTGCCGCGTTTGCCGGTGAACACGGGCGTCGCGGCGTCTCCGGCGCGGCGCTCCCAGTCCAAGAGCAGTGCAGCTTCCGCGAGCGACGCGATGAGCGCGATCGTCTCCACCTTCTTCGCCGTGCGCGGCGAGCCGCCGAACAGCGCCAGCAGCGCGTTCTGCGCCGCACAGGCCGTCGACACTCCGGAGAGCACGAAGATCGGCGGGATGTGACGGCGGCCGGTGTACCACACGGGGATCGCCGTCGCGGACAGCAGCACGCCGGTGTAGCACGCCATGAACGCTGCTGACACGGCAAGGATGCCAATTCGGACGCGTTTGGGAAACCACCCGAACGGATTCCACCCGATGATGCCGTCGGCGCGCGCTTGATCGAGCGCAGCGAAGCCGGCGACGGTCGAGAACGAGACGAGCGCGTAGACACCGACCGACATCGGCGACTTCAGCTTGAAGATCCGCAGCATGTTGAGAAAGCGCTCGGGGCGACCGAGATCCTTCACGAGCAGCGCTGCGCTCACGAGCGAACCGGCGAGCGCCGTGTAGCGGCCGTTGCGGACGAGTTCGGCGTCGCGTTCTTCGCCGTACAGATCGGCGAACGCCGCCAACGCCGCGCTTGCGGCGGCCGCGCCGCCCACGAAGAAGTACGTGATGATTTCCCAGCGCCAGTGCGCCTTGCGCAAGATCGGATGGTCGAAGTACGTTTCCTGATCGCGCCCGAACCCGCCGTCGCCGCGCTGCATCGACGCGGCCACCGCGTCAGGCGAAAAGTTTCCCGCTGCGCCGTAGTTCGCGCCGTGCGGCTGCGACGGCTTTTCGGTATCCATCAGGCGCGCTCTCCGAAACCGCGGAAGACACCGATCCCCACGGCGGTCATCGCGAGCGCGGCGAGCAGTCCCGCGGTGTACGCCGCCGGCTGAAAGCGCGACGGCAGCACCGGTTTGGGCGGCAGGTTGAACACTTCAGGGCGATCCGGAATCAGGAAGAACGCGTTGAGCGGCCCGACGTTGCGCGTCTCCTCGCCGTCGACGCCGTATAGCCGCACGTCCTTGCCCTGCGCGCGCAAGTTCGCGACGCGCGCTTCCGCCTTCACGCGCAGCTCGTCGACGCGCCCGAACAGGATGGAGTCGGTGGGGCACGACTTCGCGCAAGCCGGCTCCATGCCGTCTTTCTGGCGGTCGTAGCAGAGCGTGCACTTCTGCGCGACGCCCGTGTTCTGCTGGACCGCGACGACGCCGAACGGGCACGAGGGCACGCAGTAACCGCAGCCGTTGCACACGTCGGGCTGCACGTACACATCGTCGAACTCGTTGCGCACGATCGCGCCGGTCGGACACGCTTCGAGACAGCCCGCGTTCGTGCAGTGCTTGCACACGTCGGACATCATCATCCAGCGCGACGCGGCCGGCACTTCGCGGTCCATCTGCTCGACGAACGCGACGTGCCGCCACGTGGTCGACGACAGCCGCGACGTGTTGTCGTAGGAATTCCCCGTCAGCGCGTAGCCATCCGATGGAAGTTGATTCCACTGCTTGCACGCGACCTCACACGCCTTGCAGCCGATGCACAGCGTGACGTCGGTGAAGAAGCCCATGGCGGACTCGGTAACGACGCCGTCGGCAACGCGCTCCATCAGCCTTCGCTTTCTTGGTGGTCCAGGTCGTGGCGGCGGCGCGAGCCCGCCATGATCTCGCTCGCGGACACGATCTCGTGGTCGACTTGCTCCGCGACGCCGGATTCGACGCGGCCGCCGCGCTCCGGTTTGCCCAGCGGCGTCTGTTCGTCGGGCGGCACGGGCAGCCACGTAGGGCCTTCGTGCGCCGCGCCGCGGCGGCCGAGCCGCACGTTGCACGTGAACACCTTTGCTTCGTGGATCGACACGTTCGGGTCGGCGACCATCGGCGGCAGCACGTTGGCCGAGTCACCCGTCACCAGCCCCTGATAACCGAAATGGATCGGCAGCCCGATTTGGTGCACCCACTGCTTGGGCCCGATCTTGAACGGCGCGATGCGGCCGGTGACCATCGCCTTTGCTTCGACCTCACCGCGCGCGGTCGACACCGTGACCCAGTCACCGTTGCGAATGCCGAGTTCCACCGCGAGCTCGGGCGACATCTCGCAGAACGCCTCCGGTTGCAGCTCGGCGAGCCACGAGTTCCAGCGCGTCATCGCGCCGGTGAGATGGTGCTCCGTCAGCCGGT
>JGI20187J14854_1000204_pt1 | contig 9175 bp, 5 predicted proteins | sample NGESurdeep072012_3_FD_14854 | JGI IMG/M metagenome (IMG submission 14854)
ACGCCGGTGAATGGCAGGGTACCGAGTGCGGGGTCGGCGAGGTGGACGTCGACGTCGTGCCAGCGCCGCAACTCCGCGAGTACGGTCGCGAGCGGCGCGTCGTGGAAGACAAGGCGGCCATCGAGCCAGGTGAGAAGTGAGTCGACTGCGACCCCGCGCGTGAGGCTCGAAGTGCCATCGATTCCGAGGCGACCGACATCGCCTGCATCGAGACGGCCGACGCCGCTCATGGCGACCGCTCCGCTGCGGACCACGACCTGCACGGCCCGATCCTCAGCATAGCTCCGCACTGCAAAGTCGGTCCCAACGTCGCGCGCAATCGCCGTCCCCGCGTAAACGATGAACGGGCGGCTCTCGTCGTGCTTCACCTCGAAGTATCCCTGACCTTCGAGGTACACGGAGCGTTCCTTTTCGCCGTAGTCGGCAGCGACACGTATATGACTCGCTGGTGCGAGACGAATGCGTGTTCCATCGGAGAGCCGGAGCTCGGCGCGCTCTCGATTGGCAGTTGAGAAAGATTCCTCGGGCGGCCGGGACTCCGCCGGGGCCATGTCCTTATGCGCCACACGGAATGCAGCGACGATGACGAGGCCGGCGGCTACCGTCGTGTACATGATTCGGCGCCAGCCCGAGGCATTCCGGCGCGACGGAAGAAGCGCGAAGAGATGGCGCGGTTTCGTGCCCGTGACTTGCCGGGCCTTCGGGGAGCCGCCGGGAACAGGAAGCGAATCACCCTCGGTTTCGCGCAGACGGCCTCGCAACCGCGTCCAGGATTCCCGGGCGTCAGGGGGAGCGGGACGTAACCGCTCGTCTTCCAGTTCCGCTAGAAATGATGCTAGCGCCGTGGCGAGATCGGGGCGCGCCATGAGATAGCGACGCACGATAGCGTCCTCCGCCTCGGAGCACTCGTGCGCCAGATAGCGATCGAGCAGCTCGGCGTCGATGCCGTCGCCCGGCATCCGATCAGACACGGTTGCGGACGGGCAGACTGCGATCTCGAACATGTTCCACACATGTACGTACCGCGAGCGGCCGCAGCGTTACACTTCGCTACGAACGCGAGCTAGTGGCGGGCGTGCTCGAGCAGGGGGACGAGATCGGCGCGGGCGCGGCTCAGCAGCGTCCGGACCGCTTCCGGAGTGGTGCCGAGCACACGGGCGATCTCGAGCGATGACATGTCATGTTTCCAGCGAAGCATCATGGCGATGCGCCGCCGTTCGGGAAGCTCGGCGATCGCGTGGACGACNGCCTGGTCGATTTCCTCGGCCTCGAGCGCGAGCTGCGGGTCCATCGGAGGCGTGCCCATCGTCGTGGCGTCGACCCTGGCGCTTCCAGACGTTTGACCGATCGCGACCGAAGCTGGACTACCGCCTTCCCACGCGCCCCCTCCTGGCGCGCGCGCATTCGCGCCGGTCGTTCGCGTGACCACTCGCTCATGCCGAAGGTAATTCAGCGCCAGATGGCGAACCGACGCGTACAGCCACGCTCGCACACGCGTGTTGACTTCCCATGTCGCGCGTGTTCCCCAGACGGCGAGAAACACGTCCTGGACCAGCTCCTCTGCTACGTCCCGCGAGCGAACGTGAGCATAAGCGAAGCGCCACAGCTCGTCGTGGTGAGCCAGATAAAGCAACTCGAATGCGGCCTCGTCTCCGCTGCGAATACGCGGGACGAGATTCGATTCTTCATCGTCTACTGGGGCGGAAGCCTTAATCACAGCCGGGCCATCCGAAAGGCTAGAAGAGAGAACTTGGAGGGTGGTTTGCGAACATAGTGTTGGGAATCGGAATACGCCACCTCGCCCCCGTCGCGAGCTCAGCACTCCCAGCCAGGCGGCTGTCATTGTACCACCAGCCGAGGGGGGTTCAGAAAATGATCGGCCCCCAGGCGAACAACTTCCACGGGTCTGCCTTCAAGGACGCCGGCTCCGTTCCTTCCACGAAGTACTCGGTGTAACGGCGCTCCGGAGGAGTCTGATCCGTCGCGAGCTCACCGGTCGCGCGATCCACGTCGCCAAAGATCACGCCGAGTGGTGGAATCCACTGCTCGACGGCACGTGACGTGAGAATCTCCGGTTTCGCGGCGTAATAGCGGGCGACCATCTTGCCCCACACCGGAGCGGCGAGCGATCCACCGGCCGCGCCGGCCGTGATCGACGTCGGCTTGTCGAAGCCGAGCCAGACTCCGGCGACGAGATCGGGGGTGAGCCCGATGAACCACACATCGGAGTTGTCGTTGGTCGTTCCGGTTTTTCCAGCGACCGGAATCGATGCCGGAAGATAGCGTCGGATGCTTGCGGCGGTGCCGCGCTCGACGACGTCGCGCATCATGTCACGGACGACGTATGTAACCCGAGGGTCCAGAGCCGGAGCGAGAGCCTTCACCTCGCGACTCATCACGATTTTCCGGTTCCTGTCTTCGACGCGGTAAATGAAGCGGGGCTCTACGGGCGTGCCCAGATTCGCGAAGGTCGTATAGGCCGCGACCAGGTCCAGCGGCTGCACGACTGACGCGCCGATCGCGCTCGACGGATACGGAGCGATCTTCGAGCTCAGCCCCATCCTGTGCGCGAGATTCGAGATCGAATCCATTCCGAGCCTTTGACCGAGCTGGACGGCGACCCCGTTGCGCGACTTCGCGAGCGCGTCGCGCAGAGTGAGCGGACCCAGAAACTGGCCATCGGAATTCTCGGGGCTGTAAACGGTGCCGTTTGGAAGGTTGATCGCGAGAGCCGTGTCCTGGAAGATCGTGTTGGGCGCAATGCTGTCGGCTATGGCGAGCGCGTACACGATTGGCTTGAACGACGATCCCGGCTGTCTCATTCCATCAACGGCGCGATCGAAATGCGAGTCGCCGTAATCGCGCCCGCCGACGAGCGCGCGGACATCCCCGGAAGTTGGATCGAGCGCGACTACCATTCCCTGCAGATAATCGGTTGTCGTGCGTACCCCCGTCCGTGACTCCGCCCCCGGGACGAATTTGGGATGCGCGTAATCGGGCTGTGATTCTACCGCGGCCNTCTCTTCGAGCAGTGCGCTCATTGCGGCGTTCTGAAGGATGGGATCGAGGCTCGTGTAAATCCGATAGCCGCCTTGCGCGACGGGAATCCCCGCGCGCGTGGCCTGGACGCGAACGACATCGACGAACCAGGGTGAGTACGCGGAATACCCGGCATTGGGGAAGGTCACGAGCGGCGCCGCCTTCGCCGCTGTCGCCTGCGCGGACGTGATGTAGCCCTGATCATTCATCAGCGACAGCACGACGTTGCGCCGCTGCCGCACGCGATCGGGATACCTGAGCGGATCGTAGAGCGCCGGCCCCTTGGGCATCGCCGCCAGCGCAGCGGCCTCCGCCAGCGAGAGCTTCGACGCGCTCTTGCCGAAATAGTGTCGCGCCGCGCTTTCCACTCCGTACCAACCGTGTCCGAATCCAATCTGGTTCAGATATCCTTCGAGTATCTGATCCTTGGTGTAGTGCTTCTCCATCTCGCGCGCGGCCGACTGCTCCGCGAGCTTCCGGCCCAGACTTCTGTCGGTACGGTCGATGAGCGTGGGATGCATGTTGCCCACGAGCTGCTGGGTGATGGTGCTCGCCCCGCGACGCTCTCCGAAGATGTTGTCCTTGAGAGCGCCGGCGATGCCGACGACGTCAACTCCGTCGTGCTGGTAGAAGCGGTGATCCTCCACGGCGACGAACGCCTGCGGCAGATATTTCGGCAGCGATTTGATCGCTACGCTGGTGCGGATCTCCTTGCCGATCTCGCCGATGAGCGACCCATCCCGGGCCAGGACGAGCGAGGCCTGGGGCATCGGGACGATCGTCCAGGGCTCCGTGTCGTTGGCCCCGGTCTGCTGCGCGCCGACGAGCGCTGGCATAACGACAAGCGCGGCCAAGACGAGGGCGCGCAACGGTTGATTGTACCTCTGCGCTATGGCAACTTCAGAAGGATGGATCGATCTATTCATCTCGTCGTCGTTCAGTTCAAGCCGCGAAAGGGCGAGTACGCCACCAACCTCGCCCGTCTGGCCGGCATTTTTTCGCAAATCGACTCGCTCGACCCCCGTCCCGATGTCGCGGTCTTTGCGGAGACAGCCCTCACCGGGTATTTCGTCGAAGGGGGTGTCCGCGACGTCGCCACGACAGCCGGCGCTTTCGCCCGGGATCTTCAGGCGCAGTACGCCTCCGCAGTTACTACACCGCGGCCACTCGATGTGTGCATTGGGTTCTACGAGGTGTGGAACAACGCCTTCTATAATAGCGCGCTCTATGTGACGCTGGGAGGCGACCAGCCGGTGATCCGCCACGTCCACCGCAAGCTGTTTCTGCCGACTTATGGGATGTTCGACGAGGAAAGATTCGTCGATCGCGGATTCGAGGTGCGGGCGTTCGACACGCCATGGGGCCGGGCCGCCATGCTGATCTGTGAAGATGCCTGGCACAGCCTTACGGGGACCGTCGCCGCGCTGGATGGGGCCACGATGGTTTTCGTTGTCTCCGCATCGCCGGCACGTGGCATCTGGCCGCGCGAGGACGAGGGTCCGGTTCCAGCCAATCTGAAACGGTGGGAGCGACTCGCACGTGACATGGCCGAAGAGCACGGCGTGTTCGTGGCGCTGGTGAATCTCGTCGGCACCGAAGGCGGAAAAACGTTCGCCGGCGGGTCAATAATCTGTGGACCGCACGGAGATGTCCGCGCGCGTGCACCGCTATGGGACGAGACGATCATGACGATCTCGCTCGATCCGCAGGATCTGACGCGTGCCCGGTCCGACGCGCCGCTGCTTACCGACCTTCAGACGATGATGCCGCACCTCATGCGAACGGTCGATCGAATTCAGGCGGGTGAGCGGCTCGAATTGAGCTACGACGACGAGCCGACAGATGGAGGACCGCTAACTCCGGCGAGCCGAAGCGCGGGTGCAGACCGCGTCGCGGCGACCAAGCGGCCGGCAAAGAGCTCGAAGCGCGGCGCGGACAAGGCTGAAGCGAGTCGCAATGGCACCGAACCAATCGCCGTGATGCGCGCACCCGAATCTCGATCGGGGCCGCCGCCACTCGAGATCGATCCTGAGCTGACCGCGGGGTGGCTCGTCTCCTTTCTGCGAGAGGAATTCGAGCGCCGAGGATTCGAGAAAGCAGTGGTCGGCCTCTCGGGCGGAGTCGACTCGGCCGTGACCGCCTATCTGTCCGCGCAGGCGCTTGGAAAAGAGAACGTAGTGGCCGTCCGCATGCCCTATCGGAGCTCCAATCCGGATTCCCTCGCCCACGCGCAGCTCGTGATCGATGAGCTCGGCATCCAGCCGCGCACAATCGACATCTCGCCGGCCGTGGACGGCTATCTCGCGAGCGAGCCGGATGCCGACCCCGCGCGTCGAGGAAACGTGATGGCGCGGGAGCGGATGATCGTACTGTTCGACCAGTCGGCGAAATATCACGCGCTCCCGGTCGGTACCGGCAACAAGACCGAGAGACTGCTCGGCTACTTCACCTGGCACGCCGATGATTCGCCGCCAATCAATCCGCTCGGCGATCTCTTCAAGACACAGGTGTGGGAGCTCGCGAAATTCCTCGGCGTTCCCGAGGTGATCGTGAGCAAGCCCGCGTCCGCTGACCTGATCGCTGGCCAGACCGACGAAGGTGATTTTGGAATCAGCTACGCCAAGGCGGACAAGATTCTGAACTGGCTGGTGAGCGGATACAGCCCTTCATCGCTGGTGGCACGCGGTTTCGATCCAGACATGGTCGAGCTCGTTCGGAAGCGCCTGGCCGGAACGCACTGGAAGCGAAAGCTTCCGACTGTGGCGCTCCTAAGCCCCACGGGAATCGGAGAATCCTACCTCAGGCCCGTGGACTACTGATCGCTAGTGCGCCTGGCAGGACGATCCGCTCAAAGCGACTTTCGGCGGCAGTCTGAATTCACAGGTCGACACGATCTGATATCTCGAGTTGAATTCACGCTCGGCGGCGGCAACCGCGTCGAGCTTCCGGAACAGCGCGGTGGAATCGGTCGTGCGGGAGCAATAGACCAGATAGTAGCGGGGCCCTCCACATGCTCTCGAGCCGACAGGAGCCGTGCGGCAGTCCCAGGCTGACGAGCATCCGTCGGTTTGGACGAGCGCCTTCGCTTCATTCTCGAGCGCGACTATCTGCGCCCAGTCGGCTTTCTGGTCGCCGGTGAGCACGATCTTGTCTCCATCGGGCCCGGACGGAGCCCCGGCAGTCTGCTGCGCGCAAGCGGCCAGAACCATGACCACCGCGAAAAGGCGAAAACCTCTGGTCACCACCCGCGCCTCCTGGTTGCCTGGACTCTGACGATAGGCAGAAAGCCGGCCAGGCGCAAAGGGCCAAACCGATAGCCGCTGCGGCGCGTTACCTGCTATTTTTTGGGGGGACAGCTCGACCCCGTCCGCCGGAGAAACATGGCCACCAGAACCATCCCCGATCGCAAATCCACAGGGTCACCAAGCGCCCGTCTCTCGCCTGAACAGCTCGTTGCAGCCTATCGCAACATGCTGCTGTCGCGCCGGTTGGACGACAAGGAAGTCCAGCTCAAGGGGCAGAACAAGATTTTCTTCCAGATCTCGGGGGCGGGTCACGAGGCCATTCTCACCGCGGCCGGAATGGTTCTCAAGCCGACTTACGATTGGTTCTACCTGTACTATCGCGATCGCGCTCTCTGCCTCGAGCTCGGCGTCACGCCGGCCGAAATGCTGTATGAGGCTGTGGGCGCGGCGGTTGATCCGGCCTCGGGCGGACGCCAGATGCCGAGCCATTGGGGACACAAGGCGTACAACATCGTGTCGGTTTCCTCACCGACCGGGACGCAGTTCCTGCAGGGCGTTGGCTCCGCGGAGGCCTCACTCCGCGCCAAGCTGCTCAACATCTCGGAAGGGTTCCAGAAAGACGAGGTCGTCCTTGTCACCACCGGCGAGGGCACTACGAGTGAAGGGGAGTTCTGGGAATCCCTGAACACCGCGTCGAACCTCAAGCTCCCCGTCGTCTACCTGGTCGAAGACAACGGTTATGCCATCTCGGTTCCGGTCGAAGTGAACACAACCGGCGGCAACATCTCCAGGCTTGTTCGCTCCTTTCCGGACTTCTTCATTGAAGAGGTGGACGGGTGCGATCTGCTCGCCAGCTACGATACCATGCAGCGCGCGGTCGATTACGCGAGGGAGCGAAAGGGTCCGGCGCTCGTGCACGCGCGGGTCATCCGTCCGTACTCCCATTCATTGTCGGATGACGAGAAGATGTACCGCCCGCCGGCCGAACGCGACGCGGATGCCGCACGCGATCCGGTGACGCAATTCCCGAAGTGGCTTCTCAGCGAAGGGCACGCGACGGAAAGCGAGCTCAAGCAAATACAGGAAGAGGTGAATACGATCGTTCTCGCGGCAACGGACGACGCCCTTGCTCAGTCGCAGCCAGGACCGGAGACGGTCTACTTCGGCGTTTATTCACCAGACATCGATCCGACCGGCGAGCAGTTCGACACAGAGGATGATCCCCAATTCTCGGGGGACCCGACGACGATGGTCGATCTGCTCAACGCCTGCATGAAGGACGAGATGCGGCGCGACAAGAAGATTCTCGTCTTCGGCCAGGACGTCGCCGATGTCTCGCGCGAGGAGTATATCGGCAAGGTCAAAGGCAAGGGCGGAGTGTTCAAGGTTACGTGGGGGCTCCAGAAGGAATTCGGCGGAGCGCGCGTCTACAACTCCCCGCTGGCGGAAGCGAACATTGTCGGCCGAGCTATCGGGCTGGCGCTGCGCGGATTCAAGCCGGTGGTGGAGATTCAGTTCTTCGATTACATCTGGCCCGCCTACATGCAGATTCGGAACGAGCTCGCGACGATGCGCTGGCGGTCGAACAACAACTACGCCGCACCGGTAGTGGTGAGAACGACATATGGAGGGTACATCCGCGGCGCGGTCTATCACTCGCAGACGGGGGCTTCGATCTTCGCGCATTGTCCGGGTCTGCGCGTGGTCTGTCCCTCGACGGCGCTCGACGCCAACGGGCTCCTGCGCACGGCGATCAGATGTGATGACCCGGTGCTCTTCCTCGAGCACAAGCATCTCTATCGTCAGACGTACAACAAGTCGGCCCATCCCGGGCCCAACTTCATGATTCCATTCGGTAAAGCGAAGGTGGTGCGCGAAGGAACCGACGTCACCGTCGTCACGTACGGCGCGACGGTTCGGCGCGCGATCACGGCGGCGAATGCGGTTGCCGATACCGGAATCTCGGTCGAGGTGGTCGATCTCCGCACGTTGAGCCCATGGGACAGGGAAACTGTATTTGAATCGGTGAAGAAAACGTCGCGCGTGATCGTGGCCTACGAGGACTCTCTCTCCTGGGGTTTCGGGGCCGAGATCTCGGCGGCGATCGCGGACGAGTGCTTCGCGTGGCTGGACGCGCCGGTGAAGCGCGTCGCGTCAGCGGACACCTTCGTCGGATACGCGCCGAGCCTCGAGGATGCGATTCTTCCGCAGGTGGATGACTTCAAGCGAGCGTATGAAGAGATCATGAAGTTCTGAGCGGCGCTGGTGCAAATAAAAAAGGCGGGCTCGTTGTGAGCCCGCCTTTTCTTTTAATGTGTGCGAGCTACCTGGGCGGAATTGCGCCGCCCTGAGCGCCGCCCTCAGCTCCCGCCATGCCCGGAAGGGACACCGGCGTGTAAGTGGAAGGAATCTCGAACAGCTTTGGATTCGCATCCACCCATTGAACGGACGTGACTTCGGCCTGTGTATTGGTAACGCGCGTCTGGCCCTGCGAGATCATCGTCGATGAGATGGAAGCGCGGAGCGGTGTGTTGTTCGGAAGCTTTGCCTGCATCGCCTTCATCTTGTCGGCGAATTCCTTGTTGGAGCTTCCGAACATGGCAGCCATGTCGCTGCCGCTGAGGCTGGCGAAGGGATTGACTACACCCTTGATGTCGTTGGCGTAGTAGTAATCGGATGTGCTGGAAATCTTCACGACCTGCTCCTGACCCATCGCGTTGATGGTCATCGTCATGGCGGAGCCAATGCGGTAGTGGGAGGTCGGGTGGCCGAGTATCGTCGGACCCGCGCCGAGGTTGTCGACCTTCGCCTCCGTTCCAGAGAAGCCCATCTTCACACCTGACCGTTGCGCCTGCGCGAGCATGTCGGCGGGGCGAACGCGAAGGTAGTGG
>JGI20187J14854_1000227_pt1 | contig 8700 bp, 10 predicted proteins | sample NGESurdeep072012_3_FD_14854 | JGI IMG/M metagenome (IMG submission 14854)
TGTATCTCGACGAGCTCGGCGAATTTCCGCGCTCGACGCTCGAGGTGCTGCGCCAGCCGCTCGAAGAGGGCACCGTGACGATTGCGCGCGCGGCCGGCACGATGACGTTCCCGGCGCGGTTCACGCTGGTCGCGTCGATGAACCCGTGCCCGTGCGGCTTCCGCGGCGACCGCGCTTCTGATTGCCGCTGCGACGACGCGACGGTACAGAAATATCTCGCGAAGCTATCGGGTCCGCTGCTGGACCGAATCGATCTCCACGTCACCGTGTCGCGGGTGTCGTTCGACGAGCTTGTCGGGCGCGGTCCTGCAGAGTCATCCGCAGCGGTGCGCGCACGGGTCGAAGCGGCCCGCAAACGTCAGGGCGCACGGCTACGCGACACGGAGACAGTGACGAACGCGGCGATCCCCGCCGCCGACGTGCGGAAGCTCTGCCCGCTCAGCAGCGAGCCGCTCGCGCTCCTTGAAGCCGCCGTCACGCGCGGCGCGCTCAGCGCGCGAGCCTTCGACCGCGTCGTTCGCGTCGGGCGTACGATCGCAGATCTCGCCGGAGCCGACCGCGTCGCCCGCGAACACGTCGCTGAAGCGCTGGTGTACCGCGGCGCCGCGAGTCGTGGCTGAGACGGATCGACGCTAGTCGTGGCTGATGTAGAACTGCACCGTTTGGGCGAGCTCGTTGCCGGTGGCGTCCTGCGCGGTCAAGCGGTATGCGCCGGCGGGTGTCGAGGCATCGATGGCTACGGACACGCTACCGCTGCCGCCAGAGAACAACAGCGTTCCGCCGCCGATCGTCGCGCCGCTGGTATTGTCGATCATGAGGATCTGAGCGCCGTCCGGCATGTCGGTGTAGTCGGCGTTGATCTGCGCCTCGGTCTGGCCGGTATAGTCGAGCCTGGGATTCGGGCTTTGGTCGTCAACGCTCACGCGCAGAGGTCTTATCTAGTCGCGCCGATGATCCTTGCCGTGGCCTTGGCGGCGGCGACGTCGCTCGCCGCGAATGTATTGAGGATAGCGACCGACGGCCGCTGCTGCAACGAAAAAACTCTTTGTAATCTACTGCTCCGCCTGGCCCTACCGTATCTTGGCCGCCGCGTTCACTAGCTGATTGCTATGAGAAAGAAAACCCGCCCAGAGCAGGGCGGGCGGCCTTTTTCCGTCCATGGGCGCTGCCTGCGTTTCAGTACCTCGTCAGCGGGCGGATTCCCGAATACGTGCGGTTTCGCGGGACTGCCTTGGCGCCACCGCTGGAGCTCACCGGCGCCGGGTACTCGGCCGTCGTGACCGAGCCCTCGACGGTGATGACGCTGAAGTCGCCGCCTTTCAGCTGCCCGGCCGCGCCGTGGCAGCCCATGCAGCCGCCCATGTTGTAGGTCTTCGAGTTGTAGAACGTGTTCTTGAACGTCGTTCCGAGGCCGGACTGGCCGAAGATCCCCGGGTTCTCGCTGTTCGAGCCGGTCAAGCCGCCGCCGACGAGCCCGCCGGTGAAGAGCTGCAGCGTGTGGTTCGTCTCGACGACGATGTTCGCTTGCGAGAACGTCGCCGGTGCGGGACCGGTGTACGAACCGAACGTCTTTTTGTCGATCGGAACGTACTGCACGTTGATCAGCTTGTAGTGCTCGAACGGCGAATGGTAGCCGCCGTTCACGGACTCGTAGTGCGCAAGCGCCGCGTGCGCGGTGGCGTTCGCGCTGATGATCTCCGACGGGATCAGGTTTTGCCGGCGGTTCACGCAAACGGCGCCGGGCGGCAGCGCCTTTTTCGTCACCGCGTTGCGGTAGTAGAGCCGCTTTCCGATCGCGGGGCAGGGCGGCCCGTTCGCGACGATCTTCGGCGGGATCCGAGTGCCGGGCGGCACCGACGCCGTCACGTCGACGAGCGCCGTCTGCGGCGTCGTCGGCGGCACCGCGAGGCCGGACGGAGTCATCGCGCCGTCGTCGTTCTCGACGCGCCCACCGCTTGAGGTGAGGATGTTATCCGACTGCTCGAACGTCGCGTAGACGAAGTACGGCGCGGTCGGCGTCTTTTGGATGATGTGCAGTGCGACCAGGCCGAACGTGCTCTGCCGCCAACACGGCGCGCCGCCCGCAACGCCGGTGGAGTTCTCGTAATACCGAACCGGCGCGGTCACGAACCGGCCTGAAAGCGCTTCTTGCGTGGTCAGCGGACGCCAACCCGACTTCGTCTCGAACGTCCCGTTCGGCAAGCTGACGAAACCCGGAGCGGGCGAGTTGTAGGGCTGCGACGCGGGCATCGGATCTGGGACGCCGGGGCTGGGCACGCCGCCCGGGGCGCCTTGCCAGAAGCCGTAGCCTTCGATGTAAGAATACAGCGTGCGGTTTGCCTTCGCGACGAACCGGATGAGCTGCGGCTGGCTGTTCGTTGCGCCCGGCGAGGCGTTCGGTACTGGAGTCGGCCCGACGCCGGCGTACATCGAGTCGAGCGCGATCTGATCGGTTTCGTCGAGATTGACCCACGGCGCCGCGACTGCCGGCTGGTTCGTGCAAGCCGGGACGGGCGTGCCGTAGTTGTACGACGGGCCGCCGTCGTAGCCGTACGACCACGTCGGCGCGTTCGGCGGCGGCGTCGTGTAGCTTGCCGGCGGGTTTCCGGTGCCGGGGAATATCTCCACCTTGCCGCGGTACGTCTGCCACACCAGCGGACGGTTCGCACCGCACTGGGGATTGCCGAACGCGCAGTTCGGATCGGGCGTATCGCGCAACGTGCCGCCCGTCTTGCTGCGTGTGAGCGCGGTCCAATTCAGGGCGAAGAACTCGCGCCACGCGAACGAAGCGGCTTGGGAAAGCGTAGCGGACGGCGCGCCGCCGGCGATGTCGGCCGGCGGCGTCAGCCCGACGGTGATCGATGGAGCCGGGCCGCCGGCGGTAGCCGGTGCGCCGCGAAGCTGGCCGGCCGCGCCGATCGCGGCGAAGAACGCGCCGATCGTAACGATGCTGAGCAACGTCTGTGTGAGTCGCATGCTCTTGCGCTATTCCGGGTACGGCGGCGTTTCGGCGTACCATTGGTCGAACAGCGCTTTGCCGTTCGCCGCTTTCCACTTGGCCTGATACTCCGCGCCGCGCGGCATCGAGCCGTTGTCGATACGTTGTTTGATCTCGCCGATGTTCTCGACGACGCTGTCGCCATCGGTGCCGTTGTACTTGCCCAGGTTGATCCCGTTGTTGATCATGCAATCAACATAGGGCGCGAACACGGCTTGCATCGTGTTCGTCCACGTGATAGCGGGACCGCTGCCGGGCTTGGCCTGAGCGGTCGTGCCGACGCCGGTGGTGCCTTCCGGATACCCCTGCGCGTACCAGCAATCGAACAAGAACGTGCCGTTTGCGGCTTTCCACGTGGCCTGATACTGCGCGCCGCGCGGCATCGAGCCGTTGTCGATACGTTGTTTGATCTCGCCGATGTTCTCGACGACGCTGTCGCCACTGGTGCCGTTGTACTTGCCCAGGTTGATCCCGTTGTTGATCATGCAATCAACATAGGGCGCGAAGAGCGCCTCCATCGTGTTCACCCAGGTCAGCCCGGGCGGACAGTCCTGTGCGCCTTGTGGCTTCGACCCGCTGCTGCCGTATTCGCTCATGGTCCCCTCCATCGAACGAGGTGCTAGGGCGGGGGGTCTTTGCCATCGCGGTCTGCTCTCCTTGACGGCGACGACCTCTTCGCTCAGCGCTTCTTGAAGATGCTCTTGAGCGCACCGAACACTTTGCGTCCGGCATCCGCGATTTGGCGCATCTCCTTTTCCATTTCGGCGTTGTAGTCCGGCATCGTCATCATGCCTGAAAAGGCGCCCATGCTCTGCGGGCCCGCGCCCATCCCGCTTCCAGCGGCGGCCATCTCCGGCGTGATCCGGCGCAGACTCCCGCCTTGGATGAGGACTTGATTCGGCTGGACGTTGGTGACGTACCAGGTCTCCGACTTCACCCACGTGATCGGCACCGTGCCGAGCGGACCGACGAACTCTTTGGGATACCATTCCGTGAGCGTGAAGACGATCGTTTGGCCGCCGAATGCATTGTTGGTCACGGCCCACGTTCCCGAATGCCCCTGGGCTCCGCCCGCGAGCACGTTCGAGTACTGGCCGTCAGGCGCCATCGTCACCTGCGACTGCATCCCGGCCGCGTCGAGAATCCAGATTCCGACCAGAGCGTCCCGGACTTGCGTCACGTCAGCGTTCATGCGATCACGTCCCCCTCGCCGCGCCGTTTCGAGCCGGAGCGCGCATTGCCCGCTGTCGAGCAAGCATCGGCGTGTACGATCTGGCTTTGGCTTAGGTGCATCGCGAAACTTTGATTTTTCATTCGCTCGCACCGTTGATACGAACGCATGTTCGTGCTATAATTCGGAAGCGAATCTTCGCGATTTATCACTAAGCGGCCCGGCCGGTGTTCGACCACCGACCGAGCCCGTCACCCGATGGAATTAGCATCGAATGACCATATGCGAGTTCGACGTGTCAACGTCGAGCCCTCGGCACGGCTTTCCCGCTGCCGAACTCCGTCCGTTTCATCAATCCGGCACGGTGACTGCGTGATGGCGCCGCTCACCGAGTTTCACGCGGCAATGGCCGACGTGACGAACGAACAGCACCAGAACATGGCCGGCTTAGTGCAGGCCGACGACTTCAATGCCGATGTGGTCGTTCGATTCCTGCGCGACAACGGGATCGATGCGTACGTCGATGAGTCGACCGGCGGCTTTCGTTACATGGCCGCCGATGACACGCGTGCGTCGCATGTGCGCTTCGCCTGCGTCTGCCTGCGCGCATCGATAAGCTACGCTATCGAAGCAGCCTACTGGTGCATCAAGGCGAGGCGATGATGCCGAAACATCGGCGACCGCCTCCATCCAAAGCGATACAACGGACACCGCAGGGACGAAGGGCAGCAACGCACCCTGCATCGCATGCAGTGGTCACTTGAAGTTGAAAGGGCTCGACAGAGGCTTGGCCCCTTCGAAGTTCAACTCGCGTGAATGAAGCTCAGGTCACGTCCGCCGCGCGCCATGCCGCAACTCATCCACCGTCGGCACGTGATCGAGCGGCGAAAGGTCAGGCTTCTTAAGCATCGACGTGTCACCTACCATCAAGCGGAAGAATCCCTCGATAGCGTGGAACGCGCGCTGCACGATCTTCATAGCGCCGTATTATACCTCGTCGTTGCTGATGGTGTCACTGGGTGAGGCCCTTTACCGCTGTCGAGAACCAGCCCACGAGGGCGCCCATAGCGTTGAGGCGCCGGACAGTCTCGCCACTGACGAAAAGGATGCACTGCTGATTGATCCCTAGACGCTGGAGGGCAGCAAACGCGGTGTCGCGTTCGATCTCCGCGATTGGTGGATCGGTGGGGGCCTTAGGTTTCGGTCGAGGGGCCGTGAACAGCGCGAGAGCGACAAGCGCGGCGATGACATACGGCATCACGACTATTCATTTGCGCGACTTAGCGCAATCACATTGCTTTCAGCGTCCGACATCAACATGTTGGCCAGAAGGACCACGATACTTACGGGTGCAGTACCGCGGACGGCGCGCTTCCCGGTAAGTTGAAGCCCGCACTCACGATCGGTACGTTTTCGCGGCGCACGAGCGCGGCGTGCATGTCGTCCCATGCGCGTTGCAGCGACGGCGTCAGCGAGCGCATGAAGTGCGTGCCGGCCGGTTCTTCGTAGAAGCTGACCGGCAGGCCGAGGCTCGCGAGATATGCCGCCGTTTGCTCGCCATATTTCGTCGGGATGCTCTCGTCGTGCGCGCCGGTGACGACGTAGATCGGCAGCGATTGCCACGCGATCGACACCGCGCGCACGCCGCTGTTGAGGATCGCGCCGGAGATGCACATCGCCGCCGACCAGCGATACCCGCCGCGCGGGCCGATCTTGAATACGGAGAAGCCGCCCATCGAGTAGCCGATCAAGTACGTGCGCCCACGGTCGACCGGCAACGCCTCCTGCACCGCGCGCAGCAGATCGTACACGTCGGTGCCCGCCGGTTCTTCGAAGTCGTAGATGCCGCGGCCGAACGGCGCGACGACGATTGTGCCGGTGCGATCGGCGAGCCGGCGCAGATACGGCATGCCGAGCAGATGCGACTCCGTCTCCGGATTGCCGTGCAATGCGATCGCAAGCGGCGCCTTCCCCGGCTTCAGCGACGACGGCACGTACACCGCGACGAGCTGCCAGTGCTTGTCGACGCGCGAAGGTACCAGCACTTCGTGCAGTCCCGGCGTCGCGCGCAACGGCGCGGGCGTTCCCGCGACGAGCTGGTCGACGGCTTGCACGTCGAGGCCCAGCGTGTTCGCGACGGTCTCCGCCCAGTCGGCCGCAGTATAACCGTCCGGCGGCGGCTCCACCTGCAGCGCGAGATCGCTGAACAGCCGCCGGTGCAGGGTGGCGGCTTCGTCGACGCCGAGTTCGGCTTCGTCGCGCGCTCGCGCACCCTCGTAGCGCTCCAACGCATCCGCGATCGCGTTCGGCACGTTCGGTGCCGGCGGCACGGCGGCGTACGCAGGCGCGCCGCATCGGCATGCGGCTGCCACGACCACGGCGGCCATCCAGCGGTTCATCGGCCTCCAGTCTAACGGCGTTCTCGGCGGAGGTCGAGAGCCGATCGCCGCGCACGCGACGGTGCCGCGCCGGGAGCCTGACGGTCCGTCCAAGAACCGAGATGATCACGATGCTCGTGCGATCGATCGCACCGTCCGACGAAGAAGCGTACCGCGCGATCCTGGAAGCCACGAGCGCCGAGGACCGCTACTGCCGCTTCTTCCACCTCGTCGATCACTTCGATTCCGAAGAAGTGCACCGGTTCGTCGAGGAACGCGCCGACACGATCGGCGTGATCGCGTTCGACGGCACGACGCCGCTCGGCGCCGCGCACGCCGTGCTGCTTGACGAGGCGACGGGGGAGATCGCCATCGTGGTGGCGCGCGGCACGCGCCACGTCGGCGTCGGCACCGCATTGCTCGACACGCTGATCGCGCGCGCGAAGGAGCGCGGGCTGCGGCGTCTGGTCGCGTGCGCGCTGCGCGAGAACAGCCCGTTCGTGCATTTGGCCCGGCACGCCGGCTTTCACGTCGACGAAGCCGAGGGCGCGACGCAGCACTGGGTGCTTCCGCTCACCGTGGACGGCGAGGTCGCGACACCGTGAGCGCCGCGTTCGTGCCGGCGAACGGCATTCAACTGTGCTACGAGACGTTCGGCGATCCCGCGAACCCGCCGATGGTGCTCATCATGGGACTCGCAGCGCAGATGATCGTGTGGGACGACGAGTTCTGCACGCTGCTCGCGGCGCGCGGCTTCTGGGTGGTGCGCTTCGACAACCGCGACATCGGCATGTCGACCCGGTTTCCGAAGGCGCGCACGCCGCGCTTTGCGGAGCTCATGCTCGCGCAAGCGACGCGGATCAAGTTCCGCATGCCGTACACGCTGCGCGACATGGCCGCCGACACCATCGGGCTGATGGATGCGCTCGGTATCCGCAGCGCGCACGTCGTCGGCGCGTCGATGGGCGGCGCGATCGCGCAAGAGATCGCGATTCTGTATCCGTCGCGCGTGCGTTCGATGACGTCGATCATGTCGTCGACCGGCGATCCCAAGCTGCCCGGGCCCACGCCGCGTGCGCTCGCCGTGCTCTCGAAGAAAGTTCCGCTCGACCGTGAGGGCTACATCCGCGAGTACGTCCACACGTGGTCGGTGCTCGCGGGAGACCATTTTCCGTTCAACGCCGAGCGCACCGCGCGGCAAGGCGCGGCATCCTACGACCGCGGGATCAACCCGCCCGGTGTCGCGCGCCAACTGCTGGCGATCATCGCATCGGGCAACCGGCGCAAGGCGCTGCGCGGCGTGACGGTTCCCACGCTGGTGATCCACGGCACCGCGGATCCGCTCGTGCCGGACGCCGCCGGCCGCGACACCGCCCTGACGATCCCCGGCGCAAAGCTGCTGTTGATCGAAGGGATGGGGCACTCGTTTCCCCGCGAGGTGTGGCCGCGCATCATCGACGCTATCGCACAGCACGCGCTGCACTGACGCGCGCTACCACCGGTTCGCGCGCTCGATCAGCATCGCGCGCACCGCATCGGCGACCCGGTTCACCGCGATCGTGCGGTATGCCCAGCGCGGGTCGTCGTCCACGCCCGTGACGACCATCGTCGCGTTGGCCTCGAACACGACGACGCGCCCCTCGCGGTCCAACGCGAAGTCCACGCCGCCGTAGTCGAGACCGACCGTGGACGCGATGCAGGCGAGCGCGTGCATCACGCGCGGACCCAGCGTGCCGTCCATGTCTTCCAGAAACGCGCGCTCTTCGTCGCGGTGGCGCGCATCGTCCGCCATCTCGGCGCTGAAATAGTGCACTTTCCACTGCGCCGCGATCGCGAGGTGCAGCGGGTAGAGCTGTCCGTCGACGAACATCACGCGGTACTTCCGCCAGCGCTCGTCGGCGCCGCGCGTTTCGACGTACGAGATCGCGAGCAGCTCCGGACCCGGCAGCGAGTCCGCGACGGCCGCGAGCTCCGCGGCGCGCTCGACGAGCGCGAAATGCTCGCCGGTGTGGAACCCCGGGCTGCGCAGGAGCAGCGGCCAGGTGAACCCGCGTTCAGCGAGCAGCGCGGCGCCGGCCGCGGAGCGCAGCTCGTCGCGCGGGAACGCGACGATCGACGGGCAGACGACGCCGTCGAGCGTCGCGAGCCGCCGC
>JGI20187J14854_1000230_pt1 | contig 8573 bp, 5 predicted proteins | sample NGESurdeep072012_3_FD_14854 | JGI IMG/M metagenome (IMG submission 14854)
CCCAGCTCAACGAGCGGGATTCCGGCGTGCCGTGCCTGCTTCACCGCGGCCCGAGATGTTGGCACGCCCGACACGTGGAGGCCCTCGCGCCGACGCACGCCGAGCTTTGCGATGAATACCGAGGCGGCGCGCCCGGATCCGAGCCCGACCCGTGCGCCATCGGTGATCAACTCGATCGCCATCGCCGCCACGGCGTGAATGCTCGGATCATCGCTGCCACCCGGCGTGTAGGCTGGGCGCGTCATCACACCTCCCGCATCGTCACTGCGCCCCCTTTCCCAGCACTGCCCGCACTCGATGGCTCCGCCCATCGTCGGCGAGTGGAATGCCAGTGCGGTCGTCGAGCGACACGCCATCGAGCTCCAGCACTGCCACACCTCGGCAGACTCCGTTGGGGTTCTCGACGGCGATGTCGTATTGCGCCGAGCGATACCGCAATGCCGCAGTGAACCCGGGCCATCCCGAGGGAATGCATGGGTTGATCATCAGTCGCGCGTCCTGCACTCGGACGCCGAGAAGCCACTCGATCCCCGCGCGATACAGCCAGCCAGCCGACCCAGTGTACCATGTCCACCCACCGCGGCCGACGTGCGGCGCTTCGGAATAGATGTCGCCCACGACGACATAGGGTTCGACACGGTATTTCTGGGCGGCACTCGGAGTCGCCGCGTGCGTAATCGGATTCAGCATCGCGAAGAGTTCGGCGGCCTTGTCGCCGTCACCGAGCCCAGCGAACGCGATGACCGTCCAGATGGCGGCGTGCGTGTACTGCGCACCATTTTCGCGCACTCCAGGCACGTACGCCTTGACGTAGCCAGGTTCGAGCGCGGTATGATCGAATGGCGGCGTGAACAGGAGGATCACGTCGTCGTTCCGCCGCACCAGGTACTGGTCAACGGACGCCATGGCCCGTCGCAGTCGGCAGGCATCGGCGGCACCCGAGAGGGCACCCCACGATTGCGCGATCGAGGCGATGGCGCAAGCGTCGCTGCCGGCGGTGCCGAGGGGCGTGCCGTCGTCGAAATACGCGCGACGGTACCAGTTGCCGTCCCATGCTTCACGCTCGACCGCCTCCTTGATTGACCTGGCATGGCCGGCCCACGTCCCGGCGCGCTTTGTCTCGCCGCGAGCCGCCGCGACCGGAGCCCATTTCACGAGGACCATGTGCAGGAACCAGGCAAGCCACACGCTCTCCCCTTTGCCCTGGACGCCGACGCGATTCATTCCGTCGTCCCAGTCCCCGGTTCCCATCAGCGGGAGGCCGTGGATTCCAACGCCGAGACTGCGATCTAAGGTCCGCGCACAATGCTCGAACAGCGTTCCATGCTCGGCCGAAATGCTCGGCTCGAAGTAGGCATCCAACTGGCCGGCGGCCAGAACTGGTCCCTCGAGAAACGGGATGGCCTCGTCGAGGATCGCCTTGTCGCCGGTCACGTCGAGATAGTGCGTCGCCGCGTAGGGCAGCCAGAGGAGATCGTCGGAGACGCGTGTACGCACGCCGCGGCCCGCAGGCTCGTGCCACCAGTGCTGTACGTCGCCCTCAACGAATTGGCGCGACGCGGCCTTCAGAATCTGCGTGCGCGTAAGGTCGGGGCGTGACACCGCGAGCGCCATGACGTCCTGCAGTTGATCCCGGAAGCCGTACGCGCCGCTGGCTTGGTAGAACGCCGTTCGCGCCCAGACCCGGCAGGCGAGCGTCTGATAGAGAAGCCACTGGTTCAGCATGAGGTCGAGCGCACGATCGGGCGTCTTCACTTGCACGGTGCCCAACACCTCGGCCCACCCGTTGGTGACGGCAGCGAGCCGGGCGTCGAGGTTCTCGGAGCGGTATCGCTGAATCAACGCCCGCGCCTGATCGCGCGTCTCGGTCTGACCGAGGAAGCAGACGACGGAGGCGTGTCCGCCCGCAGGGATCTCGACGGTCGTCTGAAGGGCGCAGCAAGGGTCGAGCGCCGCCCCGGTGCGTCCCGATAGTCGCTCGCGTCTGCTGAGCGCGGCTGGGCGGTCGTGGGCGCCGTTTCGGCCCAGGAATTCCGTTCGGTCACCGGTCAACGCGGTCTGGGCGCCGCCGAGGTCGGCAAATGCGATCCGGGTGCCAAAGTCCTGGCTCCAGGAGTTCCGCGCGAACATCGCCCCCGTGACGGGGTCCATCTCGGTAATCACGAACGGTGCAGAGGCGCTCCGCGATACCCCCAGGACCCACTCGAGATACGCCGTCACCGACAGGCGCCTGGACTTGGGAGAATTATTGGTCAGGCTGAGGCGGGAGATCTTGATCGGATCGTCCACGGGCACGAATTGCAGCAGCTCGAGCGCCACGTTGTGCGCGTCGTACGCGAATCGTGTATAGCCGTGGCCATGTCGCACCACGTATTCGCCACTCCGCTCGCGAATGGGCAGCGGCGTCGGACTCCACAGCTCTCCCGAGTCATCATCGCGAATGTAGAACATCTCACTCGGTGGGTCGCTCACCGGATTGTTCGACCAGGCGGTAATGAGATTCTCCTGGCTGTTGATCGACCACGTGCAGCCCGATCCCGCTTCGGAGACGAGGCATCCGAAGTTCGGATTGGCGATCACGTTGATCCAGGGCGCCGGCGTCCATCGTCCCGCGCGGAGAATGGTCACGTACTCGCGACCATCGGCGTTGAAGCCGCCGAGCCCGTTGTAGAACTCGAGCTCGGGGTGCGGCTCCGAAGTCTCCGGAGCGGACGTTACTGCTGGCGAGATCGGGCCCGGGGCCGCCGGGGCGGCATCCGCGCGCTGTGCCCGAGCGACTTGCTCGGCGAGGGTGCCGCGCCGGCTCGAGAGAGCGACGCGAGCCGCTCCTTCCAAGACGTCGCGCTGCGCGGCCGTCACCGTGTCCGCTCGAAGGGTGAACACCTTCCCCTGAGACTCCGACCCATTGGGGTGCGGCATCGACTGGCTCGTTTGTACGAGGGTCTCGAGCAAGGTTTGCAGATCCTGCACATCGGTGGGTGTGCCGCCATTCAGGATCACGAGATCGACCGCCAGGCACTTCATCCGCCAGTACCCGTGCATGCGCAAAAGCTGGTGCACAATGCCGACATTGTCGGCGTCGTGGATCTCCAGTAGGACGATGGGAAGGTCCCCCGAGATCCCGTGCGCCCAGAGTGCCCCGACTCCCTCCACCCGGCGCGCGAGCACCTCGGCGGAGGCGCGCAGCGCCGCATTCACATACAGGATGGACGCGCCGAGGGTCTGGAACAGATGCGCTTCGTCAGGTTCGATGCCGAAGTGGCGAAGCTGGATCTCTGCCTTCGCGCAGGCGAGTGTGGCGACGCGGTCGAACGTCGTGACGTCATGGTATCTCTCCGCGAGGTCTAGCGCGGCCCCCCGAGAAGATGCCACGAGTGTTGAGAATGTCGCGTGGACGGTTTCGCCAGGACGGACGCGGACACGGCGGCGGAGACTGATGATCGGGTCGAGCACCGAGCCGACGGTATTGGAGAGGTGCGCGCCGTCCATCTCAGCTTGAGGGGCGCGCACGCTGTGCCCTCGCCCGAGGAATTGCGCGCGATCGGTTTCCCACTCGAGATCGCCGATCGTCTCACCCTGCACCACGAGAACGTGGGCCAGCCAGATCTCTGCGGCTTCCGGAGTCTGCCTCCGACGCGTTGCAAGCAACATTGCACGGTTGGCAATGCTTTCGGTCTGGATGAACAGATTTGAGAACGCGGGGTGGGCTGCGTCCGCAGCGGCCGTCGCGAGCACAACCTCGGCATATGACGTGACCTCGATCTCGCGCGCCACCGGGCCCTGGTTCGTGAGCGAGACCTGGCGAAGTTCAGCGTCATCCTCGGGCGACACGATCACGTCGAGCCGGGTCGCGATCGCCCCGTCGCTGCGGATAATCTCGGCGCGGTCCTCGTCGAAGCAGACGTCATAGCTCTTCGGCGCTCTCCCGCTCGGCTGGAACCCCGCCGACCAGCGCTCGCCGCTCACGGCGTCGCGGAGGAAGATGTATGAACCGGTATCGTCGCTGGTCGCGTCCTCACGCCATCGCGTGATCGCGAGGTCCCGCCAGCGGCTGAACCCCGAACCCGCAGCGGTGATCATCACGGCGTAGCGGCCGTTGGAAAGGATCTGTGTCGCTGGCATCGCACCGTGCGGAGAGGAGAAATGACGGCTCACCTGGGATCTCCTGCGTGAACCGGATGAGAAAGCCAGCCGCCGGTAAATCCACAGGCCCTGAGCCCGGACACGACGTAGTGACAGTCGCGCAGCAGTTGCCACACAAGTCCCGATTTGAAGTTCTCGATCATCAGAACGATCGGCCCTTGATTGAGACCGCAGTACCTCGGCGAAACCCACCCCTGTGGGGAGCCGCCGGGATCGGGAAAGGTGGGATTGAATGTCGTCTTGAAGCCGTAGCGATGAGCGCCGCGAAGCCGCAGCCGCTGCATGTGGGCGATCGTTGGCAGCACGATCTCCGGGGCAAACGGGAGCGAGGCGACGACACCCCATGGAGCAATCGTGCCGTCGTCGGGGCCGTCAGGCACGCCGCGCGCACAGTAGCCGAAGAACTGTCTTGTGACGCCGGCGACCTCACGGGTGAGATTCCCTGGCCCGTCGCTCGCGGTGACTCCCCAGCACCGTTCCCCATAGTCGGCATATGCGCGGGGATTCTGTATGGCATACTGCTGCTGCACTAACGTGGCGCGCCGACTGTTCTCGAAATAGTCGATTCCGTGTCCGCGCATGAACGCGTCCTGAATTCCGCGGAAGTCTATCCATAGATGGGAGAGTTGGTGGATGAAGAGCGGTCCTGCGTACAGAAATGGGGTGTCGTAGATGGTTCTCCAATCATAGGTCGCGGCCCAGGCCTGATAGCTCTCGGCGGGGAGAGGGTGGGTGGGGGAGCCGAGTCCGAGCACATAGAGCAGTAGCGCCTCGTCGTAGCCCTCCCAACGGTAGGGCAGGAATCCAGCTTCCGGTGTCCATCCGTGGGTCACGGTGTCGCCGCCGTTCTGGGCCCAGTGCCAATCGGCCCGCGCGTACAGCCGATCGGCGAGATCGCGGATCTCGCGCTCGGCGCGCTTGTCTTCGTCGAAATACGCCGCGGCCGTCAGCATTCCGGCGAGCAGCAGCGCGGAATCAACCGTCGAAAGCTCGCACTGCCACACGCGCGCGCCTGTCTGCATGTCGAGAAAGTGATAGTAGAATCCGCGGTACCCCGTAGCATCCGGCTCGGGCCCCTGTTTGCTTCCCCAAAAGAACCGCAGCGTCGTGAGCGTACGCTCCGCTGCCTCGACGCGGGAGATGAATCCTCGTTCGACGGCGACCGGATACGCGGTGAGCCCGAGCCCAACCGCCGCGATGCTCGAGGGCGCAACACCGCTGTTGGTGTCAAACACCAACCCGTTGGCGCGATTCGTTTCATGGGCGAAATAGCTGAACGCCTCCCGCTGAACGACGTCGAGCATCCGCGATTCCGCATCACCCGGGTGTCCCTTTCCATTCACACGCCGCTCACGAGATCGACTGGGAACATTCACTGGCACCGCTTGGCGACGGAGGTCGCCAGCTCCTCGACTATTCTCATGCGGCCCCTCACGTCTGCCGGCATCTAGGAAGCATGTCTCGCGCACAGGAGCCGAGACAATGGCGCGGATGTACCAATCCGGGGGACGGATGTACCGGGCTCGAAGCCGAGGATCGACAGGCTCAGTCGGCTCGCAACACTCGCCTTCTCGCAATCATCGGTGGTCGGCGCCGCGCGCCCCCCTATTCGACGTCTCGAATATCCTGCCGCACCGCGACGCCGTGCTGAGCGAGCAGCGCCATGATGGCCGCAACGTGCTCCCTGCCCCGCGTCTCCAGGCGCATGACGATCTCTACGTCGCGCACCGAGATGTCGGCGAACGCGCGCCGATGCGCGACCTCGAGCACGTTCGCCCCCGCCTCGGCTACGAGTTGTGTGAGCAGCGCCAGATGCCCCGGGCGATCAGGCACGGTGACCGCGACTCGCGCGAGTCGGCCATCCGCGACAAGCCCTCGGTCGATGATTCGGCTCACCAGATTGACGTCGATGTTCCCCCCAGAGAGAACCATGACCGCGACGTCGCGCCCGCGCAGCGGGATTCCCCCCGCGAGTATAGCGGCGAGCGCCACGGCGCCAGCACCTTCGGCGAGGAGCTTCTGTCGCTCCAGCAGCAGGTGCACGGCTCCAGCGATCTCCGCCTCGTCGACCGCGACGATGTCGTCCACGTAACGCTCGATGAGCGGAAACGTTAGATCGCCCAACTGCTTGACCGCGATTCCATCGGCGATCGTTTCGGCGCTCTCGATCGCGACGATCCGTCCAGCGCGCCGCGAGGCGAGCGCCGACGCGGCCGCAGCCGCCTCGACGCCAAACACACGGACGTCCGGCCGCTGCTCCTTGATGGCCACAGCGATGCCCGAGATGAGTCCACCGCCGCCGATTGGGACGACAACCGTCGTCAATCCTGGCAATTGCTCGAGCAGCTCGAGGCCGATCGTGCCCTGTCCGGCGATCACGCGCTCATCGTCGTACGCGTGCACCAGCACGCGTTGTTCCTCCACCTCGAGCCGCCGAGCCTCGACCATGGCCTCGGACAGCGTCGCGCCATGAAAGCGTACATCGGCGCCGAACCGGCGGGTGTTCGCCACCTTGATGAGCGGCGTGTGCTCCGGCATCACGACCTGGACCGGAATTCCGAGGCGCGCGCCGTGATACGCCACCGCCTGCGCATGATTGCCCGCGCTCGCGGTAACGACGCCGCGCGCTTTCTCGTCGGGCGCGAGGTCGAGCAGCCGGTTGAGCGCGCCACGGTCCTTGAACGATCCGGTGCGCTGCAGACTCTCGAGCTTGAGGTACAGCGCTCCCGGCAGCAAGTCCGCCAAGCCGGCCGCGAGCACGGTCGGCGTCAGCTTCACGGCATCGCGAATCCGCTCGCGCGCGGCGCGTACGTCAGCGAGGTTCGGCATTTGCACTCGGCGCGGCGAGCGTGAGCAGAAACAATGCGCCTCGCGACGAGCTGACCGCATGCCGCACGCGCCGATCGAACGCGAGAACGTCGCCGGCCAGCGATCGGTGCACCGGGGTCATGCGCTCCTCCGTATTTTTCGATGACAGGGATCCCGTTCCGACACGGCGTCACTCGTTGACGACATGCGATTCGATACACGATGTTATGCCACGCGATACAACATGCACACTCGCACGACCAACACCAACCGCCGACGCGGCAATTCCCGTTGAGCGAACCCGGTAGCCTTCCACAGAGGGAGATCGTGCTTACCGGCGATCGACCCACCGGTCCGCTGCACCTGGGCCACTATGCGGGATCGCTCCGGACCCGTGTCGCGCTGCAGAACGTACACCAGCAGACGATTCTCATCGCCGACCTCCAGGCGCTCACCGACCACGCGGGTCGTCCGCGTGACGTGCGGCGAAACGTGCTCGAGGTGGCCCTTGACTACCTCGCCGTCGGCATCGACCCATCCGTCACAACGATCGCGCTGCAGTCGGCGATCCCCGAGCTCGCCGAGCTCACCATGCTGTATCTGAATCTCGTGACCCTCGCGCGGCTCGAGCGCAATCCGACCGTGCGCAGCGAGATCGAGCTCCGCGGCTTCGCGCGCGACCTCCCCGCGGGCTTCCTCGCGTATCCGGTGAGCCAGGCCGCCGACATCACCGGGTTTCGCGCGACGCTCGTTCCCGTGGGCGACGATCAGCTCCCGATGATCGAACAGACGAACGAAATCGTACGCCGCCTCGCGGGCCTCGCCGGGCACTCCGTCGTGCCGGAGTGCCGGGCGCTTCTCTCCGATACGCCGCGACTGCCGGGCGTGGACGGCCGAAAGGCCAGCAAGTCGCTCGGGAACGCAATCGCGCTCTCGGCATCGCCCGACGAGATTCGCGACAAAGTGCGTGCCATGTTCACCGATCCCGGACATGTGCGCGCCAGCGATCCCGGGCGCGTCGAAGGAAACGTGGTCTTTGCCTACCTCGAGGCGTTTGATTCGCAGCGCGAGGAAGTCGAGGGTCTCAAGCAGCGCTACCGGGAGGGTGGTCTCGGCGACATGGCGCTCAAGCGCCGGCTCGATGAGGTGCTCCAGGCGGTTCTCGAGCCGATCCGATCGCGACGCAGGCTGCTTGCGCGCGATCCCGCCGCGGTGCTGGCGATTATTGGCTCCGGCAGCAACCGGGCGCACGACACCGCGGCCTCGGTGCTGTCGGACGTGAGGGAGGTCTTCTTCCTGAATGATCACGGGTGACGCACGGCAGGCCAAGCGCGGCTGAGCTTTGTATCGATCGATGTGGCGAGCTGCCGCACTTCGGCCACGAGCGTCCCCACATCATCAAACGCGCAAGCGGTGATGTAGCGCTTATGAAGATCCAATCCTACGACGGTCATCCCTTCACAGCGTTGCAGATATGCGCTCGAAATGCAGGTGCCGCAGAAGTATCAGCACATCCCTCACGACTCCAGGGCACACCGCTGACAGACGGGGGTTCGCATGTAGGCTAAGATATCGCCCTATGTGGAGGGTTCATTCTATGAAACACAAACGATTCATTGGCA
>JGI20187J14854_1000232_pt1 | contig 8545 bp, 5 predicted proteins | sample NGESurdeep072012_3_FD_14854 | JGI IMG/M metagenome (IMG submission 14854)
GACGCTGCATCTGGTCGCGGGTCTCTACTCCCGCCTGAACCTCACACTGGCGGTGGATCCCGAGCTGAGGGCGATGCTGGAGCCGCTCGATCCGAAGAAGATGGAGGCCGATCTGGCCGAGCAAATCAGTGCTTCGATGCCCGAGCTCCAGTTGAGAAAGCGGAAGAGCGGCACGAACACGTCTACTCGCCCAATCGTCTGACGAGAACGCGGTGCAGTGCCGCCTCCAGCGTCCCGATGGATGTCTAAGCCTGCGGGCGATCCTTTCCAACAAGTTGTCTCAACACGTACGGGAGTATCCCTCCGTGACGGTAGTAGCTCATCTCCTCGGGGGTATCGATGCGGGAGACCGCCCGGAATTTCTTCTCGCTCCCGTCCGCCGCGCGCGCCCGCACTGTAAGCGCGGCGTGCGGCTTGAGATCCGCCGACATTCCTTCGATCGTGTACGTCTCGAATCCCGTAAGGCCATGAGTCTGTCGCGTCTCTCCGTTCACGAACTCGAGCGGCAGCACTCCCATGCCCACGAGATTCGAGCGGTGGATCCGCTCGAACGACTCGGCGATCACGGCGCGAACACCGAGTAGCAGCGTCCCCTTGGCCGCCCAGTCGCGCGACGATCCGGTGCCATACTCCTTGCCAGCGATAATCACGAGCGGAGTTCCGATTTTCTGGTACTCCATGGCCGCATCATAAATCGAGACTGGCTTCTCACCCGGGACGCGCGTGGCCCAGCCTCCCTCGGTTCCGGGCGCGAGCTCGTTGCGGAGGCGGATGTTGGCGAACGTGCCTCGCATCATCACCTCGTGATTTCCTCTGCGGGCTCCGTACGAGTTGAAGTCGGCGGTCTTCACGCCGTGCTCGATCAGCCACTTGCCTGCCGGACTCGCAGCGGGAATCGAGCCCGCGGGCGAGATGTGATCGGTCGTGATCGAATCGCCGAACATCCCGAGCACCCGCGCGCCGCTGATCGGCCGGATGCCTGGTGGCGTGAGCGTCATCCCATCGAAGAAAGGAGGGTTTTTCACATACGTCGAGTCAGGATCCCACGCGTACAGATCGCCCTCCGGTACCGGCAGACTTCTCCAGTTGTCATCGCCGTGGAAGACGTTCGAGTACTGCGCCTTGAACATCTCGGCCTTCACCGAGCGCAGTATCTCCTCCTCGACTTCCTTGGGCGCGGGCCAGATGTCGCGCAGGAAAACAGGCCCGCTCTTGCCGACACCGATCGGCTCAGTGGCGAAGTCGATGTCCATCCTTCCGGCGAGCGCGTAGGCGACGACGAGCGGTGGCGACGCCAGATAGTTGAATCGCGTGAGTGGATTTATGCGCCCTTCGAAATTTCGGTTGCCCGACAACACGGCGGCCACAACGAGCTTGTTGGCTTCGACGGCGTCCGCGACCGGCTGGGGGAGGGGACCGGAGTTCCCGATGCACGTCGTGCATCCGAATCCGACGACGTTGAAGCGAAGCCGCTGCAACGCGTCCATCACTCCCGCCTTTCGGAAATAGTCTGTCACCACCTTCGAACCGGGGGCGAGGCTTGTCTTAACCCACGGCTTAGTCATCAGGCCTTTCTCGACTGCGTTCCTCGCGAGCAATCCAGCCGCCAGCATCACGCTCGGATTGGACGTGTTGGTGCAGCTCGTGATCGCGGCGATCACGACCGAGCCATGGCGAATCGAGAACTTCTCGCCGTTCATCTCGACCGGCACGCTCGAATTCTCACCTGCTTGCTCGTCCAGATCGGTGGCGACCACGGACGGCGACGCCGCGACCGACATCGCCTGCTTAGCAGCAGCAACTGCCGCCACCGTTCCGGTTCGTTCGAGGTCGGCGGACAACGCTTCGCGGAACATCTTCTTCGAGAGCTTGAGCGGCACCCTGTCCTGCGGACGCTTCGGGCCGGCGAGGCTCGGCTCAACGGTTGAAAGATCCAGCTCAATGGTGTCGCTGAACAGCGGATCCGGAGTCTCGTCGGTGCGGAAGATGCCCTGCGCCTTGGCGTACGCTTCGACGAGCTGTACCTGCGCCTCGTCCCGCCCCGTGAATCTCAGATAGTTGATCGTCTCGGCGTCGATCGGAAAGAATCCCATCGTCGCGCCGTACTCAGGCGCCATGTTGCCGATTGTCGCGCGGTCGGCCAGCGAAAGGCTCGACAATCCTGCGCCATAAAATTCCACGAATTTGCCGACGACCTTTTTCTTGCGGAGCATTTCCGTCACGGTCAACACGAGATCAGTCGCAGTGGCACCAGGTTGCAAGCGGCCGTGCATCTTGAATCCGACGACCTCCGGAATGAGCATCGATACCGGCTGTCCGAGCATTGCCGCCTCGGCTTCGATTCCGCCGACGCCCCAGCCGAGTACACCGAGTCCGTTGATCATGGTGGTGTGGGAATCGGTGCCGACCAGCGAGTCGGGGTACGCATACGTCACCTTGCCCACGACCTCCGTGAAAACTCCCTGCGCCAGATACTCGAGATTGATCTGGTGGACGATCCCGGTGTCGGGCGGAACGACGCGAAAGTTGTGCAGTGCCTTCTGTCCCCAACGGAGGAACGCGTAGCGCTCCTGATTGCGGGCGAACTCGAAGTCGGCATTGATAAGAAGCGCCGCCTCGGTTCCATACTCGTCCACCTGCACCGAGTGGTCGATGACGAGGTCCACCGGTTGCAGCGGGTTGATCAGTCGCGCGTCGCCGCCGAGCCGCGCGAGTGCGTCGCGCATCGCGGCGAGATCGACGACGGCAGGAACTCCGGTGAAATCCTGGAGCAGCACTCGCGCGGTGCGGAAGGCGATCTCTTTTTCGACTTTCCCCTTCATGTCCCAGGTCGCGAGGGCGCGCACGTCGTCGGGCTTGACGAACTTGCCGTCTTCGTTTCTGAGCAGGTTTTCGAGGAGGATCTTGAGGCTGACGGGGAGTCTGCCTGCGTTCCCGTCCGCGAGCTTGGACAGGGAATCCAGCCGAAAGATCGTGTACTGCCGACCCGCAACGTCCAGCGTTGATCGGCTACCGAAAGAATTCGGGTGTGTCATTTTGATTTTTTCCGAACTTGGCCGCGTCAGTGCGCTGGCCGTAGGCGCGGAGCCACTGCCGCTCGTCTCTCGAGACTCGGCAGGCTGAACTGAATCTAATACAAGGGAACAATTAACTGAACATTGACTCAGTTGCAGTTATCAGTCGTCCCGCGCCTAGCCAGCTTTGGTCGTCGGCTCGCTGGTAGGATCGACGGTCGTCTTGTCCTCGTGGGTTCCACCCATCTCGAGGCGCGTCGCTTCGATCGCGTACGTGGGGCAGTGGTGCACGAAGTCGCCATCCGCCGGTGACCACTCCACGACCGGCGTGAGCGGGTACGCTTTCCCGTGCGCGTCCATCGCCATCACGTCGGGCGCGAGCGCGGTGCAGAGGGTGCACCCGATGCACTTCTCCCGGTCGACCGCGATCTGCATCGGCCTGCGGGGAAAGACGCCGAGACCCCAGGTGATGCACTCCTCATAGTGCTTGCACGCCTCCATCGCCGCCGCGTAGCCCGCTTCGAGCAATTCGTCGGTGTGCGAGAAGCTGAACCAGCCGATGTGATTGACCTTGGGCCTGATCAGAATCATCGGAGGGCGCGTCCACGTGGCGAATGGCGCCAGCTGGAGCGCGTGCATCATCGTCGTCGCCGCGCGGACATAGATGGAGGCGAACCCGGCAGTCGCGATGTCGTTCTCCGGCTCGAGGTCGCTCGACCCTGTGTCTACCGCGATCACGGCATCCATTCCCCGGCCAGCGATCGACACGGGAAGGTTGTCGAGCACACCGCCATCGACGCACATCCTCCCACCGATCGCGCCGGGAGGATAAAACCCCGGCAGCGCGCACGACGCATAGACAGCATCCGCGACGCTCGCGTCGCGCAAGCCCGGCAATCCCCACACGATCTGTGAGCCGCGCTGGATGTCGACGGTGTTGACGAGGAGCGTCCTTTTCAGCTGATCGAACCTCTTCTCGGTCGCAATCAATTTCGCGATGTTTCTGAGTGGCTCCTCGAGGTAGATCGCGGGCGAGTGCTGCCGCTCCAGGATCATCCCCATCCGGTTGAGACGGAACAGATCGCGTCGTTTGAGTGCGCGGGCGCGATCAGCCATCTCCGACACCGGCATCCCACGGGCATACGCCGCTCCGATCAGCGCGCCGATGCTCGTGCCCGCGACCACGGTCGGCTCGATCCCCAGTTCCTCGAGCGCGCGAAAGACACCGATGTGCGCGAATCCCTTGAGCCCGCCGCCGCCGAGGACAAGGGCTATCTTGCGCGCCTTGCGTCGTGGCTTGGAGGGAGTTGCTCGTTTCACGCTTCGTGGTGTCTGGCGGGCCATGCTAACGTTGGGTGTGGGAAGCTATAATGTAGTGACGTCCATCACACCCACTGAGTAAATCGATGATTCGTTCCACTGTTCTGCTCACGGCCACCCTCCTCACTATTGTCTCGGCCTCGATGGCGAGTGCGCAAACGGACCGCGAACCCAGCCGCATCACTGCCCAGGAAATCGACGCACACCTCCGCTTTCTCTCGTCCGACCTTCTCGAGGGCCGGGCACCGGCTACGCGCGGCGGACGAATCGCCGAAGAATACATCGCGACCCAGCTCCAGGGGTTCGGCGTAAAGCCCGGCGTTGGAGACAGCTCGTACTTCCAACGCGTTCCGATCGATGTCGTAAAAGCGGATCCGAGTACCATCAAAGTCACAGCATCTGGCAAGGCCAACGCCAATCTCCGTTTCACCGATGACGTTGTCGTCTGGCCAGGCTCAGCTACCGATGCCAGCAGCGCGCACGGAGAGCTCGTGTTCGTCGGCTACGGCGCCACCGCGCCAGAGTACAAGTGGGACGACTTCAAGGGCACAGACGTCCGCGGAAAGATTCTTCTCGTCCTGGTGAACGATCCGCCTGCGACCGCCGCCGAGCCGAATCTCTTCGGCGCGAAGGCGATGACCTACTACGGACGCTGGACATACAAGTTCGAGGAAGCCGAGCGCCGGGGCGCGGCGGGAATGCTGATCGTGCACACCACCGAGCGTGCCGGCTATCCGTGGCAAGTGGTCGTCGGCTCCAATTCAGTCGAGCACCGCCTCCTCCCGCGCGCTGCGGCGGCGCCGCCTCCGATCGCGGTGTGCGGCTGGATCACCGACAGCGCCGCGACGGTAATTCTTTCGCAGGCCGGTCTCAACATGGCCGATCTGCGCAAACGCGCCGAGTCCCGCGATTTCCGCCCGGTTCCAACCGGAATCATTATCGACGCCTCGATGCGCAACAGCGTCCAGCACATGTCGTCGAACAACGTCGTCGGACTGGTGCGTGGAATAGACCCAGTGGTCCGTGACGAGTACGTCGCCTACAGCGCCCACTGGGATCACCTGGGAATTGGGCCCGTGGTAAATGGCGATTCTATCTATAATGGCGCGGCCGATAACGCATCTGGTGTCGCGTCGATCCTCGCAATCGCGCACGCCGCGGCCGAAGGAGTGAAGACGCGGCGGTCACAGCTCTTCATCTTCGTCACAGCTGAAGAATCCGGCCTCCTCGGCTCTGCCTACTTCGGCGAGCATCCCACCGTGCCCGCTTCGAAGATCATCGCGGCTCTCAACATGGACATAGTCCCGCTCTTTGGTCGCGTACGGAATCTCACCGTCGCGGGTGACAACAAGAGCTCGCTCGGACCGACACTCGCACAGCTGGTGAAGTCCGAAGGCATTCGCATCTCGCCCGACGCCCATCCGGAGCAGGGACACTTCTATCGTTCCGACCACTTTTCCTTCGCCAAGGCCGGAATTCCTTCGGTCTCCATCGGAGGGGGCGACGACATCGTAGGCCATCCGGCGGAATGGGGTCTCGCGCAATCGGATGACTACACCGCCCACCGCTACCATCAGCCGTCCGACGAGTATCGGCCCAATTTTGATCTGAGCGGCGCCACGCAGCTGGCCGACATCGTCTATCGGTTTGGCGTCGCCCTCGGCAACACGCGCACTATTCCCACCTGGAACTCCGACGCGGAATTCCGCGCGATGCGCGACGCTTCTCGAAGGGGTCAGTGAGCCGGGACAACCGAGTTTAAAAATGAAATCGACCCAGGGTCAGCGGCCGGACCCTTTGCTCGCCTTCCGTGAGGAGTTTCCGATCCTCGAGAAGACGACGTACCTCGTCTCCAATTCTCTCGGGCCGATGCCCCGCACGGTCCCCGAGAAACTGGCCGAGTACGCGCGTGACTGGGGCGGCCTCGGGGTAAAGGCGTGGAACCGCGGCTGGTGGGAGCTTCCCGTCGAAGTCGGAAACGAGATCGCGCCCCTCATTAACGCCGATGACGGCGAGATCGTGATGATGCCCAACGCTACCATCGCGCAAACCGCCGTGCTGTCGTCCATCGACTTCTCGAAAGAGCGCGATACGGTCGTGATGACCGAGCTCGACTTCCCATCCGTCCGCTACGCGTACTCCGAAATGGCGCAGCGGCTAGGCGCCCGCGTCGTGGTCGTGAGGTCTGACGACGGACTGACGATTGATCGCGACAGGTTGTTGGCCGCGATCGACGGACGCACTCGCCTCGTGGCAGTCTCGCACGTGTTGTTTCGGAGCGCGTACCTCATGGATGCGGACGCGATTTGCGCTCGCGCGCACGAGGTCGGCGCGCTTGTCTCGCTCGATTCCTTTCACGCCGTCGGGATCGTGCCGGTTGACGTGAAACGGAGCAAGCCCGATTTTCTTACTGGTGGCGCGCTCAAGTGGCTCTGCGGCGGACCCGGCGCGTGCTTCCTTTACGTGAGCCCGACTGTCCGCGATCAGCTCAAGCCAGCATTGACCGGCTGGCAGGCGCACTCGCGGCCGTTCGCCTTCGAAGATTCCATGGAGTACACGACCGGCGCCTTCCGCTGGCTGAACGGAACACCGGTGATTCCGGCGCTTTACGCCGCGGCGGAGGGGCCAAAGATTCTGCGTCGCGCCGGAGTCGCGGCCATCAGGGAAAAGAGCGTTCGCCTCACCTCACGGTTGATCGAGCTCGCCGACGCCCGCGGCTATACCGTGAATGCGCCTCGCGACCCCGCGCGTCGCGGTGGAACCGTTGCCCTCGATGTTCCTCACGGGTACGAGGTCACGCAGCACCTGCTGTCGCAAAACGTTCTCGTGGACTACCGCGTAGGTGCTGGTATCAGGATTGCCCCTCACTTCTTTACCAGGGAGGACGAGCTGGACGAAGCCGTTTCGGAGATCGACAAAGCTCTCGAGACCGGGAGCTGGCAACGCTTCTCGGAAAAAATCGCGGTCGTCACCTGAGCCGTTCTGCCTTGGATGTTACTACCTTGAACAATGCAGTGTCTAAAGAGTACAATAGACCTATACTCGACTCCTCGGAGGGTGCGTAGTCATGCCAACACCTTTTTTGAGTTCTGAAGAGTACGACGAGAGAGCGCATCAACTGTACAACGAAGGACAGTATGACGAAGCTCTGGACGTACTTCGAGAAGGACTCGGTCTCTATCCGAATTCGGTGGAGCTCCATATTGGGGTTGGCTATGCCCACCACGCCCGCGAGGACTATGCGTGGGCGCGACGCAGCTTCGAGGAAGCGCTCGTTCTCGATCCGGACCACGAGGACGCGCTCGCCGGGCTAGGCGAGACCCTCCTGAAGTTCGGCCAGCAGGATTTTGCGCTCAAGAGCTTCCGCCATACCTTGGAATTAGGATACCAGGATGATGTCGAGCTGATGCTCCAGATCGGCCGCGCGCTTTTCCGCGAGGGTCTGATCGATGAATCCAAGCAGTTCTTCGAGATCGCGGCGCAGCAGACGCCCGATGCGGCGGAGGCCGTGTCCTGCATCGGCTACGCCGAGCACAGGCTGGGCAATGACGAGACGGCGATTTCGACGCTCCGTCGTGCCCTGCAGATGGATCCCGACCACACCGAAGCGCGGATCTACCTCGGCAACATTTTTTACGATCGCGGCGACTACGAGGCTGCGCTCTATCATCTCGACCGCTCGACACCCGAGGACCACTGGGACGAGCTGGGCATCTGGAGACTGATCGAGCTGAAGAAGATGATCTATCGCCTGCGCGACAACGATCCGGAGCTGCGTCCGTGGGAGGACAGGCTGCGCGATCTGGCGGGCGACCTCGACGACATCGACGAGATGCTGGCGGAGATCGAGGCGAAGTTCATCGACGCGGCTCAGACCGAGGCGAAGGGACAGCTCGAGCTGTTCGGCGCGCTCCTTTCCAGCTTCGCCGACGTCAAGTCGACGCCCGAATCCCACAGCATCACCCTCGAAAATGGCAACACGTTCGAAGGCACATGGGAGGAGATCGTGGAAAAGATGCGCGATGCCAAGTGCCTCAAGGAGACGCCAAAACCGGAGCAGGATGCGGAGAGCTTCATTCGACGTAGCGCGGATGCAGGGCTTTTGCGCATCCTGAGATGAGTCCACAGAACTCGCAGGCGGCGCTTGCAGCATTGAATGGGGTTCGCCCCGTTCTCAGTCACTTCGAAAAACCACGCACGGCGGAAGATCT
>JGI20187J14854_1000235_pt1 | contig 8519 bp, 4 predicted proteins | sample NGESurdeep072012_3_FD_14854 | JGI IMG/M metagenome (IMG submission 14854)
AGAAGCGGGTGCCAGCGATGATTGCAATCTCGATCGGCAACGGCAGCGGGGATGCGCAAGGGAGCGAGCGAGGGCTGGAATACGATACGATGTCGGGACGCTATGCGGAATTCGTTGAAACAGAAGTGCTGCCGCTGGTCGAACGGCAGTACAACGTGAAGCTGACCAGGGATCCTGAAGGCCGTGCGACGATGGGCGGCAGCTCCGGCGGCTCGGCGGCATTCATCATGGCGTGGTATCACCCTGAGCTCTATCACCGGGTACTGGCATATTCGATCACGGCGGTGAACCAGCAGTGGCCGCATAGCGCAGAGACTCCGCACGGCGCGTGGGAATTTCACGAACGCCTCATCCCGAATAGTCCGGTCAAGCCGATTCGAGTCTGGATGGAAGTCGGAGACAGAGATTTCCTGAATCCGAATGTGATGCGCGACGACATGCACGACTGGGTCGTTGCCAGCGAGAGCATGGCGAAAGTTCTCGGCGCCAAAGGGTACCATTACCAGTTTGTGTTTGCCCGCAATGCCGGGCATGTCGATCGTAACGTGAGGCAGCAAACCCTCCCGGAGGCGCTCGAATGGCTGTGGAANGGCTACGCCATCGAAGGATCGAAGAGCGCGCCNGCAGCGCGGAGATGACCGGCTGGCCNCGCTAAACCATTCGCAGGTCAATCATGNCCCTTACTCGACGCGAAGCTCTNCGTGAACTGAGCGCGCTGTTCGCCATTCCGTTCATTCGATGGCCGGAGCGCCTCGCAGATCCTCTCGCCGGCACGATCATCGAATATCAAGCCGGACGCGCGCGTCGTGATTGGAGCGCCGTTCAGGTAGCGAAGGTAGCGCTCGGCCGGTGCAACGCGTGGAATGGAACGCTGCACGCGATCGACATGTTGTCCGAGACAGCGATGGACGATGCTCGGGACTCCGATGCACGAGCACAGCGTGGGACGCTCCGTGGACCGCTCGACGGCGTTCCCGTTTTCGCGAAGGCGATCTACGACATGAACGGACTTCCGACGACCGCATCGAGTGCCGAGTGGGCGCGGCTGTTTCCCGAGGCCGTTCACCGTGACGCGCTCGAAGTCGCGCGCATGCGCGCGGCGGGCGCGATCGTGCTCGGCAAGACCGCCGCCGATGACTTTGCGTACCATGGCAACGGCACTAGCTCCCTCACTGGCCAGGTGCGCAATCCGTACGACCCCACGGGCGTGAAGACACCGGGCGGCTCGAGCGCCGGCTCCGCGGTGTCGGTTGCATGCGGAATCGCGTTTGCTGCGGTGGGCACCGACGACGGGGGCTCCAACCGTATTCCGGCGCAATTCTGTGGCGTGGTGGGGATGAAGCCGACGTTCGGACTCGTGCCCCGCACAGGAGTGATTCCTACCTGGCCCTATCTCGACACGCACGGTCCGCTCGCGCGCAACGTCGCCGATGCCGCACTGCTACTCGATGCGATCGCGGGACCCGATTCGTCGGACGGCCTGGCGCTCGTCACGCCGAGGCGGCGAGGCGCACTTGCCGACCTCCGTGACGACGCTCTCCGCAACGCCCGACTCGGTCTCGTCGAAGCGCACGTGCCGCGCACACAGATGACCGCCGAATCACTAGCGGTGTTCGATCGCGCGGTTGCAGACCTGACGTCCGCGGGAGCAATCGTAGAGCCGAGTGCCCCGACTGTCACGCGCGCCAACGTGCGAGATCTCTTCGCCGAGGCCGCCAAGGCGCGGGGCGACGTCGCAATCAATCACAATTCGCCGGCGGCAACGGCGAACGCGCTCTTCAGATACTTCGGCACGCACGCCGGTGATGATGCTCGTAAAGATGTCGAGCGCGGCCTCGCCGCATTTCAAGCGTTCTACGACGTCCTGCCGAAGGAGTGGGAAGAAATGTCGACGCTCATCACGCAGCCATACGAGAGCGATCCGGCCAGTGTATCGTTCGCGCGCTCGCGTGCGGCGGTGACCGCGCGCCTCGCGTACACGTTTCGCTCGCAGCGCCTGGATGCGATGATCTACCCGACAATGCCCTTCCCCGCACCCCGCGCCGTCGACCCCTGGCCGGATATCCGCACCACGCTTGGCTATGGAAACTGGCTCGGGCTGCCGGAAGTTTCCGTGCCGACAGGCATGGGACCCGACGGCATGCCGGCGGGCAACATTTCGTTCGTCGGACTTCCCGGAAGTGATGCGCGGTTACTGGCGTTGGCGCATTCTTACGAGCGCCGGTCGAGGCGGTTCGTCGCGCCACCAACGCCGGCATGATCGACGATGTAGAACGCGCGGCAACGCCGCATTCGAGACTGATGCGCGGTGTGGCCTGACGCATGTCCGCAGTTGACAAGCACTTTGCTGAAGGCGCATATGCCGTTGTCTTCTTAGCCGACGGCATGCGACTTCACAGACTGATTCGACAGATCGCGACATGAGCGCGCCGACGACTCCGCCGGGCAACACCACGCCCGAGAACCCCCATCTCGTCCGTCGCTTCAGCCTCCTGCCCGCGACGGCGCTGAACATGACCAACATGATCGGCGTGGGGCCGTTCATCACGATCCCGCTGCTCATGACCGCGCTGGGCGGCCCGCAGGCGATGCTGGGATGGATCGTTGCGCTCGTCATCGTGATCTGCGATGGGATGGTGTGGAGCGAGCTGGGCGCGGCGATGCCGGGATCGGGCGGATCGTTCCACTACCTGCGCGAGGCGTTCGGGCGTGAGCGCTTCGGGCGGCTGATGGCGTTCCTGTTCGTCTGGCAGTTCGTGCTCAGCGGTCCGCTGGAGATCGCCTCCGGGTACATCGGCTTCGCACAATACGCCAGCTTCATCTGGACGGGCCTGACGCGGCCTGGGGTGATCGCGCTTGTCACGGTCGTGGGGCTGGTCAACATCGCGCTGCTCTATCGGCGCATCCAATCGATCGTCAAAATCACGATCTCGCTCTGGATTGGCACGCTGGTCACGGTGCTGGCGGTGATCGTCACGGGCGCCACTCACTTCGATCCGCACATCGCCTTCGACTTTCCGCCGGGCGCGTTCAACTTCTCGTTGGGCTTCTTCCTCGGCCTGGGCGCGGCCTCGCGCATCGGGATCTACGACTACCTCGGCTACTACGACGTCTGCTACATCGGCGACGAGGTGCGCGACCCGGGGCGAGTCATCCCGCGGTCGATCCTGATCAGCACCGCCGCCGTGGCTGTCATCTACTTCGGGATCAATCTTTCGATCATCGGCGTGGTGCCGTGGCGTGAGTTCGTGCCGGCCGACGCGCACCCGGAGTCGAACTTCATTGTTTCGATCTTCATGCAGAAGATCTACGGCACGGCCGTGGCGACGATCTTCACGCTGCTGGTGCTCTGGACCGCGTTCGGGTCGGTGTTCGCGCTNCTTCTGGGTTACTCGCGCATCCCCTTTGCCGCGGCGGAGAGCGGCTACTTCTTCCGCGTGTTCGGCCGGCTGCACCCGACGAAGGACTTTCCTTACGTCTCGCTCCTGGTGCTGGGGACGATCTCGATCATCGCAGGCTTCTTCTCGCTGGGCACGGTCATCGACGCGCTGATCGTTACGCGCATCCTCGTGCAGTTCATGGGACAGGCCTTCGGTTTGATACTGCTCCGCCGGCGGTCGCCGGACATGCCGCGCCCCTACCGCATGTGGCTATATCCGGTGCCGGCGCTGGTTGCGGTGCTCGGGTGGATCTTCGTCTTCGCCACCACGCAGCTCATGGTGATCTTGTTCGGCGTGGGCGTACTGGCCCTGGGGTGTCTCGCCTTCCTGCTCTGGTCGTGGAACACCAAACGTTGGCCGTTTTCACTCGAGGAGACCGCATCCGCGGCCTGATGCCGGACATCCCCTACCGCATGACCCGTTCTCTCACAGGTGTTCTGGCTCTCGCTTGGCTCTCTATGGCAAGTTGCAATGGACCGCGCAAGTCCGAAGGAGAGAAACTAGCCCGTACCTATTGTGCCGCCTGCCACGAGTTTCCTGAACCGGCGCTGTTGGACAAAAAGACATGGCTAACGGGCGTCTTGCCGCAGATGGCCCCACGAGTGGGCGTGCATGGAAAGTCACTGTTCGACGAAATGTCCAGGAATCCGCTGATGGTGGTTCTTCCCAACGCGGTTTCAGAAAAAGACTGGGAGAAGATCGTCGCGTATTATCGCGAGCTCGCCCCCGATACGTTGCCACCCCAGTCCTTGCCGGCTCAAGTCACGGTTGATCCGGACTTTTTCAAGACCGGTCCGTTCGTTCCGCGAATGCAAAGCAGCGCGATCATAACGCTGCTGAAGATCGATTCGATCCATCAACGGCTATTCGTCGGGGAGGCCGGAAGCAACAGGCTGCGAATCTTTGACTGGAATCGCCGGCTGATGTCGTCGCTCACATTGGGCAGCCCTCCGACAGACCTGATTGTCGACGGAGATAGCGTCCTGGTGCTGGAGTCCGGTATCCTCGACCCCAATGACCAACCCAAGGGCACGCTGGTGAAATACGAGTTTGCCGGCGCTGATTCACTTCGATCCCCAAGAGTCGTGATCGACTCGCTGTTCAGGCCGGTATTCGTCCAGCAATTCGACTTCGACAAGGACGGCGTGAACGAATTTCTCATCTGCGAGTTCGGCAACAACCGTGGGCGGCTCGCTCTCTATAAGTACGATGGCTCGCGGTATCAGCGGCAGGTGCTCGATCCCAGCCCTGGCGCAATCCATTTCGAGATACGTGATATGACCGGGGATGGAGCTCCGGATATCGTGGCTCTGTTCGCTCAGGGTGATGAGCGAATCGTCTTGTTCGAAAATGATGGGAAGGGGAATTTCTCCGGACGGCAGCGCATACTGGCGCGCTTTCCGCCGGTGTATGGTTCGATGTACTTCTCCATGCATGATTTCAACGGCGACGGAAATCTGGATATTCTATATGTGAACGGCGACAATTTTGACTATTCCCGTGTTCTCAAGCCCTATCACGGGATCAGGATCCTGGAAAATGATGGGAAGAATAACTTCCACGAACGCTACTTTTTTCCTGTGTACGGAGCAGCCCGGGCAGTGGTCGCTGATTTCGACAGGGACGGCGATCTCGATATTCTGGCAACCGGCAATTTTGCCGATTTTGAAAGACACCCCGAGCGGGGCATCATGTTTTTTGAAAACATCGGTCAGTACAAATTTCGACCATATGCATTTTCCATCGCCTCCAGCAATCAGTGGAACCTGATGGCAATGGGTGATCTGAACAAAGACGGTTGGCCGGATGTCGTCATTGGCGCCATGGATATTGGGAACGTCGTCAGGCTTCAGCGGAGGTTTACCGGAGACACGTTGCAAGCCGGGAAAAATCCGCTTGTGTTTTTCGAGAACAGAATGCGTGCGAAGTCAAACGCCGGCCGGTAGGCAGAATGCCTCGCACCAAAACGTTGACGATGCGGTATCGCGGAGGCGACTCGTGAAATTGATCTCGCGGTGTGCTCTATCTCTTTTTATCGCAGTCGCCGGCTCGGCGGCGGCGCAAGAGCAGCTGACGCTGCACAATGGCTGGCTCATTCAGTCGTCGGCAAAAGCAGGGACCGATGGAGCAACAATTTCGACAAGCGCGTATCGTCCGGCGGGGTGGTACCGGGCGACCGTGCCGTCGACGGTGGTGGGGTCGCTGGTCGATGACAGCGTCTATCGTGATCCGTTCTTCGGGATGAACCTCCGTGAGCTTCCCGGGACGACTATCCCGATTGGCGCGAACTTCACGCACACGGCGATGGATCCGCAGAGTCCTTACGCCGTCCCCTGGTGGTATCGCACAACGTTCCGCGTGCCCGCGTCAATGCGCGGCAGGCGGATCACACTCCACTTCGATGGCATCAACTACCGCGCGAATATCTGGCTGAACGGCCGCCGTCTCGCGGACTCGAGCGCGGTTGTCGGCACCTACCGACGGTTCGACTTTGACATCACGGACGCAATCAAGGGAGGTGCCGCGAACGCTCTTGCGGTTGAAGTCTTCGCGCCCACACCGCCGGACTTGCAGACGACCTGGGTCGACTGGAACCCATCGCCGCCCGACAAGAACATGGGGCTGTGGCAGCCGGCATACCTGAGCGCCAGCGGTGATGTCGTCGTACGTAGTCCGGAAGTCCTCAGTCACGTCGACACAGCGACATTGCGAACCGCGGATCTCACCGTCGCTGCCAATCTCAGAAATCTCACCTCGAGCCCGATCAATGGTACGCTGCGCGGTCGGATCGGAACCGTCGCGTTCAATCGGTCCGTCACGCTCGCGCCACACGACAGCGCATTCGTGCGATTCACGCCCGACAGTTTCCCGCAGCTGCGCTTCAGAAACCCGCGCCTCTGGTGGCCTTTGGAGCTGGGCAAGCCCGAGCTTTACGACCTGTCTCTCGAGTTCGTAAGCGGCGGTCGCGTGTCGGATCGGCAAAATCTCCGGTTCGGCATTCGCGAGATCACGTCCGAGTCGACACCGAAAGGCGGACGTCTCTTCCGCGTGAACGGCCGACGCATTTTGATTCGCGGTGGCGGCTGGGCACCCGACATGTTCTTCCGACCGCAGCCGGAGCGGCAGGACGCGCAGCTCCGCTACGCGCTCGGCATGCATCTCAACACAATGCGGCTGGAAGGCAACTACGAGAACGACCGTTTCTTCCAGCGTACCGACAGTCTCGGCCTGCTCGTGATGACGGGATGGGTGTGCTGCGACGCGTGGGAGGAATGGAAGAAGTGGGGGCCGGAGCAGTACGCGGTGGCAGCGGCATCACTGCGCGATCAAATCCGCCGCGTGCGCGGTCATCCCAGCGTTTTCGTCTGGCTCAATGGAAGCGACAATCCGCCGCCCGCGGACGTCGAAAAGATGTATCTCGACATCGAGCAGCAGGAAGCCTGGCCCAACCCGACAGTCTCCTCGGCCAGTGCAAAGCCAGCCGAGTTCTCGGGAGCGAGTGGAGTAAAGATGACGGGACCGTATGCCTGGGTGCCGCCGTCGTACTGGATGCAGGACAGCACCAATGGCGGGGCATGGGCGTACAACACGGAAACCAGCCCCGGCGCCGCGGTGCCGCCGATCGAGAGCATTCGGCGCATGATTCCGGCGCAGGACATCAAGTTGCCGCTGGACAGCGTGTGGGTCTATCATGCCGCGAGCGGCGTGTTCGCGCACGTGTTCGATCTCTACAATGTCGCGCTATCGACGCGCTTCGGCGCGCCTACTACCGTCGAGGATTACACGATCACTTCGCAGCTCATGACGTACGAGAACGAGCGNGCGATGTTCGAGGCGTACCGCCGCAACGCGTACGTTTCGACCGGCGTGATCCAGTGGATGTTCAACAACGCGTGGCCTTCCATCTATTGGCACCTCTTCGATTGGTACCTGCGACCGGCTGGCGGATACTTCGGGGCGAAGAAAGGAAACGAGCCGGTGCACGTGCTGTTTTCGTACGACGATCGATCGGTGGCCGTTGTGAACAGCCAGCAGAGTCGCGCTCCTTTGCGCGGAGTGCGACTACGGGCCCGAATCCTGGGAATCGACGGTTCGGAGAAATTCGCGCGCGACACGGTGATCGATGTGCCGGGGGACAGCGCTGTGCGCGTCTTCGTTCTTCCCGAGCCCGCGGGTGTCTCAGGGGCGTATTTCGCGGATCTTCGACTGATCGACGCGGGCGGACATCCCGTCAGCACGAATCTCTATTGGTTGTCCTCGCAGCCGGACGTGCTTGCCGACACATCCACCTGGTACATGACGCCGGTAAAGAAGTACGCAGATTACACCGCGCTCAGGAGCATGCCGGCCGCCGCGGTGAATGCGACTGCCCGTTTTACCAGCAGTGGCGGCACGGGGAGGGCACGGGTGACGCTGAAAAACCCCGGCCGGTCCATTGCGTTCTTCATGCGACTCCAGGTCACGGGGCGCGGCGGCGAGGAAGCGTTGCCGGTACTCTGGGAGGACAACTACGTGTCTCTCCTGCCGGGAGAGACACGCGTTGTCACTGCTACATACCGCGTGCGCGACCTCGGCAGCGCGCCGCCTAAGGTGGTGGTGACTGGATGGAACCTGCACCGGACCATTGCCAGATAGGCGATGAGCCCAGGCGAGACAAGAAAGCAGAGAGGGCAGCGACTAGTGTCGCTGCCCTCTCTGCTTTTTTCCTTTCGTGCTCGACCGAAAGACGAGCCTACGGTACCGGCTTGAGGCTCGTTGAGTACTTCGCGTTGATTACGCCGATCAGCTCATTGGCGATGAGCTTGTGGGTCGCGGCGGATGGGTGGACTCCGTCCAGCGTGATAAGCGTTCCGTAGGTTGCCGTCGCGCTGTTAAAGAACGGAAAAGGAGGAATCGCGCCGCTCGCCCGGCTGGCCGCGAACAGGACGTTGGGATCGTAGTAGGCGAACCCAATCGCCGCCGCCTTGGTATTGATGTAGGCGTTGTAGGCGGTGATGGCGGCAGTCAGCGTGACCTGCTCGGCGGGATCGAGAACGAAGATGTCGCCGACCGGAGCTGGAAAGATTCCCTTGGCGCAGG